>Ga0318568_10000207_pt1 | contig 22147 bp, 22 predicted proteins | sample GRESIP088b5f21_FD_203690 | JGI IMG/M metagenome (GOLD analysis project Ga0318568, IMG submission 203690) | Tropical soil microbial communities from Luquillo Experimental Forest, Puerto Rico - GRE.SIPMG.088b5f21 | ecosystem: Environmental > Terrestrial > Soil > Tropical forest > Bulk soil...
GCACCAGATCAGCCCGGACGCGGTGGACGGCTACGCCCGGGAGGAGCACACCCACCTGGCGGTCGCCGCCGCGGTCGCGGCCGGGCGGGGCGACGCCGGGCTGGGCATCCTGGCCGCCGCGCAGGCGTTCGGCCTGGGCTTCGTGCCGGTCACCCGGGAGCCGTATGACCTGGTGGTGACCCCGGCCGCGATGGACAGCCCGCTGCTGGCCCCGCTGTGGGCGCTGCTGGCCGCCAGCGAGTTCCAGGCCGCGGTCACCGGCCTGGGCGGCTACAGCACTGAGGAGATGGGCCGGCGGATCAGGTGACGGCGGCGGCCGGCCGCCCGGAGAGCCAGCGCGGTCCGGCTACCGGCGCTTGACGGCCTGCAGGGTGTAACTGTGCGGCAGCCGCCACGGCCGGTCGGCCAGCCGCCACTCACCGCCGCCGATCTGCTCCATCTGCCCGGGCAGCGCCTCCCACGGCACGCTGTCATGCTCGACCAGGCCGGTCAGTTCCATCCCCTCGGCCAGCAGGGCGGTGATCATCTCGCCGAGGCCGTGGTTCCACGAATGAGTCCGGTTCTGGGTGAAGACGGCGCCGGTGCGGACGTAGGTGCCCTCGTCTTCGAAGATCACCGGCTCCGCGCGCTCGAAATAGGGGTACTCGACCGCAAGCACGCCAGCCTGGGTCTCATCCAGCGACCACAGCATCGGGTGGCCCTCCCGGATGAACAGCCGCCCGCCGGGCCGCAGCAGCCCGGCCACGACCGCAGCCCACCGGCGGATGTCGGGCAGCCAGCACAAGGCGCCGATCCCGGTGTAGACCAGGTCGAACGAGCCGGCACCGAGCACCGGGACCGCCTGATAGATGTCGGCCTCCACGAACCGGACCTCGGCACCGGCCAGGCCGGCGATCCGGCGGGCCTGCTCGATCGCGGCGGGGGAGAAGTCCAGCCCGGTCATGTCCGCACCCAGCCGGGCCAGCGAGATCGTGTCGGTGCCAATGTGGCACTGCAGGTGCGCGCCCCGCTGCCCGCTGATGTCGCCCAGCAGCGGCAGGTCAAACCGGACCACCCCGCTGAGAAAGGCCGGGTCGGCCGCGAACGAGTCGACCGCGTAGTCCGGGGACGCGGCGTGCGGAGCTGCGCGCTCGTCCCAGCTGGCACGGTTGAGCGTGCGGTAGTCCTCCATCCCGTCATGATCGCACGCTGGCGCGCCGGCCTGGGGCTGGCCGGGCTACCCTCGGGGTATGCCGAGGTTCATCCCCAGCCCCAGCGAGAATGGTTTCCACGTCGGGCCGGCCTACATCCACTACTACGGGCTGATGTATGTAGTCGGGATCGCCCTGGCCATCCTGATCACGCAGCGCCGGTGGAAGGCTGCTGGCGGCGACCCGTCGCTGGTCGGCGAGGTGGCCCTGTGGGCCGTCCCGGCCGGGATCATTGGCGGCCGGATCTACTTCGACCTGACCACGCCCAAGTACATCCCGCACCATTGGTACGGCATCTTTGCCGTCTGGGACGGCGGGCTGGGCATCTGGGGCGGCGTCGCGCTCGGCGCGCTGGTAGGAGCCTGGCGGGTGCGGCGGCATCGCCAGAACGTGAGCCTGTTCGCGGACGCGGTCGCGCCCGCCCTGCTGGTGGCCCAGGCGATCGGCCGGATCGGCAACTACTTCAACAAGGAACTGTTCGGCGGCCCGACCAGGCTGCCCTGGGCGCTGGAGATCCCGCCCGCTTACCGGCCGCCGGGATATCCGGCGAGCGCGACCTTCCACCCGACGTTCCTGTACGAGCTGATCTTCGACCTGGCGCTGGCCGCCTTCCTGGTCTGGCTGGGCCATCACCGCAGCATCAAGCCACCCGGGCTGTTCGCGCTGTATGTGACCGGGTACTCGGCGTTCCGCATCTTCGAGGAGTCCCTGCGGGTCGATCCGTCCGAGCACTTCCTGGGGCTGCGGTTCAACATGTACGTGGCCGTCATCCTGACCGTGCTGGGCGCCTTCTGGTTCTGGCGCAGCCAGCGGGCGCAACGGCCGGTGCCCGCCGTGCCAGCCGGCGGTGCGGCGGCGGGGGCCGAAGCCGGGCCGCCTGCGCCGGATGCCGCGGGTGATGATGCGGCTGCCCCGGCTACCGACAGCAGCCGCCCTGGCGGCTAGCGCACGTGGCCTAGCTGGTGCCCGGCTGGTGACCGCGGCGGGAGTGCCGCAGGGCCAGCCCGCGGAACCAGTGGCGGCCCGGTGGCGGCTGCGGATCGGGTGGGGACCCGGGCATCCGCTGCGGCTCGGACGGCTGGTAGGGAAAACCGAGGACGCATGGCGGCGCCTCGCCGGTCCAGGCGTAGGCGCGCGGCCCCCAGAGTCCCATCGCCCGGTCTGTCAGGTAGGGCGAGCTTGCCATGGCGCACCTCCGCGACCACTGGCGCCGGCACCGGCAACTGCCACCAGGATGACGCTAGCCGCGCCGCCGGGCAAGGGCCGGGGGCCTGCTGTTTTTCCGGTGATGCCCAGGGAGGGCGGGGACAAACGTGCCTCTCACGCCGGCCGAGTGCCCGCGCCAGGCTCGCCCGGCCCGCCCCGCGCCACGGCCAGCAGCGCGTCCACAGTGCCGGGCAGGCAATCACGCACGGGTGCCCAGAAGTCCTCACCCGGCGGCGCTTCCACCGTGATCCGGGCGCCATCCCGCCAGTCAGCGTCGAACGCCAGCCGCCACGAGTGGAGCAGTGTCCGGCCGGTGCCGCTGGCGCCGAACAGCGGGTCGCCGGCCACCGGGTGGCCAATCCAGGCCAGGTGCACCCGGATCTGATGGCGGCGGCCGGTCACCGGGTGGACGGCCAGCAAAGCGTGCCGCTCGTCCTGCCAGAGCGTGGTGAAGGTGGTGACCGAGGGGTAGCGGCGGATATCGCCGAATATCTCCGCCGCCGGGACCGACCAGGTACGGCCGTCGGTGCGGATGCTGGCCCGCGGGGCAGCCACCCGCACCCGGTTCTTGCGGCCCACGCTGAGCGGCAGGTCGATGGTGCCGGCCGGGGGCAGCCCGCCGGGGGTGCTGATAGCCAGGTAGGCCTTGCCGACGGTGCGGCGGGCCCACTGCCGGGTCAGGCCGGAATGCCAGCGCAGCTCCCGGGCGAACAGGACGGCCCCGGAGGTCACCTTGTCGATCCGGTGCACCGGGAACAGCTGCTCGCCCGCGTCGGCCGCCAGCCGCACCAGATCGGTCTCGTGCCGCTCACCCATGACCGCGATCCCGGCGGGCTTGTTCAGCACCAGCACCGCCTCATCCGACAGCAGCACATTGCCGCTGGTGTAGCGCGCCCACCCGGTCACCCAGCGCACTCTAGGCTATCGGCCTGGCTGAACTTCCGGTCCGGGTGCCTTCCGCCCCGTGGGCAGGGTGTGCGCTAACCGGCGACAGCTGAGACAGGCTCGCCGACGCCAGCCGGGGCGGCGTCAGCTGCCTGCGCCCGCCACCACTGCTGGCCAGACTCGAGCAGCAGGTAGATCGGGTCGTAGTAGGGGTACTCGCGGGACAATGCCATCGGGTCGCCGGACTCCACCGCGGTCCGGTAGTTCTTGGTCCAGTACGAGATGCCCAGCTCGGTGTCGTACCGGGCGACCTGGTGCACCCAGCGCTTGCCGACGTAGGGCACGTCGCAGACCACCCGCGGGGTAGCGAAGCCGGGCAGGTAGCCCATGATCTGGTGCTGCAGGTGCTGGGCCTCGGCCAGCGACAGCCGCCAGTGCTCACTGCCAGGGATCATGTCGCACATGTAGAAGTAGTAGGGCATGATCTTCGCCTCATCGAGCAGGGCGAAGCACAGGTCCAGCAGGGCGGCGGCGCTGTCGTTCACGCCCCGCAGCAGCACCCCCTGGTTGCGGACGTCGCGGATACCGGTGTCGAGCATGGCCTGGGCCGCCCGCGCCACCAGCGGGGTCAGCGACTGGGCCGCGTTGACGTGGGTGTGAATGGCGATGCTGACCCCGCGCTCCCGGGCCCGCTCGCCAAGCCGGGCCATGCCCGCCCGGACCTCGTCGGTCAGCCAGTACTGCGGCAGCCCCATCAGCGCCTTGGTGGCCAGCCGGATGTCCCGGATGCTGTCTACCTCCAGCAGGCTGGCCACGAACGCCTCCAGCCGCGGCCAGGGCAGGTTGGCCACGTCACCGCCGGAGACCACCACATCCCGCACTCCCGGGGTCGTCTTCAGGTAGGCGATCATCGCAGCCAGCCGGTCGTCCCGCGGCAGGGCGAACTTGTGCTTGCCGACCATCGGGGTGGGGTTGCCGACCAGATCCATCCGGGTGCAGTGGCCGCAGTACTGTGGGCAGGTGGGCAGCACCTCGGCCAGCACCTTGGTCGGGTAGCGGTGGGTGAGGCCCTCCACCGCCCACATCTCGGCCTCGTGCAGCGAGTCCCGGGTGGCATACGGGTGGGACGGCCAGTCGGCCCGCCGGTCGCTGAACACCGGCACCATGTACCGGCGCACCGGGTCGGCGTAGAAGGCGTCGGTGAACCCGGGATCACTCGGGGCGGTGGCCGGTGCCATGGTGTTGAGCATCTGCGGCGGCAGCAGCATCGACATGGTGGCCCGCTCGCGCTGGTCGCGCTCCAGGTCGGCGCAGAACTCCCCGGCCAGTCCGGGCCCGGCCACCTCGCGCAGCTGGCGCACGTTCTTCACGCAGTGAGCGCGCTGCCACTGCGCCGACTCCCACTCGGCCACGGTCACGCCGGACCAGCCGGGGAAGCGCCGCCAGTCCGGCTCGATCAGTTCGCGGCGGCGGTAGGCATATGGCTGGTCGGTCACGTCGTACCCGCTCCTTATCAGTGGCTGCCGAAGGATAACCTTGATTACTACAATAAACCGACAGAACTTGTGCACTAGTACTGTCTCACAAGAAGAATTGCTGAATCAGCCCCGTGCCACGGGAAGCCTGACAGCACGGACCGCACGCCGCACGGCGTGCCAGGGGAGGGCGGCAACGTGACCGGAACGAGGCTCGGATCGCCACTCGGGCTGCACCGGGTGCGAGAGCCTAACGGTGTGCTGCCGCAGGCGGCCTGGCGGCTGGACCCGGATCCGGTGCTGTGGCCGGACGAGGTCCGGGTCCGGGTGGACCGCCTCAACCTGGATGCCGCCTCCTTCCGGCAGCTGCGGGAGGCCACCGGCGGCGATGCCGCCCGGATGCGCGCCGCGGTCACCGGCATCGTGGCCGAGCGCGGCAAGATGCAGAACCCGGTGACCGGCTCGGGTGGCATGCTGACCGGCGTGGTGGACGAGGCCGGCCCGGAGTCGCCGCTCGGCCTGGCACCGGGGGACCGGATCGCCACCCTGGTCTCGCTCAGCCTTACCCCGCTGGTGATCACCGACGGGCTGGCCGGCTGGGACGGCAGCAGTGAGCAGGTGCCCTGCGAGGGGCATGCGATCCTGTTCGGCCGCTCCATCGCCACCGTCCTGCCGGGCGACCTGCCGGGGCCGCTGGCGCTGGCGGTGCTTGATGTGTGCGGCGCACCGGCTCTCACCAGCCGGGTGGTTGCCCAGGCCGGGCAGGCTGGGCGGCCGGCTGCCCAGGATCAGCGCCCGCCCGGGCCGGTGGTGGCTGTCATCGGCGCGGCCGGGAAGAGCGGCAGCCTGTCCGTGGCGGCGGCCCGCCGGGCGGGTGCGCCGCTGGTCATCGGCGTGGTCCGGGACGAGGCGGAGGCGGCCACCCTGCGCGCGGCGGGCATCGCGGACGAGGTGGTGATGGCCGACGCGCGCGACCCGGTCGCCCTGGCCGCGGCGGTGACCGGCGCCGGTGGCCCGGCCGGCGTGACCGTCGTCTGCGTGGACGTGCCGGGCTGCGAGGGCGGCGCGGTGCTGGCCACCGCGGACGGCGGGACGGTGATCTTCTTCTCGATGGCGACCTCGTTCACCGCCGCCGCACTCGGCGCCGAGGGGGTCGCCGCCGACGTCACCATGCTGATCGGCAACGGCTATCTGCCGGGCCACGCCCAGCTGGCGCTGGACCTGATCCGGGCCGAGCCGGGCGTGCGCCGCATCTTTGAGGCCCGGCTGGCCGAGGCCGCCCAGGGCGGGAAGGAGGAGGGGTGACCGAGCTGACCAGCAAGCTGGGGCTGGACCCAGCCATGATCACCACCGCGCGGGCACTCGCCCGGGCGGCTGGCCAGCCCATCGTGGACATGGCCCGCAGTCATTCCACCGTTTCGGTGGAGCGGGCGGTGCTCCGGCTGGCGGGCCTGGACGGCGCCGACGGCGACGGCATGCCGTGGGTCAACCGGGTGGTGGACACGGTGCGGGAGGCCACCGGGCTGGAGCACGGGGTAGCGCTGCCGGTCTGGGATGCGCTGCTGACCGGTGGCTATCCCGACCTGGTCACGCTCGCCCGGGACGCGGCGGGCGGCCAGGTGAAGTTCCGGCTGCCCGAGGGCGGGGACGCGGCCGCGGCGCGGGCGGCGGCCAGCCGCGCGCTGGCCGCCGGTTTCGCGGTCATCGACGCCCGGCGGGCGGAACGGACCGCGATGATCGCCGCCACCGCCGACCCGCCCCGGCCGTGGATCTACCTGATCGTCGCCACCGGCGACATCCACGAGGACATCCCGCAGGCACAGGCGGCCGCGCGGGCCGGGGCCGACGTCATCGCGGTGATCCGGTCCACCGGCCAGTCGCTGCTGGACTACGTGCCGGAGGGAGCTACCCGGGAGGGGTTCGCCGGTACCTACGCCACCCGGGAGAACTTCGCGCTGATGCGGGCAGCGCTCGACGACGTCTCCCGGGAACTGGGGCGGTACGTCCGGCTGACCAACTACGCGTCCGGCCTGTGCATGCCGGAGATCGCCGCGCTGGCCGGCCGGGAACGCCTGGACATGATGCTGAATGACTGCATGTACGGGATTATCTTCCGTGACATCAATCCCCGTCGCACCTTCATTGATCAGCGGTTCTCCCGCCAGATCCACGCCCGGGCCGGGATCATCATCAACACCGGCGAGGACAACTACCTGACCACCGCTGACGCGGTCGAAGCCGCGCACACGGTGGTGGTCAGCCAGCTGCTCAACGAGTTCTTCGGCACCGAGGCCGGGCTGGCCAGCTGGCAGCTCGGGCTCGGTCACGCCTTCGAGATCAGCCCGGAAGTGCCGGACTCGTTCCTGCTGGAACTGGCCCACGCCCAGCTGGTCCGGGAGCTGTGCCCGGACGCGCCGCTGAAGTACATGCCGCCCACCAAGCACATGACCGGCAACGTGTTCGGTGGCTACCTGCTGGATGCGTTCTTCAACCTGGCCGGGGTGATGACCGGCCAGTCGATCTTGCTCATCGGGATGATGACCGAGGGCATCCACACGCCGTTCCTGTCCGACCGGGACCTGGCGCTGGAGAATGTCCGCTACGTGACCCGGGCGGCTGCCGGGCTGGCCGAGAACTTCCGGCCACCCACCGGCGGCTTCGTCCAGGCCCGCGCCCAGCAGGTGCTGGCCGAGTCGGTGGACCTGCTCGGCCGCATCCGCGATGACGGGCTGCTGAACGCGATCGCGGATGGCACGTTCGGCATCACCCGGCGGCCCGCCGACGGCGGCCGGGGCCTGGAGGGTGTGTTCGCCCGCGCGGACGGCTACTTCAACCCGGCGGCGGAGTTCCTGGAAGCAGGCCGCCCCGCGGAAGGAGACCAGCGGTGACCGGCCAGGTCATTCGCCCTTACGGGGACACCACCGGCGACGGCCGGGTGCAGCTGTCGTTCACGCTGCCGGTCCCGTTTGGCAGCGAGTACGAGCGGGCCGTCGCCGAGGGGGCCGCCCTGCAGCTGGCGGCCAAGATGGGGCTGGACCCGGCCATGGTGGTGCATGCCAAGGGAATGGGCCCGGACTTCACCTTCTTCATCGTCTACGGCCGGGCCAGCCAGCTGGTCGACCTGTCCCAGGTGATGGTGGCGGAGCGGGAGTTCCCGCTGCTGTCGGCGGCCGAGATCAACCTCCGGATCCGGTCCGGCCTCGGCCGGGAGATGGTGGTGCTGGGCGCCTGCATCGGCACCGACGCGCACACGGTCGGCATCGACGCCATCCTCAACGTCAAGGGCCACGCGGGGGAGAAGGGCCTGGAGTACTACCGGGAGATGCGGGTGGTCAACCTCGGCGCCCAGGTGGACGTGGCCGATCTGGTCACCCGCGCCGTGGCCGAGCACGCGGACGCGGTGCTGGTCAGCCAGGTGGTCACCCAGCGCGACGCCCACCTGGCCGGCGCCCGCGCGCTGGCGGACGCGTTCAGCACCGGGATGGCCGGCGGGGGAGCGTCCGGCGGGGAGCGCCACGGCCGGCCGCTGCTCGTGGTCGGCGGGCCCCGATTCGACCCCACGATGGCCGCCGACCTCGGCGTGGACAAGATCTTCGGCCGTGGCACCACCCCCCGCGAGGTGGCCAGCTACCTGGTCCACACCCTCACCCTCCCGGCGGGGGAGGCCCGGGCATGACCGGCGCCCAGGAGGGCTTGTCGGTGACGCAGCGCCGCTACATTCCGGCCAGCCACGCCCACTACGGCGGCAACCTGGTGGACGGCGCCTACGTGCTCGGCCTGTTCGGCGACGTGGCCACCGAGCTGGCCATCCGCACCGACGGGGACGAGAGCCTGTTCGCCTCCTACTCGCAGGTCCAGTTCCAGGCGCCCGTGCTGGCCGGCGACGTGATCGAGGCCACCGCGACAGTGATGAGGGTCGGCCGCCGGAGCCGGGAACTGAGCTTCGAGGCACGGGTCGTCTGCCGCGCCGATCCCGGGCGTGGGCCATCCGCCTCGCGGGTGCTGGACGAGCCGCTGACTGTCGTTACCGCAACCGGCACGATCGTTGTGCCGCCGGGGGACTGACGGCCTCCCCACGGCAGACTTCTGACATCCAATAGCTCTTGCATGTTCCTCTGAACCGAAAGTAACATTCAGATTAGAGGAGATAGCGAGAGGTAGTGGGTGCCATGACTGTCATGGGCGGTGCGGGGGCGCGCAAGTGGTGGGCGCTAGCCGGGCTCTCGCTGGGAGTGCTGGCGGTGGGGCTGGACGCTACGGTGCTGAGCGTCGCCCTGCCGACGCTGGCGGTCTCGCTGCATGCCTCGGCCACCGACCTGCAATGGTTCGTCTCGGCCTACACGCTGGCGCTGGCCGTGGCGCTGCTTCCGGGCGGGCTGCTGGGGGACCGGTTCGGGCGTAAGAAGGTCATGATCGGCGCACTCAGCCTGTTCGGGCTCGGGTCGCTGGCGTGCGCTTACTCACCGAACGCTGGTGCGTTCATCGCGGCCAGGACGGTGCTGGGACTGGCCGCGGGTGCCATGGTGCCGCTGGTGCTGTCGGTGGTCGCGGTGATGTTCACGGACGAGGAGCGGCCCAGGGCGGTCGGCGCCTGGGCGGCGGCCAACTTCCTGGCCCTGCCGATCGGGCCGATCCTCGGCGGCTGGCTGCTGTCCAACTACTGGTGGGGCTGGGTGTTCCTGATGAACCTGCCGGTGGTGGCGATCGGCCTGGTCGCGGTCACGGTGCTGGTGCCGGAATCGCGGGCCACCAGCCGGCCCGGCCTGGACCCGGTGGGGATCGTGGCTTCATCCGCCGGGCTGGCCGTGCTGATCTACGGGTTCATCGCAGCCGGGCAGTATGGGTGGTCCTCGCCCACGGCGATCTTCGCGATCGTGGCAGGGGTGGCGGTGCTGGCGGCCTTTGTCTGGTGGGAACTGCGCCTGACCAGCAGGCCCGGGGGTCAGCCGCTGGTGGATCTCAGTCTTTTCCGGTCGGCCAGGTTCAGCTGGGGAACCATCCTGCAGGCGTTTGGCATCTTCGCGATGTTCGGCCTGCTGTTCGCTGCGCCGCAGTTCTTCCAGGCCGTCCTCGGCATGAACGCGATGGGCAGCGGGCTGCGGCTGCTGCCGCTGATGGCCGGCCTGGCGCTGGGCGCGGGCCTGGCCGACCGGCTGGCCAAGCGGCTGACCGGGAAGCTCACCGCCGCGCTCGGGTTCGCCGTGCTCGCAGCCGGCCTGATGCTGGGCACCACGATGACAGCGGCCAGCGGCACCGCGTTCATCGCCGCCTGGACCGCGGTCAGCGGGATCGGCTTCGGGCTTGCCCTGGCCACCGCCGCCTCCGCGGCCCTGGTCGACCTGCCCAAGGAGAACGCCGGGGTCGGCTCGGCGGTCATGCAGGCCGTACAGAAGGCCGGGGCACCGCTGTCGGCCGCGGTTCTGGGCAGCGTCATCGCCTCGGGCTACCACTCCCAGCTGCCGGTCGCGGGCCTGCCAGCGGCAACCGTGAACGCGGTCCGCAGCAGCGTGTTCGCCGGGATCGCCGTCGCACGGCAACTGGGCTCACCCGCATTGCTGGTATCGGTGCGCTCAGCCTTCGTGCATGGCATCGCCGCGATGCTGTGGGTCAGTGCCGCCCTGGCGGTAGCCGCGGTAATCCTGGCGCTGCTCTTCCTGCCCTGGCGGGCGACTGAGGCTGCGGCGCCGGCCAGTGTCGGCCCGCTCCCGGATAGGAGAGAATCGGCCCATGAGCGCGCTGCCTGAACATACCCCGGCGGCTCCGGCCGCCGGGCCCCGGCCGGGGTTGCGGGAGCGGAAGAAGGCCAGGACGCGTGCTGCCATCCGGGAGCACGCGCTCCGGCTGTTCCGGGAGAAGGGCTACGACGACACCACCGTGGAGCAGATCGCCGAAGCGGCCGAGGTCTCCCCGAGCACGTTCTTCCGCTACTTCCCGACCAAGGAGGATGTCGTCCTGCAAGACGACATGGACCTGCTCTGGCTGGAAGCGATCCAGGAACAGTCACCCGAACTCAGCCCCCTTGCCGCCATGCGGGCCGGCGTCCACGCGGCCTTCGCCCGGATGGGGGAGGACGACTGGACCAACCTGCGCGAGATGACCGAACTGGCCATGACCGTTCCCGCGGTCCGCGCGCGCATGATGGCGGAACTAGCCAGGACCACCCAGGTCATCGCCGAGGCGGTGGCGCAGCGGACGGGACATGACCCCAGCGACTTCGCGGTCCGTACCCTGGCCGGAGCCGTGGTCGGGGTAGCCATAGCCGCCTATTTCGACGAGGCCGACGACCTCATGGCTCTCGGCGACCAGACCAAGCTCGCCACCTTCGCCGACAAGTTCGAGTACGGCCTCGCCCTGCTAGAAGCCGGCCTTACCCTCTAACTACCCCCAGCCCGGCTGCCCTCCCGCCCGGTCCGGTCAGGCGCCAAACTGGGGTGTGGGTGGTGGCCCCGGTGGCCTGTGCAAGCTGCCCGCAGCCGAGTGGGGGGGGACCAGGCGTTCAGCCAGACCCCCCCACCGGGAATCGGCCTACTCCGCCCCGAACTTCGCGATCTCCTCGTACTCCGCCTCACTCAGTTCACGTGGCAGCTCGCCCTTGGCCACTTTGGTGCTCTGGACTTGATGCCGGATGCCCTCGACCACCTCCGGGTTGGCCAGGGTGGTGACATCTCCGACGTCGGTGAAGTTGGATACCGACGCGATCACGCGGCGCATGATCTTCCCGGACCGGGTCTTGGGCATGTCCGGGACGATCCACACGTTCTTCGGCCGGGCGATCTTGCCGATCTCGACCTCGATCGCCTTGGTTACCTTGTCCGCTATCTCCGGGCTCGCGGCGAACCCCGGCTTCAGCGAGACGTACATCTCCACGATGCGGCCGCGCAGCTCGTCCATGACCGGCACCGCGGCCGCCTCCGCGATCTCCGGGACGGTGAGCGTCGCCGACTCCAGTTCCTTGGTGCCGAGCCGGTGCCCAGCCACGTTGATCACGTCGTCCACCCGGCCGAGGATTCGGAAGTATCCGTCGGCCGCCTGGACCGCTCCGTCGTTGGCGAAGTACGGCCAGTCGTGCCAGTCCTTGCTGTCTGGGTCCCTGTTGTACTTGCGGTAATACGTCGACAGGAACCGCTCCGGGTCACCCCAGATCGTCTGGAAGATTCCCGGCCAGGGGTTGCGGATACAGATGTTGCCCGCCTTGCCGCTGCCCTTCGGGACCTCGTTGCCGTCCTCGTCGAAGATGATGGGGTAGATCCCGAGTACGCCGGGGCCGCAACTGCCCGGCTTCATCGGCTCCAGGGCAGGCAGCGTGCTGCCGAGGAACCCGCCGTTTTCGGTCTGCCACCAGGTGTCGACGATCGCGGCCTCACCCTTGCCGACCTCGGAGTGATACCAGCGCCAGACCTCGGGCTCGATCGGCTCGCCCACGGTGGTCATGTGCTTGAAGTGGTAGTTATACTTCTTCGGCTCTTCCGGGCCAACCTTGCGCAGCATCCGGATCGCCGTCGGTGAGGTGTGGAAGATCCTCACCCCGAGTTTTTCGGCGATCCGCCACGGCCGTCCGCCGTCAGGGTAGTTCGGCACGCCTTCGTAGATCACCGTGGTTGTGCCCAGCGACAGCGGCCCGTAGACGATGTAGGAGTGGCCGGTGATCCAGCCGATGTCGGCCATGCACCAGTACACGTCGTCGGGGTGGATGTCCTGGTAGTACTTGGACGTACCGGTTACATAGGCCAGGTAGCCCCCGGTTGAGTGCTGGCAGCCCTTCGGGCGGCCGGTGGTGCCGCTGGTGTACATCAGGAACAGCGGTGCCTCAGCCGGCATCGACACCGGATCCACGGTCTGCCCGGCGTAGCGGTGCAGCAGCTCATCGACGAAGAAGTCCCTGCCATCGACCATGGTGGTGGCCGAGGCGTACTGGCCCGGGTGCCGCCGCCAGACGAGCACCTTGTCGACTTGCTGGCCCTCCTTCGCCGCCTCCTCGACGGCCTGGTCTGCCTTGACCTTGTGATCTGTCAGCTCGCCGCTGCGATAGTAGCCGTCCATTGTGATCAGGACGTGGCTGCCCGAGTCGGCGATGCGGGTCCCGCAGGCGTGGCCACTGAACCCGCCGAACACCTCCGAGTGGATGACCCCGAGCCTCGCGCAGGCCAGCATCGTGATCGGCAGTTCGGCAACCATCGGCAGGTGCAGGGTCACCCGGTCACCGGTCTTGAGGCCGGCGAAGTCACGCAGCAGGGCAGCGAACTCGTTCACCCGGCGGTGCAGTTCCCCGTAGCTGATGTGCGCGGAGGCCTCCGACTCGGGCTCGGGGACCCAGATGATCGCGGTCTTGTTAGCGTCGGCCTCGGCGTGCCGATCGACGCAGTTGTAGGAGGCGTTCAGCCTGCCGCCCACGAACCACTTCCAGAAGGGCGCGTTGCTAGTGTCCAGGACGGTGTCCCATTTCTTGTCCCACGCAAGCAAGTCCGCGTACTCGGTGAAACAATCCGGGAACCGCTCCTCGGCGAATCGCTCCCGGATCGCCGGGTCATTGGCGTTGGCCTGGGCGACGAACGACTCCGGCGGCGGGTAGTAACCCTCCTCGCGCCAGTGGACCGCAATCTGGGCCTCGGAGACCTGCGCGTCCTGACTTTCTGTCATTGCTCGTCCTCCTGCTGGAAGATGACGGATGGCAGCGCACGGGCTCAGCCCGCCCGCCGCGCTAATGGTCGGGTCTGCTGGTCGCCGGGCTTCCCTCGAGGTGGCCGAGGGACGTCAAGATGCCGGATGGGGAAGTTACGCCGGGGCAGCGGAGAGCGGGCCAGCCGATGACGTCCAGCCGAGGGAGACGGACAGGTCATCCCCGCCGCCAGCCGGATCTCCCGTTGCGGCGCGCCGCCAGGCTGAAGCACCGGGACAGTGATCCGGTTAGGTTCAAGCCGACCTCCGGATCGCTGGGTGACACCAGGAAGGTCATGCCGGCCTCACACCACTGGGAGATGCTCAATCGTACCGCCCTGGGACAGTTGGGACCAGGGTCGACCCGGCTGCTCAGCTGTGCTGGGCGTGCCTGTGCCCGGGCGCCCGCCAGCAGCGGGTTGACATCCTAACGATCGCCGGTAAGTTGCTGCGGAGCCCCGGCGCCGGTCCGCCGTGCCGGGGATGAAGGCCCGGAGGGGGCCCGGGCGGCCAGTAGACAACGGAGATCCGTACCCGCTGTCAGCGGGACGGACTCCGGTCCGGAGGGATGACCGGGCCCTCTCCCGCGGGCAGGTCTTCCCGCCCGCGTCAGCGGGCCGGCCAGGTGTTCCATTCCCGGCCGCGGTCAGGCGCTGCCCACCGTGCGCAGGAAGACCGGGTACCCTGCGGTATCGTCCAGGGGAAGTCCGGGCAGGCAGGTCCGGTTCACGCGAAGGCAGGGGGAATGTGAGCAGTCCGACCGGCACCGCCGTTGGCCCGGTGGCCGTCGTCGTGCCCACCTACAACGAGCGCGACAATATCGAGTCCATCGTGAGCCGGGTCCGCGCCGCCGTCCCGGACGCCGACCTGCTGGTGGTAGACGACCACAGCCCGGACGGCACCGGCGAGATCGCCGACAAGCTGGCGGACGCGGATTCTCATGTTCACGTACTGCACCGGGCTGGCAAAGCCGGCCTGGGTACCGCCTACATCGCCGGCTTCCGGTGGGCGCTGGCGCGTGGCTACGGTGCGATCGTCGAGATGGATGCGGACGGGTCGCACCGGCCGGAGGAACTGCCCACCCTGCTGGCCGCACTGTCCGATGCCGACCTGGTGCTTGGTTCCCGCTGGGTGCCCGGCGGGACGGTGCGCAACTGGGCCAAGTCACGCGAGCTGCTGTCCCGGAGCGCCAATCTCTACACCCGGCTCATGCTGCGGATCAGTGTCAAGGACGCCACCGGCGGATACCGTGCCTACCGCGCCTCCACGCTGCAGCGGATCGGGCTCGACGACGTCCAGTCGCAGGGCTACTGCTTCCAGATCGACCTGGTGCTGCGCACCCTCCGGGCTGGGCTGACCGTGACCGAGGTGCCCATCACCTTCGTGGAGCGGGTGCATGGTGCCAGCAAGATGTCCCATGCTGTCGTTACCGAAGCGCTGTGGCGGGTCACCGTCTGGGGACTGACGCCGCACCGCCGTGCGCCCAGCGCCCCCGCCAGCTGAGCCTGGCGGTCACGCGCTCTTGCGGGCCCGGGACTGCTCCTTCGCATCGGCCTCGCCGCGTTCCCCGCGGATGAGGGCAAGCCGTTCGGCGAGCACCTGCTCCAGGTCCGCGATGGACCGCCGCTCCCGCAGCATGTCCCAGTGGCTGCGCGGTGGCTTAGCCTTCTTCGGGCTGGGCTGGTCGCCAGCGGCTGTGAGTGCGATCGCTCCGCAAACCCGGCATTCCCAGGTGGCGGGAACTTCCGCTTCCGCGGCGAACGGCACAGTGAAGTGGTGGCCCTTGGGGCAGTCGAACGCAATTTCCTGGCGCGGAGCCAGGTCCGTGTTCCGGTCATTCTCATAGCTCGTTGCCCCGAGCCGGGTGCCACGAAGTGCGCGTTCGGCCATATGGCATTGCCTCCCAGGCGCTCAGCCGTCCAGGGTGTTAACGCTGAGTACCTGGACAAGATTCCCGCTGGGTCCTGGTTCCAACCCAGCCCGGATGGCCGCACTTGGCATGCGCCGCCTGCTGGGTATCAGCCGGGCACCCGCGGATGCCATTGCCCGCGCCCGGACAGCAGCTCCCGCAGAGCGACCGTCTCATCGGTCATGATCCCGTCCACCCCCCGGTCGAGCAGGTTCTCCATGACCGGCCGCTCATTGACGGTCCAGACGTGCACCTGCAGGCCCAGCGCGTGCGCTCGCGCGATGAAAGCGGTGGTGGCCATCCGCACCGGCACCTGGGCACACTGCACCCCGGCCCGGGCCAGGCGGTCCGCCAGCAAGCTGGCCCGCCCGGCGGGCAGTCCGCCCGGGCGGCGGCCCGCGGCCGGGCTCACCGCGGGGTCCGGGCGCTGCGGGCCGCGGTGATCGGGCCCGCGGGCACGACGCGGGCCGCCGAACCTGACCACCGCGGTGCCCAGTGGCGAGGCGGCCATGCAGACCGGTTGGTCAAGCACCCGGCGGGCGCTCCACAGCCGGGCAGCCGAGAATGAGCAGATACAGACCCGGTCCCAGGCGTTGGTGCGCCGCAGGACCTGGACCAGCGGCGCGATCACCGGGCCGTCCTTGATATCGATGTTGAAGCGCACATCGGGCCAGGCGGCGAGCAGGTCCGCCAGTACCGGGATGGGCTCGGTGCCGCCGATCCGGGCGGTGGCTATATCGGCCAGCGGCAGCCGGGACACCCGGCCGGGGCGGCCGGTGACCCGCTCCAGGGTGCGGTCGTGAAAGGCGATGAGCACCCCGTCCGCGGTCGCCTGCGCGTCGGTCTCCAGATACCGGTAGCCGAGCCCGACCGCGTGCTCGAAGGCGCGCCAGGAGTTCTCCGGGGCGTGCGCCGGGCCGCCCCGGTGCGCGAAGGCCAGCGGCCGTGGGTGGTCCAGGAACCCGGTCTGCATGCTCAGAGTATGCGCGATAGCTGTGACCAGCACGGAAACGGTTGCCGCCGGCGCGGCGAACTCCGCCGGCGTCAGGAGGGGGCGGCCGCGGGTGGCGCCGGTGCGGGCAGTGCGGCCAGTGCCGGGTCGATGTAGCGGTGGCTGATCCGGCGTTCCACGATGAAGGTCATGACCGGGATGGTGCCGGCCAGCAGCAGCGCCACCGTCGGTCCCGCGGTGAGCCGCAGCCGGCGGCTGAGCGGGAACGCGACCAGCAGGTAGATGATGTACAGGCCGCCGTGCACGGTGCCCACCACGTTCACCAGCGCGCTGTCGTCGGTGAACGCCTGCAAGATGGCAAGCACACACAAGACGATCAGCACCACACCGGTCAGATAAGCCATCACCCGGTACAAGATGACGTTCAGGCGCACCGGCCCGGCCTCCTTCCTGCGCTGTCGTCGCCACCTCAGCGCGTGCCACGGCCACCAGTTGGGCCCGTGTGACCGGCGGCTACCTCAGCCCATGCCACCGGCCATGGCCCTTCACTTCCTTGCCGAGCCGGGCCAGGTAGGCGTTGTAGGCGGCGAGTTCGGGGTCCTCGGCCTCGCCCGGCTCCCCGGCGTCCCGGCTGGCCACCGCAGCGGGGGCCTGCCGGGTGCCGGCCGGAAGGCTGACCTCGGCGGGCGCGGCCTCGTCCCCGGGGTGGGCCTCATCCCGGATCGTCTTGATCCAGAAGAACACTGCAAAGATCGCGAAGAGCGGCCACTCGAATGTGTAGGCCCAGCTGAGCGAGTTGCCCGCCTGTGCCCGCCGCAGCTGCCAGTCGCCCAGCCAGAGCATGCCGATCACGCTGGCGACAACCAGCAAATGCCAGCCCAGCCATTTGGGGGTGTACAGGAACCGCCACCGGCGGGTTGCCTGCGTGCCGGACATGGGCCGAGTCTAGCGGGACCGGCCAGGTATCCCGCGTGCCCGCACGGCCCGCCCGGTTCGGTGATAATCGGAGCATGCCGTTGACCGATCTGCTCCGGCCTGGCCGCGCGGCCCGGGCCGGCCGGCTGCCGGCCAGCCTGGACGAACTGCACGGGCCGGCCCAGGGAGTCGTGGTGCTGCCACGTCACCTGGCCTGGCCCGGACTGCGTGAGTTCGACCTGTCCGACGACCAGCTGCGCCGCAGCCTGTACGGCATTGTGATCACCCAGGGACGGCGCAACGACATGGCCCGGTTCGTCAACGCCCGGCTGCTGCGGGAGGACTGGCCGCTGCTGCGGGACTCGCTCGACCCGAAAGTGCGCCGGAGCTGCGAACGCCGCCTGCGGCTGGACGGCTGACAGCCGGCCCGGCCAGGCGTCCCCGCCGCCCGCCACTGCACCACAGGAGGATCCAGATGGCCCTCACCGCGAATGGGCTCGACGAGCTCAAGGCCCTGGCCGGCGCCGACCTGGGCCACACCGGCTGGCTGGAGATCACCCAGGACCGGGTGAACGCCTTTGCCGACGCGACCAGCGATCACCAGTGGATTCATGTCGACGCCGAGAAGGCGGCCGCCGGGCCGTTCGGCGGCACGATCGCGCACGGTTACCTGACCCTGTCCCTGGTGGTTCACCTGATGAACGAGCTGCTGGATGTTCGGGGCGTGAGCATGGGGATCAACTACGGGCTGAACAAGGTCCGGTTCCCCGCTCCGGTGCCGGTCGGCTCGAAGGTCAGGCTGGCCGCCCAGGTCGGTGCGGTCGAGGACGCCGGGGTCAACGCCGTGCAGGCAGTGGTGGACGTCACCGTGGAGCTTGCGGGCAGCGAGAAGCCCGCGTGCGCGGCCCAGACAGTCTTCCGCTATTACGCCTGAGCGGCCCCGGGAGAGCGGCGCGCTGGCCGCGGCCGGCCCGCGGCCAGACCCAGCCTGCCTGGCACCGGTATGCGAAGGTTGGCGCTATGCGCAAATACGTCATCATGGGCGTCCAGGGCAGCGGGAAGAGCACCCAGGCCGCACTGCTCTGCGCCGACCTGGACCTGGTCCACATCAGCGTCGGCGACATCTTCCGCTGGCATGTGCAGCAGCACACCAAGCTCGGTGCCCAGGTACGGCGCACCATGGCGGGCGGCGAGCTGGTAGGTGACGACCTGGCCGAGGCGGTGACCGCCGAGCGGCTCGCCCAGCACGACTGGAACTACGGGTTCGTCATCGATGGTTTCCCGCGCAACCGGCGGCAGGCGGAGTTCTTCCTGGAGAGCTACGACATCGACGGCGTGATCCAGCTGGACCTGCCCGACTCCGAGGTGCGCCGGCGGGTGCTCGCCCGCCGGCTGTGCTCGGGCTGCGGCATGGACTACAACCTGATCGCCGGCCGCCCGGCGGTGGAGGGTACATGTGATGTCTGCGGTGGCACGCTGGTCACCCGCGAGGACGACACCGAGGAGGCGCTGGCGGTCCGGCTGCGCGACTATCACGAGAAGACCAACCCGGTGCTGGAGTTGTTCCGCCGGAAGGAGTATGTGGCCACGGTGGACGCCCAGCCCGGCAAGGACGAGATCCAGCAGGCCATCCGCGAGAAGCTGGGCCTGCCGCGGTACCAGCCCGCCGGCGACTAGGGGCACCCGGTGCGGGTGGTGATCGCGCCCGACTCGTTCAAGGGGAGCATCTCCGCCACCGCGGCCGCCGCAGCGCTGGCGGCGGGCTGGCGGGCCGCCCGCCCGGCCGACCTGGTGACCTGCCTGCCGCTCGCCGACGGCGGCGAGGGCACGCTGGAGGTGCTGGCCGCCGGGGTGGCGGCAGCACGCTGGCGCGATGCCCAGGTGACCGGTCCCGCCGGCGGGCCAGTGACGTGCGACTGGCTGCAGCTGCCCGGCGGGGCCGCGGCGGTGGAGCTGGCCCGGGCCAGCGGGCTGCCGCTGCTGGCCCGCCCCGACCCGATGCGGGCGCAGACCACCGGGGTGGGGGAAGTGCTCGGCATGGCGCTGGATGAAGGCGCCCGCCACCTGCTGATCGGGCTCGGCGGCTCTGCTGCCACCGACGGCGGCACTGGGGCGCTGGCCGCACTGGGCGCCCGGTTTCTCGACGCCGATGGCCGCCCGCTGCCGCCCGGCGGCGGGGCGCTGGCCCGGCTGGCCGCGGTCGACACCTCCGGCCTGCGGCCACCGCCCGCCTCGGTCGTCTGCCTCAGCGACGTCACCGCACCGCTGCTCGGGCCCACCGGCGCGGCCACCGTGTTCGGCCCGCAGAAGGGCGCCACCCCCGGCCAGGTGGCCCGGCTGGAGGCGGGCTGGGGCGCGGTCATCACCCCAGGCGGTCCCGAACTCGCCCGGCGGGCGGGCCTGGACCAGGCGATCATGGCTGCCGACCTGGTGATCACTGGCGAGGGCCAGTTTGACCCCACCTCACTGACCGGGAAGGCGGCCGGCCTGGCGCTGACGGCCGCGGCCGCGGCAGGGGTACCGGCCGCGATCGTGGCCGGGCAGCTGAGCGGCGTCGCGCCGGCCGGGGTTGCCGTCCTCACCCTGGCCGCCCTGGCCGGCGGGACCAGACCCGCGCTGGCCGCCCCGGCGCGCTGGCTGCGCGCCGCTGGGCAGGAACTGGCCCGGCGGCGGACGGGGGAGTGGCCGGGCGAGTCCGGGTAGCACTGGGCAGCGGGCGGCTCAGCTGTCCGCGATTGCCCGGGCCACCTGGTCCCGGCTGAGCGGCAGGTCCCGGACCCGCGCCCCCACCGCGTCCGCCACGGCGTTGCCGATCGCGCCGGCCACCGGGCCCTGCGCGACCTCGCCCGCGCCGGTCTCCCGCTCGCCCGGGGCGTCCACCAGCCGCACCTCCACCTGGGGCACGTCGGTAAACCGGAGGATGGGGTAGCTGTCCCAGTTCACCGAGGTGATCCGGGTCCGGTCGAAGCGCACCCGCTCGCGCAGCGCCCAGCTGGCGCTCTGGATGGCGCCGCCCTCGACCTGGTTGATGACCCCATCGGGGTTGATAATCCGGCCGACGTCCACCGCCAGCCACAGGTGGGTGAGCCGCACCTCGGTCTCCGCCTCGACCCGGGCCACCGCCGCGCAGTAGCCGGAGGTGCCCTTGTAACGCGCGTAGCCCAGGCCGTATCCGGTGCCGTCGGCGCCGGCCGGGCGGGTGGCCCAGCCGGCCAGCTCGGCCGCCTGCTCGAGCACCCGGCGGCCGCGCGGGTCGGACAGGTGAGCCAGCCGGAACGCCAGCGGGTCAGCCCCGGCCACCGCCGCCAGCTCGTCCATGACCGACTCGATGGCGAAGACGTTGAGGAAGGCACCGAGCGAGCGCAGGGACGAGGTGCGGATCGGCATGGTGAGCAGCCGGTGCCGGACAACCACCCGGTCGGCGATGTCGTATCCGGGCACGGCGTTGCGGGTGGAGCCCATCGCGCCGGTCGGCGGGCCATCCGCGGACGGGCTGATCGGCTGGCCGCCGGCCCGGTGGGCCAGCGCCAGCAGCCGCGGCTCACCGCCCGTGCCGGGACGGCCGATGAAGCCGTTGCTCCAGACATCCTGCCGCCAGCTGGCGATCCGGCCACCGGCGTCAAGCCCGGCCGACACCCGGGCCAGCATGGCAGGCCCGAGCGGGGCCCAGCTCATCTCGTCCTCGCGCCGCCACAGCACCCGCACCGGATGGCCGGGCACCGCGCGGGCCAGCAGCACCGCGTCCATGGCCGCGTCGTCGGCGCCGTTATGCCCGTAGGCACCGGCGCCTTCCACGTGGTTGACCGTGACCCGGCCGGGCGCCAGGCCCAGCCCGGTGGCGATCGCCCCGCGCAGCGCGAACGGTCCCTGGGTATGGCTCCAGACGGTGACCTGCCCCTCATCCCAGCAGGCGATCCCGCAGCTGGGGGCCATCGACGCATGCGCCAGGAAGGGCCGGGTGAATTCCGCGGTCAGGGTGCGGGTGACCGCGGCGGCCGCGCGCTGGTCGTGCTGCTCGTCCACGATCACCGTCTGGGCCGGCCCGGCCAGCAGGAAGCCTCGCAGGTCGTGCTCATCTGGCAGGGACGCGGTCAGCTGCCAGCTCGCCGCCTTCGCCAGCGCCGCCGCCGCGGCCAGCGCCATCCGGTCGGTGGGAGCGACGGCGCCGAGGAAGGAGCCGTCCCGAACCACCAGCACACCGGCCGGCAGTGGCGGGTCACCGGGGGAGAGCAGCACCGCCGCCGGCCCCGGCGGCCGGACCACCCGGCCGTACCGCATGCCCGGCAGGACCAGGTCGTGCAGGAACCGCGGGCGGCCGGTCACCTTGTCCGGCAGGTCGATCCGGGGGACGCTGCGGCCCGCGACCGACCAGCGGGCGGGCGCCTTGGCTGGCCGTGGCTCACCCGCCGCCCGGTCGAGCAGGCCCCGGCCGGACATCGACCAGTAGCTGAGCCCGGTCCTGGCGCCGCCATCGGTGATCTCGCCGTCGGCCACCGCCAATGCGGACAGGTCGGTGCCGAGCAGATCTGAGGCGGTGGACAGGAAGGCGGACCGTGCTTGCGCACATGCCTGCCGGAGCGCGGACCCCGACTCCTCGATCGACCTGCTGCCGGAGGTGATCCCCTCGTCGGGGCTGGTGGCGGTGCTCACCGGGGCGATCCGGACCCGGGCCAGCTCGACGTCCAGTTCCTCGGCGGCAATCTGGCAGAGCGCGGTCCACACGCCCTGGCCGTACTCGACCTTGCCCGATCTGATCGTCACCACGCCAGGCTCGGTGAAGTCGAGCCAGACCGCCAGCAGCGGGTTCGCGGCCAGGGTGGCCGGCAGTGACTCGCTCATCCGGCGGCCCGGCCAGCGGCTTCGCTGGCCGCCTTCATGACCGCGCCGATGACCCGGCGGTGCGCGCCGCAGCGGCACAGATTGCCGTCCAGCGCCTCCCGCACCTCCTGCTCGGTGGGGG
>Ga0318568_10000212_pt1 | contig 21897 bp, 21 predicted proteins | sample GRESIP088b5f21_FD_203690 | JGI IMG/M metagenome (GOLD analysis project Ga0318568, IMG submission 203690) | Tropical soil microbial communities from Luquillo Experimental Forest, Puerto Rico - GRE.SIPMG.088b5f21 | ecosystem: Environmental > Terrestrial > Soil > Tropical forest > Bulk soil...
ATGAGATTGGGCGACTCCGACTTTGGGGCCGGAAACGCATCGCGACTCCCACCTGCAGGCGCGGTTTCGGTACGGCAACTCCGCGACAACCGCGCTGCTGCTTTTATGGTCGGCTGCTTAGCCGCCACCTGGCAGTTACGGGAATACGTTCTCCGACAACGTAGCTGGTGGCGAATGAGAATATGACCGGGCACGTGGAGCAGAGCGCGCTCACGGGCTTTTGGCCGCATCGGTCAACCAGCCGGGATCGGTCCACGAGTCGCGGGGGAGGTGTCGCCATACCCCGGGCGCCCTCATGCGAACAGCCCTGAATCCAACCTCTGCTTGATGACGCATCACGGTAAAAACATCAACCAACCCAGCTTCTCCCATTTCGGCTTCCTGGCATCCTCCGCGGCGGGGACTGAAGAACTAAGCCCGGCGAGGACAACGGCTGGATAAAGGCCGCCGAGGAAGAGCGATATCATAATCCGCCAAAAGGACCATAAAGGTCCCTGTGTCAGCACGGCTACGAAGAAAGTTCCTAATATGGCCAAAAAGACAACGCTGTATGTCGTCGTGCGGAGCCTGCCCGGGTCGTACCTGATCCGGATGCGCTCTACCGATTTTGCGTTCGCCGGTGGGATAGCTTCGTTGTTAGTGGCGGTGCCGTCCTTATTGGCTGATACCGATTCGATGACACCCATAACCAGGACATAGATCGCTCGGACGATAATGTAGAGGACAACCACATAGATAACTATCTCGGGGCTGACCTCGATCCTCTCGTGGCTGAGCGCGTTCTTCGTTCGGGGCTGGTTAAAAGCTTGCCCTGATGTCATAGAAGCGGCCAGGAGTGCACCGAGCGCCACCAAAATCACGACGGCAAACTCCTGTGCGGCCCGGATTGCTAGTTCCTTACGTCGTGCGAATCTTGGATCTTTTGGGGCGGGTGGACCCGCAGGGCCCGCACCGGCTTTCATGCCTTCGTCATCTGTGGCGACAGGTTGGTCACTGGCGACGTAGGCGGCACACGATTTCTTGTTTGCATGCCTGGCGCTGCGTGTGCGACTAAAAACGACGTACGATGCGCGGCCGATAAAATACAGGCCAAATAAATAAACGAAGAACAGGAGGTACCACGTCTTGCCGAAAATTTCGCGGTTCAAGCCCTGTTGGTCAATAGCCGTCAAGTAAACTACAGTTGTGACCATAAGTAAAGCGGTCGCCGCGGTTGTAACTGCGGCTGAAAGCCATGCATTTAAACGGATGAAGAACTTGCGACCGTCCTCTATCCTCTTAATCGGAATATTTCGAATATTTGTTTCACAAAGCTTTACCGCGAGATTATCAGCGTAGCTTACCAGCGCCCACCCTAACCCGCAGACAAGGACAGCGCTACCGATGAAAAGCGAACCGGTTGCCAGCAGCCATTCACTCCACAACTGGTTGCAAAGGGGACTCTTAGAGTCAACCGGCGTGCCGTCATCAAGCTTCTCTGGGTAATGCAGTGCGCCGATTATGGTGAAGAGATAGGTAGAAAGCGCCAGAATCGGCACGCCGGAACCGAACAACGCTATCGTGGGGGGCGCGCCTTCCGTATACCACTGTACGAGCAGCGCCGCGACGGCGGCGATCAGCAAGCCGGCGAGCACACCGGCAAAAGTCGAATCTGGCGAGGCGGCAGTTATGGTGCTCCACAACACGTTCTTTGAACACGGATCGCTGTCCACAAATCACCCCCTTATCGATGACGACTGGCCAGCCAGAAGAAATGCCCGTTCCATTGCACGCCGAGGCAGTTTGGCCGGACAAGAATCCGGTCCGCTGAGCGGACCGACGCGTCAACGGTCGTATTTCACCTGCCGCTAGACGAGCGGCCGTGAGGAGGTCGCTTCGGTTTGCATCGTTCCTCGGCGACATCCCGCAACTCGCAGCAGTGAACCCACTGGTGTCGACGAATCGCGGATTGGATCATGACGGTTAATCGTCGCCAGGATCAGCGCGGCGACGCGTTCGTTGTTTGCCGGCCGGGGCGGTCTGCGGTGAAACGAACGCAGGGTTAACAGCTAGTTGCTCTTGAAAGACGGCCCTGTGTTGGCGGTTCGACATGCCCTCCCTCGCAGTCGACCTCGCGCACGGGGCGGGTTGAACGGGCGGCTTCGTGCTTTCGATAGTTTTTGTTGGATTTCGTATTGGCGTCGGTGTAGTTTCACACCGGAAGGTTTGCCAGTAAGCAGCCCGGAGGCACGCCCATGGCAGCGATCTGTTGCATACATCGTTACGCGAGTAATTGTGATCGGGGTTGGCACTACACACAGGAGTAGGCGACTACTCTAGACCGGCTTCACTGGCTGGGGGGAAGTTCAAAGCCGCGTCAGCACCAAACGCGAAGTTGCCCCATACCGGCGTTTATCTGTAGTGAGGCCCACATGGACGTCTCGACGACTCCACCTATATCACCTGTCGGCGGCTCAGTTCTGCCTACGCCCCTTGCCGATAGCACCGCCGTGCCAGAGCAATTGGCAGGACCGATATTGCCAGCCGCGGCCAGGCGGGGAGTCCTTGAAGGGGCATTCGCTGTCCTGGGGGCGCTTGCGCACGCCGATGAGGGTCTGGGACTGACCGCGCTGGCCCAAGCGAGCGGGCTGGCTAAAGCGTCCGCGCATCGGCTCGCCGAACAACTCGTCATGCTCGGTGCGGTGCAGTACGTCGAGCACCGCTACTATGTCGGGCCGCAGATGTTGCGCATCGGGCAACGCTGGCAGCCAGACCCGCTGCTGCGGCGCTGCGCGCTGGCGCCGGTCCACACCCTTGCCGTGCGGTCCCGTGCCATGGCGTCGCTGCGGATCCTGCACGAACAGCGGCTCCGGTACATCTGTGCCGCTGTGCCACACGGCCACGCCTACCTGCCCGAACCCGCCGACCCCGAATCGATCGCCCGCACCGCCACTGGACGCGTCCTCTACGCGGCCCAATCCGGCAGCGCGGCGACGCTGCCGGACTGCTGGACCCGACGCGAATGGGACCGCCTGCGCGAGTCCCTTCGCGATCCGCGTGCGACAGTGGTCGACCATCAGGACGCGGTTGCCGGCGTGTGTTGCGTATCGGCGCCGGTGTGGTGGCCGAATGAGACCTGCGCCGGCGCGCTCACCGTCATAGTCGAGGCAAACGATCCACCCGCGTGCTTACCCAGCCTGGTGTCGTATACCGCCTGCCACGTCGGCACCGCCCTTCAGCAACTGAGACCGAGCTAATCCATTGGTGTTCCTGAATGCCGCACCCGCGGTTGGCCGAAACAGTACTGTTAGACACTTGGACAATACGCGCATTTATTTTCGGATTAGGTAATCCCGTCCCGGGCCGCTGATCGACGACCATCCCGCAGCATCGACCACAGCGCGGGCCCCATACGTCGATAGGAGCGGCCCATGCCAACCCCGGCACCCGCCGATCCCGGCGCACCTCAGCCGCCCGTCGCACCAACCATCAGCGCCAACGGGCACCTCGTCGCCGGCGCCGGCTTCTTGCCCGACCACGAGGTCACCATCCGAATCACCCGCGCCGGAGAAGACATCAGCGACTACCTCAACTATGTGACGGACGGTGACGGACAGCTCGTTGGCGAGTTACCCAATGGCGCCACGGGCACCTCGTACATCGCCGCCACCGACCACCGCACCGATCCCGAGGGTAGGTGCGGCCGCCTCTGGAGCAACACCTGCACCATCGTCATGGCTGACACCTAACCGGCCTGCGGCAATCGCGTGGCGACGCTCCATGCGCGGCCGGATTGCGCCTTGCACTGCGCTCCTGGGTCGGTCCACCCACCGGACCCGGCACTTGCCGCCACCCCCGGTGTGTGTGTCAAGTGGAACAACGTGCCAAGGATCGTCGGTCCGTCCCGATTCACGGACAATGTCGGCCGCGACCGGCACTGATCAGGGCGATGGGAGTCGCGGATGCCTACCGACGTGCCCAGCGATTCCGCGCCTACGCGGTCGGTGGGACCAGCCAGTCCGTTCATTCGCGTCTCTCGCGGCCAGATTTATGTCACGGGCACCGGATTCCTACCCAACCAGCCGGTCACTGTCCGCATCACGAACAGCGGCGAGGGCGTCGTGGACTATCTCACCTACATCAGCGACGCCGACGGGCGCGTAGACGCAGCGCTGCCGGAGACCGCAGCCATTCAGACCGGGCACATCACCGTCACAGACCAGCGCCGAGACCCCGCCGGCGATTGCGGCTTGCTGTGGAGCAACACCGTCATCGTCACCCCTGACAGCACGTGAAAGACAGCGCGACTGAGACGGACCCGGGGCGCGCGCAGCGCGATCACCGAGCCGCCGAGCCCGGCTAAACCAAAGTTGCGGACACGTATTTGATGTCGCCGAAGGCGACCATGGTGGGTTGGTCGGGGAACTCAAAACCGTTGGCGGCGTAGAGTTCTCGCGTGCTGTGCACCGTCGCCTCCCAGCCGCGGTCGGCCAGGTAGGCCACCACGTCATTGCGCTCGCCGGGGTAGACCAGGTCGGCCCAGTTGAGGTCCAGCCCCAGGCGCCGCCAGCGCTCGCTGATCTCACGACCGCGCTTCGCGATGCGGTCGCGGATGTTCGGCACGTAGCCGGTGCCCAGTCTGCTGCCGGTGGCGCTCAGCGCGGTGATGTGGTCGAACAGTCGGTCCTGCGCGTCCGGCGGCAAATACCCCAGCAGCCCCTCGGCGATCCAGGCCGTCGGCGAAGCGGTGTCAAACCCGCTGTGGCGCAACGCGCTCGGCCAGTCGTCGCGCAGGTCGATGCCCACCGCTTTTCGGTCGGCGGTCGGGGACGCGCCGATGTCCGCCAGGGTGCGGGTCTTGAACTCGATCACCTGGGGCTGGTCGATCTCGTAGAGGACGGTCCCGGCCGGCCACTGGAGCCGGTAGGCGCGGGTGTCCAGGCCCGAGGCCAGGATGACGGCCTGCCGGATGCCGGCTTCCGCGGCGTCGAGAAAGAAGGAGTCGAAGAACCGGGTGCGGACCGCCATGCCTTCGCCGAGTCGCCGAGGGGTGAACGCCGGATCGTCCTCGGCGAGCTCGACTTCGCCGTTCATCATCCGGATGAACGCGTCGACGCCGACGGCGTTCACCAGTGGCTCGGCGAAGGGATCGTCGATGAGTGGGTTGGGGCCCTTGGACGCCATCGCCCGCCGGGCGGCCACCGCCGTGGCGGTGGCTCCCACGCTGGACGCGAGGTCCCAGCTGTCGCCGTCGAACCTCTTGCTTTGGGCGTTCGAGCCGTCCGTCATCGGCGTTGCTCCTATGTGCGCGTAGCCGTCAGGCTGACGATGTTGCGGAGCTGGGATTCCTCGTCGTCCGGGAACACGCGGCCGTAGTCGGCGAAGAATTCCCGCCGTGGCCGGGTGGTCACTTGCCAGCCCTGGGCGGCCAGGTACTCAACGACATTGCTGCGTTCGCCGTCGAAGAACAATCCCGACAGGTCGATGTCGCACCCCAGATTGGCCCACCGCTCGTTGAATTCCCGCGCCCGTTCGGTCATCGTGCGGCCGGAATCGTCGGCGCCGTGGTATTCGGTGGCCAGCTTGCTGCCCGGCGCGCTCAGCTCGGTGATCTTGTCGAAGAGCCGGTCCTGCGCGTCGGGCGGCAGGTACATCAGCAGGCCTTCGGCGCTCCAGCACGTCGGCTGTGCCGGGTCGAACCCGCTGCGGCGCAAGGCGGCCGGCCAATCTTCTCGCAGGTCAATGGCAACGGTCCGGCGATCCGCGGACGGGGCGGTGCCCAGGTTGGCCATCGCGGTCGTCTTGAACTCGATCACCTTTGGCTGGTCGACCTCGTAGACCACGCTGCCGGGCGGCCAGGCCAGCCGGTAGGCGCGCGCGTCGAGGCCGGCGGCCAGGATCACCGCCTGGCGGACACCGTCGCGGGCGGCGTTGAGGAAGAAATCGTCGAAGAAGCGGGTGCGGACGGCGATCGAATCGGTCTCCAGCCGCAAGTCCCGTTCGCCCTCCTGGGACTCCGACGGCACTACGTCGCCGTCGACCAGGCGGATGAAGAAGTCGAGGCCGACCGCACGCACCAGTGGCGCCGCGAACGGGTCGTCGATGATCGCATCGGTCTCCGCGCTGGCCCGCGCTCGGGCCGCGGCGACCATCGTGGCCGTGGCCCCGACGCTGGAGGCCAGGTCCCAGCTGTCCTGATCGGTGCGCGTCATGCTGCCCCCAATTTACTTAGCAAATGCAACAAGCCACCCGAACTCTACGCCCCGCGGCTGTCGTCTTCCTGTGTCCTGAAAGGCCCTTTATCGGTTCCGCCCGGACCAGCTGTTAGTCTCGTACACGGTTTTGACGCGCGACGCCGTACGTCCTGGCCTGCGGGAGTTGGGCGCGTGAACGCAGGATTACCCACGGCTGCGCAGGAGGAAGAGTGCTTTCGGCTTTCATCTCATCGTTGAGGACAGTCGACCTGAGACGGAAGATCTTCTTCACGCTGGGCATTGTCATTCTCTACCGCGTCGGCGCCGCGCTGCCGTCCCCCGGGGTGAACTACCCGAATGTGCAGCAGTGCATCAAGGAGGCCAGCGGCGGCGAGGCCGGACAGATCTACTCGCTGATCAACCTGTTCTCCGGCGGCGCGCTGCTGAAGCTCACGGTGTTTGCGGTGGGGGTGATGCCCTACATCACCGCCAGCATCATCGTGCAGCTGCTTACCGTGGTCATCCCGCGGTTCGAGGAATTGCGCAAAGAGGGTCAGGCCGGCCAGGCCAAGATGACCCAGTACACCCGCTACCTGGCCATTGCGCTGGCCATCTTGCAGGCAACCAGCATCGTGGCGCTGGCGGCCAACGGCGGGCTGCTACAGGGCTGCTCGCTGGACATCATCGCCGACCAGAGCATCTTCACCCTGGTCGTCATCGTGATGGTGATGACGGCCGGTGCGGCGCTCGTGATGTGGATGGGTGAGCTGATCACCGAGCGCGGCATCGGCAACGGCATGTCCCTGCTGATCTTCGTCGGTATCGCTGCGCGCATTCCCGCGGAAGGCAGATCCATCCTGGACAGCCGCGGCGGGGCCATCTTCGCCGCCGTCTGCGTCGCGGCGCTGATCATCATCGTCGGCGTGGTGTTCGTCGAGCAGGGCCAGCGCCGGATCCCCGTGCAATACGCCAAGCGCATGGTGGGCCGGCGCATGTACGGGGGAACCTCGACGTATCTGCCGCTGAAGGTCAACCAGGCAGGCGTCATCCCGGTCATCTTCGCGTCGTCGCTGATCTATATTCCGCACCTGATCACCCAGCTGGTCCGCAGCGGCACCGGTGGCGTGGGCAACAGCTGGTGGGACAAATTCGTCGGCAAGTACCTGTCGGATCCGAGCGATCCGGTCTACATCGGCATCTACTTCGGACTGATCATCTTCTTTACGTACTTCTACGTGTCGGTCACCTTCAATCCCGACGAACGCGCCGACGAAATGAAGAAGTTCGGCGGCTTCATTCCGGGCATTCGGCCGGGCAAGCCAACCGCCGACTACCTGCGCTATGTGCTGAATCGGATCACCCTGCCGGGCTCGATTTACCTCGGCGTGATCGCGGTGCTGCCCAATATGTTCCTGCAGATCGGCAATGGCGGAGGCGTCCAGAACTTGCCGTTTGGCGGAACCGCGGTTTTGATCATGATTGGCGTCGGTTTGGATACGGTCAAACAAATCGAGAGTCAGCTGATGCAGCGCAACTACGAAGGGTTCCTCAAGTGAGAGTCGTATTGCTGGGACCGCCGGGGGCGGGCAAGGGCACGCAGGCAGAGAAGCTCGCCGAGAAGCTCGGGATCCCGCAGATCTCCACGGGTGAGCTGTTCCGGCAGAACATCGGCGAGGGCACTGAACTCGGCCTGGAGGCCAAGCGCTACCTGGACGCCGGTGACCTCGTGCCGTCGGACCTGACGAACCGGCTTGTCGACGACCGGCTGGACCATGCCGACGCGGCCAACGGTTTCATCCTGGACGGGTACCCGCGCTCGGTCGACCAGGCCAAGGCGCTACACGACATGCTCGAACGCCGAGGGCTGCAGCTCGACGTGGTACTGGAGTTTCGGGTGGCCCAGGACGAGTTGTTCGCGCGGCTCAAGGGGCGTGGCCGCGCCGATGACACCGACGAGGTGATCCTCAACCGGATGAAGGTCTACCGCGACGAGACCGCGCCGCTGCTGGAGTACTACCGCGACCAGTTGAAGACCGTCGAGGCCGTCGGCACGGTCGACGAGGTGTTCGCCCGCGCGCTGCAGGCGCTGGGCAAGTAACCATGGGTGCGCTGGCACGGCTGCGGACTCGCAGGGTCGTGTCGCAGCGCAGCCCCGGTGAGATCGACGCGATGGCCGGGGCCGGCGCTGTGGTCGCCGAGGCCCTGCGGGCGGTCCATGCGGCCGCGGTAGCCGGGACGTCGACCCTGAGCCTCGACCAGATCGCCGAGTCGGTGATCCGCGAGGCCGGCGCCGTACCGTCATTCCTGGGCTATCACGGCTACCCGGCGTCGATCTGCGCATCGGTCAACGACCGGGTTGTGCATGGCATCCCGTCGGCCGCGGAGATACTGGTGCCCGGTGATCTGGTATCGATCGACTGCGGCGCGGTGCTGGACGGCTGGCACGGTGATGCCGCGATCACCTTCGGGGTCGTGACGCTGGACGCGGCCGACGAAGCGCTCTGCGACGCGACCAGGGAATCGCTGGAAGCGGGGATTGCGGCGATGATCGTCGGTAATCGGCTGACGGATGTGTCGCATGCCATCGAGATGGGCACGCGGGCGGCCGAAGCCCGCTACGGACGCGCGTTCGGGATCGTCGAGGGCTACGGCGGCCACGGCATCGGCCGGCACATGCACATGGATCCCTTCCTGCCCAACGAGGGCACTCCCGGGCGAGGCCCGCTGCTGGCCGCGGGCTCGGTGCTGGCCATCGAACCGATGCTGACGCTGGGAACCGGCAGGACCCGGGTGCTCGACGACCAATGGACCGTGACCACCACCGATGGGTCGCGTGCGGCACATTGGGAGCACACCGTCGCGGTGACCGAATCGGGCCCGCGCATCCTCACCCTGAACCAGGGGGGCTTGAACTAAACACCTGCTCCACTCGTGTCAGCTGACAGGAGGTGATCGGGTGGCCCGTGTAGCCGGCAGCGCGGCTGCCGAAGCCGCTTTGATGAAGGCGCTCTACGACGAACACGCCGCGGTTTTGTGGCGGTACGCTCTCCGGTTGACCGGGGACGCCAGCATGGCCGAGGACGTGGTCCAGGAGACGCTGTTGCGGGCATGGCAGCATCCGGAGGTCGTCGGTGACACCGAACGGTCGGCACGGGCGTGGTTGTTCACCGTAGCGCGCAACATGATCATCGACGACCGACGCAGCGCGAGGTTCCGCAATGTCGTCGGTTCGCTGGACGAAGAAGGCGCGCCCGAGCAGTCCACGCCGGACGAGGTGAACGCGGCGCTGGACCGCCTGCTGATAGCCGACGCAATGGCGCAGTTGTCCACCGAGCACCGGGCCGTGATCGAGCGGTCCTACTACCGGGGCTGGACCACCGCGCAGATTGCTACAGACCTAGAGATCGCCGAAGGAACAGTGAAGTCGCGATTACACTATGCCGTGCGGGCATTGCGGCTCACTCTCCAGGAACTTGGAGTAACCCGATGACAGCGCAGGGGCTTTTTCGCAGACCCGTCCAGCTGGCCATCGGCTTCGAATGCTTGAAGGGTGACAGGAGATGAATGAAATGAGGACGCCGTTGCGGGGTATCGGCCCTCCCGCTGATCCCTACGTCACGTGGGATGCCGCATACGTGTTGGGTTCGCTGTCGGCCTCCGACCGCCGCGAATTCGAGGCCCACATGGCCAACTGCCCGGCATGCCGGGAGGCCGTCGCCGATCTGAGCGGTGTGCCGGCCCTGCTTTCGCAGCTCGGCCGTGCAGAAGTGGCCGCGATGAACGACCGCACTGCCGAGTCTTTGCCGGAGACACCCGCGTTGTCGCCGGAGCTACTGCCGTCCCTGTTGGCGACGGTGCGCTTCCGCCGGCGCCGCACGCGGGTGGCGACCTGGGTGGCGTCGTCCGCCGCGGCCGCGGTGCTGGGAATCGGCGTGTTGGTCGGTGTTCAGGGGCATTTCTCGACACCCGGGCAGCAGCTGACCGCGTCCTCGCAGCCGATGGCGCAGGTCGGTACCAGCCTGCTGGCATCGACCGTGCAGGTCGTCGGCCAGCACTGGGGAACGTCGATCAACCTGAAGTGTGTCTGCCTGGCTCCGCTGAACGCGCACCATGACACCCTGGCGATGGTCGTGGTGGGTCGCGATGGCAGCCAAACCCGGCTGGCAACCTGGGTAGCCGAACCCGGCCACACCGCGACGCCGGCGGGCAGCATCTCCATGCCGGTCGACCAGATTGCCGCCGTGCAGGTGGTTTCCGCTGATAACGGGCAGGTTCTGTTGCAGCGATCGCTGTAAAAACCCGGCCCGCGGGTGAACTGAAGTTACCCGCGTTCCGTGTTACAGACATGCCAAGGAAGCACCGGGTGGTCGACCACATCGTTGAGCGCCTCGCGTCCGTCGGTGTCGACCACATCTTCGGTGTGGACGGCGCCAACATCGAGGATCTGTACGACGCCGCGCACTTCCGGTCCGACATCGACGCGGTATTGGCCAAGCACGAGTTCTCCGCCGCCGCCATGGCCGACGGGTACAGCCGCAGCGGCGCCGGGCTGGGGCCCGGACTGGGAGTGGTGGCGGCGACCTCGGGTGGCGGCGCGCTGAATCTCGTAGCGGCCCTTGGGGAGTCGCTGACAAGCCGGGTTCCCGTCCTGGCCCTGGTCGGCCAAACCGCCACCACCATGGACGGCCGGGGCAGCTTTCAGGACACCAGCGGCAACAACGGATCGCTGGACGCGCACGCGGTGTTCTCCGCCGTGTCGGTGTCGTGCGAGCGGGTGCTCACGCCGGACGGCGTCGCGCCGGCTTTGTCGAGGGCTATCGCCGCGGCGCGCACCGGTGGTCCTGCAGTGTTGTTGCTGCCCAAGGACGTTCAGCAGGGCTACGTTGACGTCGACGAGCCGAGCCACAACGGCGCGCATGACTTGCGTCCCATCGGCAACCCGGCCCCGATCGTTCCAGTCCTGCGCGATGCGAACGGCCCCGTCACGATCATCGTCGGCGAGCAGGTGGCCCGCGACAACGCCCGCGTCGAGCTCGAAGCGCTGCGTGCGGTGTTGCGGGCACGGGTGGCCACGGTGCCCGACGCGAAAGACGTCGCCGGGACGCCGGGTTTCGGATCGTCGTCCGCGCTCGGGGTGACCGGCGTCATGGGCCACCCGGGTGTCGCCGAAGCGCTGGCCGCCAGCGCCGTGTGCCTGGTGGTCGGCACCCGGCTGTCGGTCACGGCGCGCACCGGTCTTGACGACGCCCTGGCGGCGGTGCGCACGGTCTCGATCGGGTCGGCGATGCCGTATGTTCCGTGCACGCACGTGCACACCGACGACCTGCGCGGCTCGCTGCGCATGCTGACCCAGGCCTTGTCCGGACCGGGACGGCCCTCGGGGGTTCGGGTCCCCGATATGGTGCGGCGCACCGAACTGACGCCGCCGCCTTTCGCCGGCCCGGGTGTGCGCTACCGCGACGCGATGGCCGTGCTCGACGGTTGCGTGCCCGACGGGGCGGACATCGTGGTCGACGCCGGCAACACCGGAGCGGCGGCGATCCACTACCTGCCCGCACGGCGGGACGGCAGGTTCGCGGTCGCGCTCGGGATGGGTGGCATGGGCTACAGCTTCGGCGCCGGCCTCGGGATGGCCTTCGGGCGCGCGAGCAGCGGACGGCCCGGCGGGCGCACCGTGGTGATTGCCGGGGACGGAGCGTTTTTCATGCACGGCATGGAGGTGCACACCGCGGTGCACTACCGGCTTCCGGTGACGTTCGTGTTGTTCAACAACAATGCCCACGCGATGTGCGTGACTCGCGAGCAGCTGTTCTACGACGACCTGTACAGCTACAACCGATTCCGCTCCAGCCGGCTGGGCGCCGGCCTGGCGGCCATGTTCCCGGGGCTGGCGTCCGTCGACGTCACCGATCTGGACGGCTTTGCCGCCGCCATGCGCGCGGCGCTGGCAATCGACGGGCCCGCCGTGGTCAGCGTTGAGTGTGCCGCTGACGAAATACCGCCGTTTGCACCGTTTTTGAATCAAATCACAAAGGAGAACCGGACCGATGTCGTTGCCAGCGCTTGAGGATATTGCCATACCCATCGATGGCGTGACTCGCATCGAAACCAGCCCGCGGGAAAAGGCCACCCCGATCATCATGGAGATGATGCGGTCGGTGTATCCCCACGATCAGGTCTTCGGGGAATACTGCACCGTCAACGATTACATCGACTGTCCACCCGACGAGTTGTACGAGTACATGGCCGACACCCGCAGTCTCGAGGAGTGGACGTACAGTCTTCGCGGCTTCACCCCCACCGACGAACCCGGCCTGTGGCTGGCCCACGACCGGCTCGGTTCGGAAACCAAGATCTACACCCGGACCATCGCCAACGCGCAAGCTCGCACCGTCGACTACCACTGCGCTTGGGATCAGGGCAAGCACCTGTGGATGATCTATCTGATGCGCGTCATGGACGCTCAGGTGGTGCTCGACAAGCCGGGTTCGGTTGTGCTGTGGACCAATTGCCATCACCCGTTCTACGACCACAACCCGTATCCGGAGACCGCACCGCCGGAGCGACCGGTGTGGGTCGGTGATTTCTGGGACATGTTCGGCGCCGGGCACCTGCTGGAACTCAAGACCCTCAAGGCAATCGCCGAGTACCGCCACCGCAACGGGCTCCCGGTGACCCCGAATTGGATGAGGTGACGACATGAGCAAGCCGAGCGTCAGCCTGATCGACGTCTCCACGTACCTGCCCGGCGAGCCGGTCGGCGCCGACTACTATGCGCAATTCGCCGAATCCGACGAATTGCGGGACAACGTCATGTTCCGGGCTCCGAAGTTTCGCCATCACGTCGCGCCGGACGAGAGCTCGATCGACATGATCGAACGCGCGGCGCAGGGCCTGATCGAGCGGCACGGCTCCGACGCCATCGAAGGTGCCGACGTGCTGATCACCCACACCCAGGTGCCGGACATGGCGTTCTACGGCCAAGGGGGCGGCATCGCGCACCGGTTGGGCATGCGGCCCTCGTGGGTGCTCGACCTGAACAACGGCGGGTGCGCCGCGTTCGTGTTGGCGCTCAACGTGGCCCGCAAACTGCTCTCGTCGGGTGACGGGGAAACTGCGGTGATCGCCATCGCGCAAAACGCGGCCGGCCAATTTTTCGATCAGGCCACCGTGCGCCGCAAGGCGCAATCGGCGGTGCCCGGCGACGGGGCGGCGGTGGGCCTGGTCACGGTGGGTGACCGGTCACCCATTCTCGATGTCGAGTGCCGCACCTACGGGGAATACGCCGGCGAGATGACGCTCTCCTTCGACCCGCCCCGGAAGTGGTGGCAGGCCGGGCCCGGTGAGGGCAGCATCGGCTTCACCGAAAGCAAGATCACCAAGGTGCTGGCCCGCGGCAACCGGCAGGTACCCGAAGTTGCGCTGGCAGTCTGCGACCGAATCGGCTTGCCCGCCAAAGACATCGATCTGCTGGTCACCAACCAGCCCAACCGGGCGTTCCTGCGCAATTGGCGGGAAGCGCTCGAATTGCCGCCCGAACGACACCGCGACACGTTTGATAAGTGCGGCAACCTGTTCGGTGCCGGGATCCCGATCAACTTCGACCACGCGATATCCGACGGTCAGGTCAAAGCCGGTGACGTCGTCATGATGGCGGCCTTCGCCCATGCCGGCGACTTCGCCGGAGCCGCGGCGGTGCGCTGGGGCGGACGCGGCTGATGCAACCCGTCCCCGGCCTCTTCGCCGCCGAGATCGATGAGGCGTTTCCCAATGCGGTCGACCCACGTGCGTTGTCGCTCAACGAGAATCCTTTCCCGCCGCTGCCGGCCGTGCGGTCGGCGTTGATCCGTTCCATCTATGCGGCCAACCGGTATCCGGAGTTCCTGCCCGAGCGGCTGCGCAGCCTGATCGCCGACCACATCGGCTTCCCCGCCGACCAGGTGGTGTTAGGTGCTGGCGCGACGGGTGTGGTGTTGCAGGCCCTACAGGCGCTGACCACCCCGGGCGACGCGATAGCCATCGCATCGCCGACCTTCGACGGTTACCCGATCGTCGCCCAGATGGCGCGGCTGAACACGCTGGCCGTTCCGCTCGACGGGCGCGGCCGCAACGACCTCGACGGACTCGCTGAGGCGGCCGCGAGCGCGCGCGTGGTGGTGGTGTGCCGGCCGCACAACCCGACCGGCACGATGGAGCCGACGGCCGAGCTTTTGCAGTTCCTGCGCAGGGTGCCGCGCGACACCATCGTGCTGCTCGACGAGGCGTATATCGAATTCGCCCCGCCCGAGTACCGCATCGATGTTTCGGCGCTGGTCGCGCGTTTTCCCAACGTTGTGGTGGTGCGGACCTTCTCCAAGGCGTACGGGCTGGCCGGGCTGCGGATCGGTTACGGGCTGGCTTCGCCGGAGCTGGCACATACGCTGTGGTCCCAGCAGCTGCCGTTCGGTATCGCGATCACCAGCCTGCTCGCGGTGGCCGCCTCGTACCAGGCCGAAGACCAACTGCTGCAACGGATCCAGGCGATCAACGGCGAACGTCGCTATCTCGGGATGCGCCTGAGCGCATTGGGGATATACACCACCGAGGCCCACGCGAACTTCATGTACCTGCCGTCGAGGGGTCGGCCGTGGCATGAGGTGTTCGGCGACAGCGGGCTGCATGTCCGCTGCTACGCCGACGGCGGCGCGCGGATTACCGTGGGGAGCCGCGCGTCGACCCTGGCGGTGCTGTCCGCCATAGGAAAGCCCACGCTTCGGCCGTAGATGCGGTAAGAAAGGGCGTGGCCGCCGCACGACCTAAGAAGCGCGACCCGATCGCCGCCGCACGGGTCAACTGGGAACGCGCGGGGTGGGGCGATGTGTCGCAGGGCATGGTCGCGGTCACCTCGGTGATGCGTGCGCATCAAATCCTGCTGGCCCGCGTCGAGACCGCGTTGCGCCCCTACGACCTGAGTTTCTCCCGCTTCGAGTTACTGCGGCTGCTGGCGTTCAGCCGGACTGGAGCGCTGCCGATCACCAAGGCGTCCGATCGCCTGCAGGTTCACGTCACCAGCGTGACGCATGCCATCCGCCGGCTGGAGGCCGACGGGCTGGTGCGGCGGGTGCCCCACCCCACCGACGGGCGGACGACTCTGGTGAAGATCACCGACCTCGGCCGTACCACGGTCGAGGACGCTACCGATACGCTCAACGAGCAGGTGTTCGCCGACATCGGAATGGACGCCGGCGAATCGGAAGCGCTGGTGTCGTCGATCGAAACGTTGCGGCGCAACGCGGGCGATTTCCGAGACTGAACAAGATTGAACAAGAGAAAGGCAGGACAATGGATCCACTCGTTGGTCACCAGCGCGCTCAGGACGCTTTTGCCGGCGTCCTCGCCAACGTCACTCCCGAACAGTTCGGTTCTCCCACACCGTGTTCGGAGTGGACCATTCAGGATCTGATCGAGCACGTCATCGGCGGCAACGAGCACGTCGCGATATGGTCGGGCAGCGCCGACGAGCCGCCGGCCCGCCCGGATGACATTATGGCGGCGCACCGGGCCGCGGCCGCCGCGGCTCAGGGGGTCTTCGCGGCCCCGGATGGGATGTCCACGATGTTCAAGCTGCCGTTCGGGGAAATTCCCGGACAAATGTTCATCGGGATGCGCACCAGCGACGTGCTAACGCACGCGTGGGATCTCGCGGCCTGCACGGGTCAGTCCACCGATCTTGATCCGGAGCTGGCGGCCGAGCAGTTAGCCGCCGTGCGCGCATTTGTCGGCCCCCAGTTCCGCGGGGCGGGCAAGCCCTTTGGCGAAGAGCAACCGTGCTCATCCGAGCGCCCGCCGGCCGATCAGCTGGCCGCGTTTCTGGGCCGAAAGGTGTCCTGACTCGGCAGCGGTCACATCTGCCCCACCAGTCCCGACGCCGAACGGGTGTGGCTTTTTGTCCACCTAAGCGACAAATTCGTCTGTCGCTCAACGGTTGTCGCTATGAGGCGGACTGGGACTTAGGAGGTCTGATACTCAGTCGCCGCGCAGCGCTTCGATGACGGCGCTGAAGTCCAGGTTGCCGTGGTCGGCGGCGAACTTGGCGTAGATCTCGGCGGCGTGGCTGCCCAGCGGCGCCGACGAACCGGTCGAGGCCACCGCGTCCATCGCCAGGCCCAGGTCCTTGTTCATCAGCGCGGTCGCGAAGCCCGGCTTGAAGTCGTTGTTGGCCGGTGACGTCGGCACGGGGCCGGGCACCGGGCAGTTGGTGTGCACCGCCCAGCAGTTGCCGGTTGCGCCCGTGATCACGTCGAACAGGGACTGCGCCGAGAGCCCCAGCTTCTCGGCCAGTACGAACGCCTCGCCGATCGCGATCTGCTGCACCGCGAGCACCATGTTGTTGCACACCTTGGCGGCCTGGCCGGCCCCCGCAGCGCCGCAGTGAATGACCTTGCCCGCCATGGGTTCCAGCACCGGCCGCGCGCGCTCCAGCGCGGACTCGTCGCCGCCCACCATGAACGCCAGAGTCCCGGCGACGGCACCCTTGACCCCGCCCGAGACCGGCGCGTCCAGTTGCGAAACCCCGCGCGATTCCGCTAGCTCGTGCGCGTCGCGGGCGTCGTTGACCGAGATCGTGGAGCTGTCGATGAATAACGCCCCCGGTCGGGCGGCGGGCAGAATGTCGGCATAGCAACGCTTGACCAGGTCGCCGTTGGGCAGCATGGTGATGACCACGTCGGCCTCGGTCACCGCGTCGGCGGCGCGGTCGAACACCGTGACGCCGCCCGCTTCAGCGGCAGCGGCCGCCGCGGGCACCGGGTCGAAGCCGCGCACGGCATGGTCGGCGGCAACCAGATTCGCCGACATGGGCCCGCCCATGTGGCCCAATCCGAGGAACGCAATGGTCGTCAACTGGCCCTCCTACGCTGTGGCTTTTTAGGCATGCACTCGCGCGGCCTCGGCCCGACCGATGACCACGCGCATGATTTCGTTGGTCCCTTCCAGGATTCGATGCACCCGCAGATCGCGGACGATCTTTTCCAGACCATACTCGCGCAGGTAGCCGTAGCCGCCGTGCAGTTGCAGGGCTTTGTCCGCCACCTCGTAGCATGTGTCGGTGACATAGAGCTTGGCCATCGCGCACAGCTCGACCTTGTCGGGGTCATCGGCGTCCAACGCATTCGCAGCTCGCCACAACATCATTCGCGACGTCTCCAGGCCGGTGGCCATGTCGGCCAGGGTGAACCGGATGGTCGGCTCGTCGAGCAGGGAAGAGCCGAACGCCTGCCGGTCGCGCACGTAGGCGCCCGCTTTGTCGAAGGCGGACTGCGCGCCGCCGAGTGAGCACGCCGCGATGTTGAGCCGACCACCGTTGAGGCCGTTCATCGCGATCCCGAAGCCGGTACCCTCGCCGTCCGCGCCACCCAACATCGCGTCGGCCGGCACCCGCACCCCTTCCAGGATCACCTGCGCGGTGGGTTGGGCGTGCCAGCCCATCTTCTCCTCGGGCGGGCCGAAACTCAGCCCAGCAGTGTCCTTTTCGACGATAAAGGAGGATATGCCGCGCGGGCCTTCCCCGCCGGTCCTTGCCAGCACCACGTAGACATCCGAGGCTCCCGCGCCGGAGATGAACTGCTTGACGCCGTCGAGCACGTAGTCGCCACCCTGCTTGACGGCGCGGGTGCTCAATGCGCTGGCGTCGGAGCCGGCGCCCGGCTCGGTGAGGCAGTAGCTGGCGATGGCGTCCATCGATGCCAGCCGCGGAACCCATTCCTTGCGCTGTTCGGGGGTGCCGAAGTTGTCGATCATCCACGCGCACATGTTGTGGATGGACAGGAACGCAGCGATCGTCGGGCACGCGATGGCCATCTGCTCGAAGATGCGGACCGCGTCGAGTCGACGCAGCCCACTGCCGCCGACGTCCTCGCGACAGTAGATCGCCGCCATGCCGAGTTCGGCCGCCTCGCGCAACACGTCGGTCGGAAAGTGTTTGCCGGCATCCCATTCCAGGGTGTACGGGGCGATGCGTTTGGCGGCGAACGCGGCGGCCGTTTCGGTGATGACGCGTTCGTCGTCGTTCAGAGTGAATAGATCCATGGCGCCGCAGCCCTAATCCATTGTGGGAATGACGAATTCGGCGCCCTCTTTGATGCCCGACGGCCACCGCGACGTGACGGTCTTGACCTTGGTGTAGAACTGGATCGATGTCGGGCCGTGCTGGTTGAGGTCGCCGAAGCCGGAGCGCTTCCAGCCGCCGAAGGTGTGGTAGGCCACCGGGACCGGGATCGGCACGTTGACACCGACCATGCCCACCTGCACCCGCGAGATGAAATCGCGCGCGGCGTCGCCGTCGCGGGTGAAGACCGCCACGCCGTTGCCGTACTCGTGCTCGGACGGCAGCCGCAACGCTTCCTCGTAGTCGTGGGCTCGCACAATGCACAGCACCGGCCCGAAGATCTCGTCGGTGTAGATCGACATTTCGGGGGTGACGTGGTCGAACAGGGTGGGGCCGATGAAAAAGCCGCCCTCGAGGTTGGCAGTGCCGTCAGGCAGACCGAAAGTCAAGTCGTCGCTGGTCCGGTCGCGGCCGTCGATCACCAGTTCGGCGCCGGCGTCGACGCCCTGGCCGATGTAGTCGCGCACCCGCGCCAAGGCGGCCTCGGTGACCAGCGGACCGTAGTCGGCCTTGGGGTCGAGGCTGTGTCCCACGCGCAGGTGGTTGATCCGCTCGATCAGCCTGGCGCGCAACCGGTCCGCGGTATGCTCGCCGACGGGCACCGCGACGCTGATCGCCATGCAGCGTTCGCCGGCGCTGCCGTACCCGGCGCCGATGAGCGCGTCGACGGCCTGGTCGAGGTCGGCATCGGGCATCACGATCATGTGGTTCTTGGCGCCGCCGAAGCATTGCGCCCGCTTGCCGGTCGCCGCGGACGTTGAGTAGATGTACTGGGCGATGTCGGAGCTGCCGACGAAACCGACCGCTTTGATGTCGGGGTGGTGCAGGATCGCGTCGACGGCTTCCTTGTCGCCGTGCACGACTTGGAACACCCCCGGCGGCAGACCGGCCTCGATGAACAGCTCGGCCAACCGCACGGGAACGGACGGGTCGCGCTCACTGGGCTTAAGCACGAAGGCGTTTCCACAGGCCAGCGCCGGCCCGGCCTTCCATAGCGGGATCATCGCCGGGAAGTTGAACGGGGTGATGCCGGCGACCACGCCCAGGGGCTGGCGCAATGAGTAGACGTCGATGCCCGGCCCGGCGCCCTCGCTGTACTCGCCCTTGAGCAGGTGCGGGATCCCGACGCAGAACTCGATCACCTCGACGCCGCGCTGGACGTCACCACGCGCGTCGGGCACCGTCTTGCCGTGCTCAAGCGACATCAGCTCGGCGAGTTCGTCAATGTGGTCGTTGACGAGTGCGACGAATCGCATCAGTACCCGGGCGCGGCGCTGCGGATTCCACGCGGCCCAGCCCTTTTGGGCTTCGACGGCCGAGGCCACCGCGGCGTCGATATCGGCCTGGCCGGCCATCGGGACTTTCGCCTGCACCTGCCCGGTGCTGGGATTGAAGACGTCGGCGGTGCGGGGGGACTGGCCGGCGGTGCGCTTCCCATCGATGAAGTGCGGGATTTGTGTGGTCATGGGGTTTCCTTGGATAGCGTTTGTGCGCGAATACTTGCATATCCTAGTAAATGTCCGGGTTGCTGGCAAGTGACTTGTCGCACAACCACGACCTGATCACCCGGGGCTCGGGGGCGGACTAGCCTTTAGAGCCGTATGCACACTATCGAGGCCGAATACCTGGTGGTCGGCGCGGGCGCCATGGGCATGGCGTTCATCGACACGCTGATCACGGAAACCGACGCACGCGTGGTGCTGGTGGATCGCTATCACCAGCCGGGCGGGCACTGGACCACGGCGTACCCGTTCGTGCGGCTGCATCAGCCGTCGGCGTTCTACGGCGTCAACTCCGTCAAGCTCGGCAGTGACACCGTCGACCAAATCGGCTGGAACGAAGGGCTCTACGAACTGGCGACCGCCGGTGAAGTCTGCGCGTACTACGACCACGTCATGCGGCGGCAGTTCCTGCCGACCGGGCGGGTCTCCTACTTCCCGATGAGCGAATACCGCGGCTTGCACGACGGTAAAGGCCGCTTCACGACGCTGGCCGGGGCCGATTACGCCGTCGACGTGGCCCGCCGCGTCGTCGACGCCACCTACATGCGCGTCATGGTTCCCTCGATGCGCCCGCCGCCCTACCCGCTTGCGGCCGGCGTCGAATGCATCGCGCCGAACGACCTGCCGAGGCTCGCGGCGCGCGAGCGCTACGTCATCGTCGGGGCCGGCAAGACCGGCATCGACACCTGCCTGTGGCTGCTGGGCCAGGGCATCGCGCCGGACCGGCTGACCTGGATCATGCCCCGCGATTCCTGGTTGTTGGATCGCGCGACGCTCCAGCCCGGATCGTTGTTCGCCGACCGGATCAAGGCCGTCTTCGCCGCGCAGGTGCGGGCCATCACGGACGCGGAATCCGTCGACGATCTGTTCTGCCTTCTCGAGGATGCGGGCGCCCTGCTGCGGATCGACCCGGCGATCCGGCCCACCATGTACCGCTGCGCGACCGTCACCGGTGCCGAGCTGGAGCAGCTACGACGCATCGCCGATGTCGTGCGCATGGGCCACGTGCTGCGCATCGACGCCGACAAAATGGTGCTCGACAGTGGCGCCGTAGCTATCGACCACCGCGCCGCGCTATACGTGGACTGCACGGCGGACGGGGCCGAAAAGCGGCCCGCCACACCCATTTTCGATGCCGGCCGGATCACGTTACAAAGCGTGCGCGGGTGCCAACAGGTGTTCAGCGCCGCGCTGGTCGCCCATGTCGAGGCCACCTACCCGGACGACACCGTGAAGAACCAGCTTTGTGTGCCGTTGCCGCACCCCGACACCGACCTCGATTGGCTGCGCATCACGCAGGCCTATTACCGGAACCAATTGCATTGGCTCGATGACCCGGACTTGACCGCCTGGCTCTCCGCGACGCGCCTGGACATCTTCGGTCATCTGATGGGGTCCCTGCTGGCGTCGGCTTCGGCGAAGCCCCGGGTGCGGGATCGCATAGTGAGTATGGCCAAGTCGGCGCTGTCGGCTTCCGCCACGAAACTGGACCAGCTGATGCTCGACTCTGTAGCCGTGTAACCCGAGCTGATATTGATTCGGTGAAGGAGGCACGTGGCGGCACAAAACGAACCCGTCGGCCCGCGACCGCTGCGCGCGGTGCCCGACGGTGGCTTCAGTGGCTATCCCGACTGGGACGCCGTGTACCGGGACAACGTGACGTGGGTATACCGCACGCTGTTCGCCCGGGTCGGCAACCGGGCCGACGCCGAGGACCTCACCACGGAGGTCTTCCTGGCCGCGTTGCGCCCGCTGCGCCTGACCGCGAGCGTCGGCGAGGTGCGCGCGTACCTGCGGGCAACGGCTCGAACGGTGCTGGCCGCGCACTGGCGCGAGACCATGGGTCGAGAGATAACCGCAATCGACGACGTCGAACAACCACCCGATAGCGAGGAAGCGATCAGCACCGCGCCCCGGCGTGTGGCCCACGTTCTCGACAGTCTGCCGGACCGCTATCGCCAGATTCTTGAAATGCGTTTCTTACAAGGCAATTCGATCAAGGAGTCCGCTGCCGAACTTGGGATTAGCGTTGCCAACGCCAAAGTGCTTCAGCACCGCGCTCTGCGGCTGGCAGCAC
>Ga0318568_10000217_pt1 | contig 21781 bp, 18 predicted proteins | sample GRESIP088b5f21_FD_203690 | JGI IMG/M metagenome (GOLD analysis project Ga0318568, IMG submission 203690) | Tropical soil microbial communities from Luquillo Experimental Forest, Puerto Rico - GRE.SIPMG.088b5f21 | ecosystem: Environmental > Terrestrial > Soil > Tropical forest > Bulk soil...
GTGTCGTCCCAGTCGTCGGTCGCGTCCTCGCGGATGCGCCGCGCGACCGGCTGCCACGAGGGCTCGACGGTCGAGTGGCCGGCCATCCCGTCGATCCGGCGACCCTCGGCGAGGAGGTCGGCCGCGCGGATGACCATCTTGGACGGGACGCACCCCCAGTAGGGGCACTCCCCGCCGACGAGCTCTGCCTCGACCCCCACCACGTCGAGCCCGGCCTCGGCGAGCCGCCCCGCGGCGTCCTCGCCGCCGGGCCCGAGCCCCATGACGATCACATCCGCCCGTTCCGCCACCGTTGCCTCCCTCAGCCCCGTCCGGCCGGCGCCGGTCGCCGGGCCATTGTGGCCTGCGACAACGTCCGATAACGCGGCTCCGCGAGACGGGCGAGTTGAGCGGGAGTTGCGTCGTGCCAGCGGGGCCGTTGAGCGCGATCGGCGATCGTACGGGTGTGTCACGCACGTCCCGTCCAACGCGCCCCTCCTGCGCCACCTGGCCCAGCGGAGGACGGTGACCCCGGAGATGGCCGTCCGAACCCAGCGCGCCGCGTCCCTCGCACCCCGATCGGTCGCCGCGGCCCCGCCATCCGAGCCCGCCGCTCCCCCCAGGGCCCTGGTCGAGGCGTGGCTCCGTCGCAGCGGCCGCTCGCTCTACGCCTCGAGGCCGATCTTCTGGGCCCAGCTCCTCGCCGCGGTCGTGGTCGTCGGGTACACGGTCTCGACCCTCGTCGTCCCGATCCCCCCCTCGGGGTACAGCACGCTCTGGGACGGGTGGATCGGCAACCTCGCGTCGATCCTCCCGCTGATCCCGATCGGGATCCGCGTCGTCACCAACCCACGGCAGCGGGCCGCCTGGCTGGTGATGGGCTCGGGGATCCTGCTGTACAACTTCGGCAACCTCATCTACCTCTGGCACGACCAGAACCTCACCCCGATCCCGGTCCCCGCGCCGAGCGACGCCGCCTACCTCCTCTCGTACGTGTTCTTCACCGTGGGCGTCGTGATGCTCACGCAGGGGAACTTCCGTGCCGTGGCGATCAGCACCCGTCTCGACGGCGTGATCACCGGGCTCGCGATCGGTGCGGCCGCCGGGCTGCTCTGGTTCAACAACGTGCTCTCGATCACGGGCAAGCCCATCGAGGTGGTCGTCGGCATGGCGTACCCGCTCATGGACCTCGTGATGCTGGTCGTGCTGTTCTCCGCGCTGGCGCCGATGCGGTACCGGCTGCACCGGTCCACGGCGTTGCTGATGCTCGGGCTGATCGTCTTCGTGGTGGGCGACATCATCTACCTGAACCAGCAGGCCGCGGGCACCTATGTGCAGGGCACGCTGCTCGACGCCACCTGGGTGATCGGGATCTGGCTGATGGCGCTCGCCTCGTGGCCGCTCGAGGACCGACGTGTGCGCCGTCGCCTCGGCGCGACGGACGTGCCCGACGGCATCACTGCCGTGCCGATCGTCTTCGGCACGGTATCGGTCATCGTGCTCTCCGCGTCGCTCGACCACCAGACGCCCAAGGTCGCGTCGCTCATGGCGCTCACGGCCATCGGCCTCGTGATCGTCAGGATGGCGATGACGCTGCGGGAGGTGCGCCGCGCCGAGAAGTCGAACTACTCGACCGCCCGGGTCGACGAGCTGACGCGGCTCAGCAACCGCCGGGCGTTCTTCGAGGCCGGCGAGGACCGGTTCGCCGACCGCCCCCCCGACCAGCGTCTCGGCGTCGTGGTCATGGACCTCAACGGGTTCAAGGAGATCAACGACACGCTCGGCCACGCGGCGGGCGACGAGCTGCTGCAGGCAGTGGCCAAGCGGTTCTCCGGCCGCGCGGACCACCGTGGCGAGATCGCACGGATCGGCGGCGACGAGTTCGCCGGCACGTTCGAGATCAACTCGGTCGCCGAGGCCGTCTCGATCGCCCAGGAGCTCGCGGGGATGTTCAACGACCCGATCTCGATCGACGGCATGACGGTGCGCGTGGGCGGGAGCGTCGGGGTCGCCATCTGCCCCGAGCACGGGACCACGCAGAGCGAGCTCCTCCGGTGCGCCGACATCGCCATGTACGAGGCGAAGGGCGAGCACGCAGCCATCCGGCTCTACCGCCCGGAGGACGACGGGCACACCCGCTACCGGCTGGCGCTGATCGACGACCTCCGCCGCACGCCCTGGGAGCGCGACCTCCTGCTCCACTTCCAGCCCACCCTCGACCTGCGCAGCGGCACGATCGTCGGCGTCGAGGCGCTCGTGCGGTGGCGCCACCCCACCTTCGGGCTGCTGTACCCGGACGACTTCATCCCGCTGTGTGAGCGCAGCGGGATGATCCGGTCCCTCACGCGGCGGGTGATCGAGCTCGCCGTCGCCGAGCTCGAGCGCCTCGACCGCAACGGGTTCGCGCTCGAGATGAGCGCGAACATCTCGCGGCTCGACCTCCTCGACGAGGCGCTGCCCGAGTACGTCGACGTCGTCCTCGCGCGGCACCGGATCCCCGCGGACCGACTGACGCTCGAGATCACCGAGACCGCGCTGAGCGAGGACCCCGACCGCGCGACGCGCAGCATCGTCCGGCTCCGCGAGCGCGGGGTGCGGATCGCGATCGACGACTTCGGCGTCGGGTACTCGTCGCTCTCCCAGCTGCTCGAGCTGCCGGTCGACGAGCTCAAGATCGACAAGAACTTCGTGCTCGCGCTCGCCGTCGACGCACGGGCGCGCGCCGTGGTCACCGCGACGGTGGAGCTCGCGCGCGCGCTCGGCCTGACGGTCGTCGCCGAGGGGATCGAGAGCGAGACCGGCCTCCGCGCGGTCGGCGAGCTCGGTGTGGACGTCGCCCAGGGGTACTACGTCGCGTGCCCGTACACCTCGGCGCAGCTCGACGGGTACCTGGCGCAGCCCCCGCTCCTCGGGCAGCCGATCGCGGTCGGCGTGGCCCGACGCCCGAACACCTGACCGAGCGGGCTCGGGGCGCGAGCACGCGAGCGCACCAGCGCGCTCACCTCGCTCGCAGCCGATCCGGTGCTCGGCTCAGCCTCTGACGTACTCGGCGACCCAATCGATCTCGAGGGCCGACGCGCGCGTCGGGCACGCGTAGTTGGGCTGACACCAGACCTGCTGCTGGATGTCGAGGGACATCTTGATGTGCGGGATCACGCGGGTGTTGGTGATCCGGCCCCAGGAGTGGCCGTCCATCGTGAACGTCAGCGACGTCGGCGTCCAGATGACCCCCCAGGTGTGCCAGCGCGTCATCGCGAACGTGCCCGTCTCCTGCATGAACGCGTTGCCGTGGCCGTAGTGCACGGTCCACGACGTCGACGTCGTGCTGTAGCCCGTCTCGTTGAAGTCGACCTCTGGCGGCCAGACGTGCGCGACGGGCCAGAGCATCTCGTTCTGGTCCGGTCCCGGCCCGGTCACACGCGACCGGACGAAGTACGCGCCGTAGGTGTGGCCGACCCCGAACTGGCTGACGCCGCCCGCCACCCAGCTGCCGGTCGCCCCGCGCGACGTGATCAGTCGCATCATCCCGCTGCCCACGGTGACGTGCGACGGCGCCCAGCGGTTCTGGTCGTCACCGTTCGGGACGCCGTTGAACTTCCCCCAGCCCTTCGGGAGCGCGCGCCCGACGAAGTCGGTCACGTAGCTCAACCGGTACCCGGAGAGCGCCGTCGCCCTCGGCGGAGACATGCCGGATGGCTCGAGGGCGCTGCGCACGCCGACGGGGAAGATCGCGCGCGGGCTGAGGGGCGCCTTGCGCACGTCGCCGGTGCGCCCGCCCGCGCTCGCGCTCGTCGCGACGAGCGTGCTGAGCGCCACGAGCGCCGCCGCGATCGTGCCGGCACGCCTCGCGTGATGTCGTGCTCGCCGCCGTCGTGGTGTGGTCGTCGAGAGGGTCATGTGTTGGGGGCGTCCGCACCGCTCACGCAGCGCTCAACGTACGAACGAGACGCTAGCAACACCCCCCTTGGTGGTTGGATAAACTGGCGCACAATTGCGGAGAGTGGAGGAGCTCTACCCGCAGTGGCGCCATCACTGCCACTGGTTGTACCCAACTCGCGCTCACGCACACATCGTCTTGCCACACCGCGGTGCGACACACCCAGCTCGTGCGGCGCGAGCACGCGTGCGGTTGACCTGCACTTGTGCGCACGCGCACAGGACACGCGAACGTGTGCCGATGGTGCGGCACTGCTGACTGGATCTGCGCCGCGCGGGTGCGTAGGTTGCGATCGGCCGGGGCCGTCGGGCGGTCGCGGACATCCGCACTGTGGGGGCGCGGACACAGAAGATCGCGAAGTCCTGTTCCTGCCTTCGCTGTCGTAGGGATTCGCCGCTCCCAGCGGGTGGACCGCCCGCCCGACGCCCTTCGGTCAGGACGATCCGACCTTGACTCCCGACAGCACCTACGTCCCCAGCCCCGCCCAGTGGGTCCGCGACCAGGTCGAGGCCTACGAGCGCTCGGGCGGCGCGGAGGCCAACACGCTCCGTGACACCGGGCTGCCGATCATCGTCGTGACCATGCGCGGCAACAAGACCGGCTGGGTCCGCAAGGCGGCGCTGATGCGTGTCGAGCACGGCGGCGAGTACGCGCTGATCGCGTCGCAGGGTGGGGCGCCGGCGAACCCGATGTGGTATCGCAACCTGGTCGCCGCGCCCGAGGAGGTGTCGATCCAGGACGGGCCGACGCCCTTCGCCGTGCGGGTCCGGGAGGTCAACGGAACCGAGCGCGACGAGTGGTGGTCGCTCGCGGTCGCGGCGTTCCCGCCGTACGCCCAGTACCAGGAACGGACCGCACGGGTGATCCCCGTCCTCGTGGCGACGCCGGTCGTCGAGGGGTAGCTACCAGCCGAGCTCGCGCAGCTTTCGGTCGCCGATGCCGAAGTAGTGCCCGAGCTCGTGCACGATCGTCTCGCGCACCTGCGCGCGGACCTCCTCCACGGTCCGGCAGATCCGGCAGATCGCGTCCTTGTAGACGGTGATGCGGTCGGGCATCGCGCCGGCGTACCGGTCGCCGCGCTTGGTCAGCGGGATCCCCTCGTAGAGGCCGAGCAGGTTCCCCTGCGCGGAGTCGTCCTCGACGAGGAAGACGACGTTGTCGACCTGAGCCGCGAACTCGTCGGGGATCGAGTCGAGCGCCTCGGCGACGAACGACTCGAACAGCTCCTGCGAGACGTGGATCACGGAGACGGTGCGCGGAGGAGCCGGCTACGGCGCACCGAGGACCGAGCGTCGGTGCTGGTACTCCTCGTCGTCGATCTCGCCGCGCGCGTAGCGCTCGTCGAGGATCCGCACGGCCTCCGTCACGCGAGCCGCGCCGTTGGCCGGTGACGCGAGCGCACCGGTCGCGGTGCGGCTGTGCAGCGCGACGACGAGCGCGCTCACCGCCGCGCCGACGGCGAGCAGCAGCAGCAGGAGCAGCACGACCCGCACGCCGCCGCTGGCTCCGTAGGCGACCCGCTCGTGGATCATGGCTGCCTCCTGTGGCGCCCCGCGCCGCGCCCCGTTCTAGCGCGTCACTCGACCGGGCCGTCTGCGCGGAACTGAGTTCACGCCCGACGTCCTCGCGAGCGGATCGTTCCTGAGCATGACGTCACTTCACGCAGGCTCCTCGGTACGATTGGCGGCTCCCGAGCTGGGGCACGCGAGATGCAGATGGGGTCCTCGAAGCTTTTCCTCGTCGCCGCGGCGATCGTGATCGCGGTGACCGCGACGCTCGGCGCCGCGGCGGATGCGCACGCTCCCCGCGTCGTCGTCCCGCCCCTTGCGGACTGCCTGAGGGCGGTGAAGGGCGAGGTGAAGCACCGCGGCCGCCTCACCGTCGCGACGAGCTACCCCGCGCTCTCGCCGTGGTTCGTGAACAACGCCCCCGCGAACCAGAAGGGGTACGAGTCGGCGATCGCCTACCGGATCGCCAAGACGCTCGGGTTCCGGGTCGCGCAGGTGACCTGGTACTCCGAGCCCTACGAGCTCAGCCAGACGGCGGGCACCAAGCCCTTCGACTTCGACATCAACGAGTTCGTCTACGACGCGAGGCTGACGAGGCGCGTCTCGTTCTCCTCGAGCTACTTCAACGTGAACCAGTCGATCGTCGCGCTCAAGAACGACGCGGTCGTCGCCCACCATGCGCCTGCGGATCTCCGGACCTACCAGTACGGCGTCGTCAGGGGCTCGTCGAGCGTCGCGTTCGCGATCAGGTCGATCAAGCCGACACGAGCGCCCATGGTCTACGCGACCATGGCCAACGCCATCGCCGCGCTCGACGCGAGCAGGATCGACGCGATCGTCGTCGACGTGCCGACCGGCCAGTACCTCGCGACCCAGCAGATCACGAACGCGGTGCAGGTCGGACAGTTCCGCACCAACGGCGAGCGGTACGTGCTGCTGCTGCAGCACCGGAGCAGGTTGACGGGGTGCGTCGACTCCGCCATCGCCACGATGGCGCTCAGCGGGACGCTGACCGCGCTCGCGAAGCAGTGGCTGAAGGTCTACAACTCGATCCCCGTGCTCGCCCCCTGAGCGGTCGCGCAGCGACCCGTCCGTACACTGCGCGGATGGCGAGGACCGCCGCGGTCCGCCGCGGGATCGCGGTGCTCGGCACGCTCGCGGTGCTCGCGCTCGCGGTCCCGGCCGCCGCTGCCGGGCCGACGGGCGACCCCCAGGCGATCGCGCTCTTCCGCGAGGCCGCGCGCGCCACGAACGCGCTGCCGGCCTACGTGATCACCCAGTCGGGCTACGTCCGGATCGACGACAGCCTCGGCCCGCGGCGTCGCGTCCACTGGGCGTGGGGGTGGGCGCAGGCCCAGCCCGGGTACCGCGCCGCCACCGAGCGGCTGGTCGTCGTCCAGCGCGGAGGCCGGACCGCGTGGCTGGAGGACACGATCACGCCGACGGCCGCCTCGTGCCGGGACGACTGCGGGGTCGTGCCCATCGAGCTCGTGATCACCCACAGCGCCGCCTACGACGGGCTGGTCTCGTCGGGGACGTCGGCGTCGTGCTTCGAGCGCGTCTCGGTCCTGCGCGTCCCCTACCCCGCGGGGGGACCGTGGTGGACGGCGGTCGGCACGCTTGCCCGGCCTGTGCGCGCCGGGACGCTCACCTCGATCACCTCACAGTTCCCGTCCGGCCCCCAGCTCGTCCGCGAGACGGACTGGGTGCGCACCGCGACGAACCTCTTCGCGCGCTCCACCGTCGCGGTCGCCGCCGGGGGCGGCCGGCCCGCGTTCGCCTACCGCAGCACCGACACGCCCCTGGCGCACGTGCCCAGGTTCCCGTCGATCACGCTGTGCTCGTAGTCGACGCCTCGCCGACCTCGCGCGCCGCGACCGGTGCGGGTGTGCGACCCGGCGGCCTGCGCCTCGCGAGGCGCGCGAAGACCGTGAGGCTGACAGCGAGGTAGGCCGCCCAGACCACCGCCTGCAGCACGGTCGGGTGGTCGGCGTACCCGAGGAGCGAGTGGAAGACGTCGCCGAGGCTGCTCGACTCGGCGACGACCCGGCTGGAGTTCCAGAGCACGTGGCCCGTCGGCAGCCACCCGAGCTGCTGCATGTTCTCCACGGCGTCGGCGAGCAGCCCAGCCGCGAAGAAGAGGAGCAGGACGCCGAGCACGCGGAAGAACCGGCCCAGGTTCAGCCGGTGGCCGAGGCGGTAGATCCACCACGCGATGCCGAGCGCGACGAGCAGGCCGAGGCACGCGCCCAGGAGCAGCCAGCGCGAGTGGCCGGCTGACGCGGACTGCGACGAGCTCGCGAAGACGATGGCGAGCGTGAACACGACCGTCTCAAGCCCCTCGCGTCCGACCGACTGGAACGCGAGCAGCGCGAGACCGACCCGTGTGCCGCCCGAGAGCGCCGCCTCGCTTCGGCGCTCGAGCTCGCCCGACATGGTGCGCGCGTGCCGTTGCATCCAGAAGGTCATGTAGGTGAGGACCACCGCGGCGAGCACGTAGGTCACGGTCTCGAAGATCGTCTGGAACCGCGACCCCTCGTAGCGGTGGACCAGCAGGTACGCCGCCACGCCGCCCGCCGTCACGAGCAGCAGCGCCGCGGCGACGCCGGCGTAGACGGTCCGGAAGTGGTGCCGCTGTCCGGTGCGGTCCAGGTACGCGAGCAGGATCGCGACGACCATCGAGGCCTCGATCCCCTCCCGGAGGAAGATGACGAAGGTGGGGATCACGCGCCGGCGCCGTGGACCAGGCTCGGGTGGGCGACGCTCATTAGGTTAGGCTAACCGAACCCTGCCGCCCGGCCCCTGTGCGCCGGGGTCAGCGCGCCGGGGTCGCCGGGGCGCTGCGCACCGGCTCTGCGGCGTCGGCCTCGCGGGTCGGCGGCTCCACCCAGATCCACCGCGCCGACTCTGCAGGCAGCGCGAACGGGTCGCCCCCGCAGCGCACCGAGAGGGTCGTCGCGTCCGCGCCGACCACCTCGACCTCGGTGCCCTCTGCGATCCCGTGGTCCGCAAGGGTCGTGAGCAGCGCGCGGGCCTCGTGCTCGGCGACCTCCGAGATCCGGCGGATCGGCGCGGCCGCGCCCGGGTGCAGCTCGACGAGGGCGACCAGCTCGCCGTAGCCCGGGACCCGACCCGGGATCGCGTTCCCGTGGGGGCACGTCACCGGCCACCCCATCGACGCGTCGAGCCGGTCGACGACCGCGTCCGAGAACGCGACGGCCAGCCCGTCCGCCTCCATGTCCGCGGTGGCCCAGTCGAACCCGAGCACGTCGACGAGCCACCGCTCGAGCACCCGGTGGCGGCGGACGATCGCGCTCGCCGCCCGTCTGCCCTCCTCGGTCAGGGTCACCGAGCGGTCCTCGGCCACGTCGATCCACCCGTCGCGCTCGAGCCGTCCGATCGCGGCGGTCACCGTCGGCGCGGAGACGCTCAGCCACGTGGCGAGCCGGCCCGGCCGGACGGTCTCGCCCTCCCCCTCGATGCACAGGATCGTCTCGAGGTACCGGTCGGTGGTCATGGTCGTGGCAGGACCCGAGTCGCGCGCCACGAACCGGAGCCTACGGGCGGCCTCCAGGGGCCGCGTGGCTACGCGCCGCGCAGCTCGGGCAGCAGCGCCGCGCGGCCGAGGAGCTCGCGGTCGCGGTCCCAGGTGAGCAGCCGCTCGGCCTCGATGACGGTGCACCAGCGCAGCTCGTCGACCTCCTCGTTCGGGGCGAACTCGCCGCCGAGCTCGCGCATGAGGAAGTAGGCGACGACCTTCGGCCGACCTTTGCGATGCTGGTACTCCGTCGTGCCGACGAAGCGGGCGGTCCGGGTGAGCAGGCCGGTCTCCTCCTGCACCTCGCGGCACGCCGCCCGCTCGTAGGTCTCCCCGACGTCGAGCTTGCCCTTGGGGAACGTCCAGTCACCGCGGAGCTCTCGCCAGATGACCGCGACGCGCGGCGACCCGTCCGGTGCCTCGCGGACGACGATCCCGCCGGCCGCGTGGATGACCTCGGTCGACTCCACCGGCGGCGCGAGCGTCGTCGTCACTGCGTCTGGACCCTACAAGTCCAAGGGTCCGGATCGGTGGACTGCGTAACGTGTCGTGATGCCCATCGCGGCGCTGCACGGCGTCGCGCGCGCCGCGGTGGTCATCGCCGCCGGGCTCGGCGCCGGCATCGCCAACGGGATCGCCGGGGGCGGGTCCTTCATCTCCTTCCCGGTGCTCCTGGCCCTCGGCGTCCCCGCCCTCACCGCCAACGTCTCGTCGTCCGTCGGCGTCATCCCGAGCTACCTCGGCGGCATCGCCGGGTTCCGGGCGCGCCTCGTCGGGCGGCGCCACCTCGTCGCCGCGCTCGCGCCGGCGTGCGTGCTCGGCGCCCTGGTCGGGACCGCCCTCCTGCTCGGCGGCACGCCGGAGCAGTTCCGCGCAGCGGTGCCGTGGCTCGTCGGCGGCGCCACCATCGTCTTCGCGCTCCAGCCCCTGGTCGTGCGCGCCGTCGCCGGCGTGCCGCACGACCACCCGACGAGGCGGCTCCTCCTGCAGAGCGGCACGTTCGCCATCGCCGTCTACGGCGGGTACTTCGGGGCGGGCGTCGGCATCATGCTGCTGGCGGTCATGGGGCTCTCGCTCCCCGACGACCTCGGCACGCTCTCAGGGCTGCGCAACGCGCTCTCGCTCATCATCAACGCGGTGGCGGCGGTCGTCTTCATCCTCCGCGGCCACCTTGCCTGGGACGTCGTCGTCGGGCTCTGGATCGGGACCGGCATCGGCGGCGTCCTCGGGACCCAGGCGATCGTCCGGCTCAACCCCCTCTGGTTCCGCGCGCTCATCGTCGCGTTCGGCGCCGCGACGACCGTTCGGCTCGCCGTCGGCTGAGCGCCCCCGCTGCCCGCGGTGCGCTGCCCGCGAAGCGCTGCAAGCGATGCGCTGCTCTTGGTGCGCTGCTCGTGGTGCGCGGCGACCCGCCGCGGCGACCGCCGAGGCGTCCGGGCCGACCTACCCCCGGGGCGCCGGGAGGCCGCCGGCGCCCTGGACGACGGGCCACGACGCCGAGCGCGGCCAGACCGAGGGGATCTGCGGCGCCGCGGCCCTCGACGCGGGCAGCGGGACGGGGCTTACGAACCCGATGATCGGGTCGCCCTGGGCCAGCTGGGTCTTCGGCAGGAAGTACCCGCTCTCCCACACCGCGCTCGCGACGGCGTACGGGCCGGAGTTGCCCGAGACCACGTCGATCTCCCTGCCCCGCACGCCGATCACGATCCCGACGTGCGCGCCCCACAACGGGTTGAGCACGCCCCAGACGACGGCGTCGCCGACCGCCGGGGTCGAGCGCATGCCCTGCAGGAACTGGCTGCGCGCGCGCCCCCAGGTCACGAACGTCTTGGACGCGCCGGTGATGCCCGAGGTGTCGACGCCGGCCGTCTGCCACACCCACTGCGAGAAGTCGCTGCACCACTGCTCTGCCGCGGTGCCCTTGGCGCAGCCCGACGTCGAGCCGCGGCCGAACGCGGCCGTGAACGGGTTGCACTCCGAGCCCGGCGGGGTGTCGATGACCCGGGCGTGGCCCTGGTCCTGGGACGTCGCGGTGAGCACGATCCGCGGGATCAGCCCGACGAACCCACCGGAGGGGACAAGCAGCTGGACCTGCCCGCCGACCGAGACGGCGGTCGGGTCGGCGCCGGCGAGCTGCTCGGTCAGGGGCTGCATCGTGAGGTCGTCGACGGTCGCGGCCGTCGCCGTCGCGGACGGGACCTGGAACCGCTCGACGTGCTCGCCGACGCTCACGGCGGCGACGGCGTACCCGGCGGCACCCGCCGTGATGGACGCGACGTGGCCGGGCGCGACGCGCTGGCGCGCGAGGGCGGAGACGTCCTGGAAGGAGCCCCCGACGAGCGAGACCGTGGGGATCGAGGCGACGAGCAGGTGGCCGGTCGTGGTCACGTCGGCGACCTCGGTGGGCAGCCCGGCGAGCGCCGTCGGCGACGCCGAGAGCGCCGGCAGGTGCAGCGACGCCGAGACGTTGCGGACCGACCACAGGTGGTACCCGGCGTCGTCGTCGGTGAACTCGAGCAGGTTCCCGTTGGACGCGAGCGCGTAGACCGCGGTGAGCCCGAACCCGTCGGGCGCCGGTGTGACCGCCGGGTCCCCGACGATGGCCGGCCCCTGGGCGAGCGCCGAGACGTCGACGAAGTACCACGGGTGCACCGGCGTCGACGTGAGCGTGAAGGAGACCAGGTCGCCGCTCGTGGCGCGGGCGTAGACCGCCGTCGGGAACCCAGGCGCCGAGAGCGCGACCGGGTCCCCGGCGATCGTCGGGCCGCCGGTCGAGACCGTGCGGTTGGTCAGGTCCGAGGCGAACCACGGGTCGGGTGCGGGCCGGTCGTTCTCGACCTCGTCGAGGTCGCCGCTCGCGGTGCGGAAGAAGACACGGGTCACGCCGGACGGGTCGACCACGACGGCCGGGGTCCCGACCGCGACGGGCGCGCTCCCGAGCGTGGTGACGTCGACGGCGGCCCAGCTCGACTCGTTGGCGCCCGAGGTCAGCACGAGGACGTGCCCCGAGGCGGTCCGGGCGGCCACGACCAGGGCGCGCTGCGGGGCCGTCGCGACCGAGACGGCGCCGACGATCGGCTGGGTCGCGAGCTCGGCCGAGAGGTCCGTCGCGACGAAGGGGCTGATCCGCCGCGCCGACGAGGTGAGCTCGAGCAGGTGCCCCGCCACGGTCGCGGTGGGCGACGCGAACGCGGGGAGGACCTCCGGGGCAGAGGGCGCCGGGGAGGCCGTCGGGGGCAGCACCGCGGCCCCTACCGGCACGACCGAGAGCGCCGAGGTGGCGAGCACCGCAGCGGCGCGCCGGGCCAGCTCGCGCCTGCGCGACGGCACGCCTTCGGGGTTTGTCGTGCGGGGCACCGAGGCCTCCTTGCGCCCGATCACGACCGGTCGGGGGCGGCCCTCCACCTCGCGGGAACGGTAGCAAGGGCGGCATGGCAAAGCCACCCCTGGGCCGTAGCCTTTTCGTTTGGCGCTTCGGCCACAGGAGGGTGGATGCGCGAGCGGCGTGTGATCCGCCTGTGGGCCTCGGTTGCGGCGTGCGGTGCCCTGGCGCTGCCGCTCGCCACGGCGCCGCCCGCCTCGGCGCGTGGGATCGCCGCGCCCGCGGGCGCCGGGCTGCGGGCGGTCCAGGGGCTGCCGGCCCTCCCCGCGGGGGCGGTCGAGACCGGCCGTCTCACCGCGGCGACGCGCGTCTCGATGCGCGTCGTGCTCGCCCCGCGCGACCCCGTCGCGCTCGCGCGGTTCGTCGCGGCGGTCTCCTCGCCGTCCTCGGCGCGGTTCCGGCACTTCCTCCCGCGCGGGCAGTTCGCGGCGCGGTTCGGCCCGACCCCCGTGGCGATCGGGACGGTCGTCGGCCTGCTGCGGCACGACGGGCTCACGGTGACGTCGATCTCGCCGAGCCACCTGGTGCTCGCCGTCTCGGGGACCGCGTCGTCGTTCGGGACCGCGCTGCACGCCCCGCTCGTCTCGTGGCGGCTGCGCACCGGCGCGGTCGGGTACCGCATCGCGCGCGCGGCACGGCTCCCCGCCGCGGTCGCCCCGCTCGTCGCCGGGGTGGTCGGGGTCTCGTCGTTCCTCCGCGAGCGCTCGTTCGCCGTGCGGCCGACGCGCGCGTCGATCGGTCGTGCCATCGGCGTACGAGCGACGCCGGCTGCGCGCGCCGGCCCGCGCACGGCGCCATCCAACCCGCCGTGCGCCGACCTCACGACGCAGACCACGCCGCCGTCGAACTCGTACGCGCCGTACCAGATCGGCCAGGCCTACGGCCTCGACACGGCGTGGTCGCACGGGTTCGACGGCACCGGCCGCACCGTCGCGGTCGAGGAGTTCGCGCCGTACGCGACGTCGGACGTCGTCACGTACGACACGTGCAACGGCATCCTCCCGCTGACCGCGACGTCGGACCCGAAGGTGCACAACGTGCTCGTCGACGGGGGCACGTCGCCGGGGAGCGCGGGGGGCTCGGACGAGCCGACGCTCGACCTCGAGGAGCTCCGCACCCTCGCGCCGGGCGCGACCCTCGACGTCTACCTCGGGCCGAACAACGTGACGGGCCCGATCGACGTGCTCCAGCGGATCGCGTCCGACGACACGGCCCAGGCGGTCTCGATCTCGTGGGGCATCTGCGAGGCGTTCAGCGAGCACGCCGACGAGACGCCGATCTTCGAGCAGCTCGCGGCGCAGGGCCAGGCGGTCTTCGCGGCGTCGGGTGACAGCGGGTCGTCGGACTGCCTCGCCCAGACCCCGCCGGGCGGGTCCGTGCTCGCCGGCGCGGCCGTCGACGACCCTGCCGCCCAGCCGCTCGTGACCGGCGTGGGCGGGCTGACCGTGACCCAGGTCTCGCCGCCCGACCAGGCGGTCTGGAACGACTGCGTCCTCTTCCGCGAGCCGGCCTGCCTCGGCGACGCGACCGGCGGGGGGATCTCGACCGTGTTCCGGCGCCCGGCGTGGCAGGCCGCCCCCGGCGTGCCGACGGGGACCGCGCGCGGCGCGACCGCCCGGCTCGTCCCCGACCTCTCGGTGATGGGCGATCCCGCGACCGGGATGGTCATCTTCTACGACCACGCGTACCAGCCGATCGGCGGGACCTCGATGGGCGCGCCGCTCATGTCGGCGCTCGACGTCGTCGCCGCGCAGGCCTGCGGGGCGGAGACGCTCGGGTTCCTCAACCCGCTGCTCTACGCGATGGCGCGCCACGGCGGCGCGTTCATCGACGTCTCGGGTGGGTCGAGGACCACCGAGAACAACGCCGTCGCCGACTCGACGCTCCGGTCGCGCGAGTACTTCGCCCACCCCGGGTACGACATGGCGTCCGGGCTCGGCTCGCCGAACCCCGCGACGTTCCTCCAGGCCCTGTGCGACGGGCCCGCGACGGCGTCCGCCACGCCCCCCGCCCCCGGGGCGTCCAGCGATTGGGTCGTGACGTTCCACACCGGCGCCGCGGCCGCGACGGCCGGGGCGGCGCTCACCGTCACCGCACCGCCCGGCACCTCGCTCGCGACCGCGGCGTGGTCGGTCACCGCGACGTCGGGGAACGTCGCGCTCTCGGGCGTGCGGTACGCCGACGGACCGGGCAGCGCGACGCCCAACGTCGCCACGCTCACCCTCGGGGGGTCGATCCCACCGGTGGACCAGGTCAAGGTCGCGGCGACCGGCGTCACGAACCCGCACGCGGTCGGGACCGGCACCGTCACGGTGACGAGCTCGACCGACGGCCTCGTCGCGTCGGCGCCGCTCCAGCTCACGACCGCTGCCCCGGACCCGGGGCGCACCACCGTCGTCGCCGCGACGCCCCGTGCGGCGCTCGGCGGACCCGGCGCGGAGGTCACCGTCACGGTCCGCGACGCGCTCGGCGACGCCGTGCTCGGCGCCCGGGTCGCCGTCGGCGCCTCGGGGCACGGGCACGCGGTGCTGCCGGTGACGAGCACGTCGGGCTCGGGGCGTGCGACGTTCTGGCTCCGCGACGACCGCGTCGAGCGCACGACCGCCACGGTGACCGCGGCGGGGGTCGCCGTCGGGACCGCGGCGGTGCGGTTCGTCGACCCGTGGACCGCGCTGCGGCCCCGGGTGCTCGGCGTCATCGGCCGCGTCGTCGGCGCGCCGGCGGTGACGACCTGGTCGACGGGGTGGGTCGGGCTCGTGCGCACCGTCGGCGGCACGCTGGCCGCGCTGGCGCCGCGGGGACGGGCCCTTCGGGCGGTCGCGATCGCGGCCCCGCGCGCGGCGACCACGCCCTCGATGGTCACCGCGCGGGGCTGGGTCTACGCCGCCTACCGCACCCCCTCGGGCGACCTCGTCGTGCTGCGCCACCCCGGTGACGGACCGCTCGGGTCGTGGCGGGCCGAGGACCTGACCGCGCGAGGGGCCGTGCCGACGGTCACCGGCGCGCCCACGCTCGCGCTCGCGGGAGCCGGTCGCGCCGCGCGCCTCTCGGTCGCGGTCGTGACGACCGCGCACCTCGTCGACGCGGCGACCGCGACGCTCGCCGCCCCGACCTCGTTCGCGGCGCGCTCGATCTCGAGCGCCGCGTCGCAGCCGGCCACGGCGATCGGGTCGGTCGCCCAGGTCCCCGACGGCTCGGGGATCGCCTACGTGGCGCGCACGATGGACGGCCGGCTCGTGATCCTCGCGCGCGTCGGGCCTCGGTGGGCCGCGAACGACCTCGCGCAGAGCGCGCTCTTCTCGGTCGACGGCGCAGACGCGATCGCCGGGGACCCGACCGCGGTGCCCTCGCCGCTCGGCGACGCCGTCGTCGCGGTGACGCGGAGCCACCGCGTCGTCGAGTTCGAGGGCGTCTTCGAGAACTGGACGGCCGAGCCGATCACCGCGGGCGTCGGGGGCGTGAGCCCGCCCGCCGGCCACGCCACGGTCCCGGCGTTCGCCGGCACCCCGGTCGTGCGCACGTTGCGGGACGCGACGTCGATCGTCGTCACGACCACGCGCGGACGGCTCGTGGAGCTGCGGACGCCAGGCGTGGCGGACCCGTGGGCCGCCTACGACCTCACGCTGCTCGCGCGGCTCGGCCCTGGCGTGGTCGCGGGGGCCGCCGCGCTGCCCGGGCGAGGGCCCTCGCTGCTCTGTGACGACGCGGGCCGGCTCGTCGAGGTGCGGGCCGCGTCCAGCTGACGCGCCGCGCACGGGACCGTGGCCTACCGTTTGGGCGGCGGAGCGGGTCCCGGGCACGAGACGCCCGGCGAGGGTGCGGGTGGTGAGACGACGACCACGTGGGGTGCCGACCGTCCTCGCGGCGGCGGCGCTCGCCTCGGTGGCGGCGGCGCCGAGCGCGCTCGCCGCGCCCGACAGCCACGCACCCCGGGCGACGGTGGCGCGCGGGCTCTCGCTCGTGCAGTTCGCCCAGGGCGCGGGCGCGCCGGGGTGGGCCGCGCGCGTGCTCTCGACGGGTGACGCCGCGACCACGACGGTCTCGAGCCCACGGGCCGCCCCGGACGCCGACGGCGGGGTGCAGGTCGCCTACCGCAACCCCGCCGGCGACGCGCTCTGGCTCGACGGGCCCTCGACCGGGCCGTTCACCGCCGTCGACCTGACCGCCTTGACCGGGATCCCGCCGCTCGCCGGCGAGCCCACGCCGGCCGTCAGCCCGCACGGGCTCGACGAGGTCTTCGCCGTCACGCGCGCCGGGCACCTCGTCCAGCTCACCTGGGACCCCTACCGGCGCGTGCCCCAGGTCCCGGGAGGAGGTGTCCCGCGGCTCGACCGGTGGACCCGCGCCGACCTGACGCGCCTCGCGGGACCGCTCGTCGAGGGCACGCCCTCGGTCGTCGTCGTCGCCGGGGTGACCACGGTCCTCGTGCGCTCCCCGCTCGGTGACCTCATGGCGTTCGCGAACGACGGCCAGCGCGGTCACGGTTGGAACGCCTACGACCTGAGCCTGATCGCCGCGGGTCCGAGGCTCGCCTCGGACCCGGCCGCGGTCTACGACCCCGCCACCCAGCAGGTCCGGGTGGCCGGGACCGAGCTCGCGCCGCACCGCGGCGACGTCGTCGTCTTCGCGCCGAACGACGTCGGCGGACGCGTCTGGTCCACCATGGACGTGACCGCCGCCACGAAGACCCAGCCCGTCGCGGGCGGCGTCGCGGCCGTCGTCTACGGCGGGAGCGTGACGCTGCTCGGGGCGAGCGCGGCGGGCGACCTGATCGAGCTCGCCGGGGTCGACACCGGCTCCACCACGCAGTGGGCGTCGAACGACGTGACCCAGGCGACCCCCGGCTCGCCGCCGGCCGCGGGGACGCCCTCGGCGTCGGTCTCGGGCAACCGGCTGGCCGTCGTGGCGGTCGCGGCCTCGTGGGGGGACCTCGTCGAGTGGACCTCGAGCCAGCCCAGCGGGCCGTTCACCGTCGTCGACCTGACCGAGACCGGGGCGGGGGCGACGCGCACGGTGGCGGGCACGCCCGCGGCGGTCTTCGTGGCGGGCGCGCTCTCGGTCTTCGCGGCTGGCGTCAAGCTCCCCGCGCCGCGGGGCACCGGGGTCTACGCGATCCCGTCGGCGAGGTGGGGCAGAGCGATCACCGACGGGTGGCGGGTCCTCGGGGTGACCGGGGGGCTCGGCTCGCGGTGCGCGCCCTGGACGGCGCTCCCCGCGCCGACCGACCAGCCCGACGAGGCGGTCGGCGCCGTGATCCAGTCGAGCCACGTGCGCGAGACGTGGCTCAGCTTCTGGACGGTGAGCGGCCCCGGCACCGCGCCGTCGTCGCAGTGCACCGCCGAGCCCGGGCCGGTCACCGCCAAGACGTTCCTCGCCCACGGGTACGCCGCGGGCCGCGCGGTCGCGACCCTGATCGACGCGTACCACGCCCAGGGGTTGGGGCTGAAGCCCGACTGGGTGATCTTCGACCCCGAGGGGTACCCCGACAACCACTCCGGGCTGTGGGGGCCGACCGCGCCGGCGCCCGCGCTCGCGCGGTCCGTCGCCGCGTGGTACGCGGTCCTCCAGGGGTGGCGCACCGGGATCGCCTCGGTCGACCCGTCGCTCAAGGCCGCGCTCTACGCCAACCAGTACGAGTACATGACCTACCACCTCTCCGGGCAGCCGCTCCCGACGTTCATCGCCGGCGCGTTCTCCGAGACGACGGTCCACGGCAGGTCGCAGCTCGTCGTCCCGTCGCGCACCGCGTTCGGACCGAACATCCTCGGCTTCGCCATGTTCAACTCGTTCGTCCCCACCTGCGCGCAGGTGACCGACGAGCGGCTCCTGCTCGGCGCGGCGCCCTGGGGCGGCGCGTACAACACGATCCAGGTCCCGCCGGGCAAGTACTGCCCGCCCGGCCCGAACCCGCCCTGACGGGTCCCGCCGGCACCGCGGTAACGTCGCGCGCGGTGACCGACGAGCGCGACGCGACCGCCGAGGGGACCGACCCGACGGGCGACACGACGCGCGGCTCGACGGCCGAGGCGACCGCCGAGGAGACGGCAGCTCCGTCGGGCGCGACGGCGACGGACGACGCCGGGGCGAACGGCCAGGCGGGCGGTGCCGGCACGAGCGCCGGCACCGGCGAGCGGCTCGACCTGCGCGCGGTGCTGAAGCAGCTCACGACCCCGATGCTCGAGTCGCTCGACGCCCGGCTCCGCGAGCAGGTGGAGGCCCACACCGGCGAGCTGCTGCAGGGCAAGGTCGACGCCGCCGTCGCGGACCGGCTCTCGACGGTCGACCGCGCGATCGCCGACCTCTCCCGGGCGGTCGAGGCGCTGGAGCGCCGGATCGAGGCGTCGGAGCGGCGCGGCGAGCCGCTGGACGACGCCTAGCGACCGGACGTCGCGGGGCAGGGCGCAGCCCCGTGTCATCCAGAGGCGGGCCCCGGAGGGTTGTACCGGTGATGGCACGGGCGCGGCACGCGCAGCGCACCCCCGACGCGGCGTTCGACGCGTTCTTCCGCGCCACGTACCCGAGGGCCGTCGCGGTCGCCCGCCGGGTCACCGGCGGGCAGGCGGCCGCGGAGGACGCGGCGATCGAGGCGATGGCCAAGGCACACGCGCGATGGCGGCGCCTCCGTGACGAGCCGGGGCGGGCGAGCTGGGTGCTCAAGGTCGCGGCGAACGAGGCGATCCGCCGGCTGCCGCGGTCGCCGGCGGTGCTCGCCGAGATCCCGGTCGCGACCGACCCCGCCGAGCAGGTCGCCGTCCGCCAGACGCTCGGAGCCGCGCTCAGGGCCCTGCCGCCACGGCAGCGCGAGGTCCTGGTGCTTCGCTACCTCGTCGGGCTCTCGGAGACCGAGGTCGCCTCGACCCTCGCCGTGAGCCACGGGACGGTCAAGACCCACCTGCGACGCGGGCTCGCGGCGCTGCGCACGTCCGTCGACCTGCCAACGAGAGAGGAGTGGCATGCAGAGCTTGCATGACCTCGAGCCACCGTCGTTCACGGACGCCGAGCTGGACGAGCGCCTCGCGCGCACGACCGCGCGCGCGGTCACCATCCGGCGTCGCCGCGTAGGCGCCCGAGCCACGGTCGCCGTGGGCGTCGCGGCGGCCGTCGCGCTCGGCGCGGTGCTCGCGGTGCCACACGGGACCGCGCAGCAGCCGGCGCGCGCCGCGAGCCGTGCGTTCCACGTGGTCGGTGTGGTGGACCCGGCGTGGCACGTGGTCGGCGGGACGCTCTCGTCGGCGCTCGGGCTGCAGTGCCCGACTGCCACCACGTGCTACGCGACCGACCAGCCGCCGGGTGCGGCCGGCGGGCTGAGCGAGGTGCAGGTCACGCGCGACGGCGGCGCGACCTGGTCGACCAGCGCGCTGGGAGTCGACCTCCAGCTCGTGTCGCGGCTCGTGTGCGTCGACGCGACCACCTGCGCGCTGCTCGGCGTCACGGACGCCGGCACCCCGGCGTTCCTCGAGACCACCGACGGCGGCGGGACCTGGACCCAGCGCGCCGGCCCGAGCGCGCTCACCTCGACCCTCGGCGTGGCCCAGCTGGCGTGCACCTCCGCGACGGCGTGCCTCGCGGTCATCTCGGACCCGACGACCCAGGACGGCACGGTGATCGCGGCGCGGACGACCGACGCGGGCGCGACATGGACCTCGGCGGCGCTGCCCGCCGAGCTCGTCCCGGGCACCATCGCGTGCCCGACGGCCGACGCGTGCGTGGTGACAGGGTTCCGCCAGTCCCCCGACGGCTCGCCCACCTCGACGCCCGGCTTCGTGCTCGCGACCCGTGACGGTGGCGCGACCTGGACCGATCTGCAGGCCCCGGACGGGCTCGGGCCGCGCAGCACCGTCGCGTGCGCCGACGCGGCCACGTGCGTGGTCACGTCGTTCCCGAGCGGGCGGGCGGCCACGACGACGGTGCTGCAGCTGACCGGTGGGGCCTCGCTCACGACCACACCCGCGACGGGCCTCCCCGCCGGCGCGATCGCCTCGGTCTCATGTCCGACTGTGTCCAGCTGCTGGGCGGTCGGGATCCTCAGCGTCGGTGACGTCTGGATCGACGTCGGCAGCGGCACGCACGTCCTCGCGTGGATGCAGCTGCCGCCGGACACCCACTCGGGCGCCCCCGTCGCCGTCGCGCTCGAGGGCGGCCTCGCAGCGTCGACCGCCGACGGGGGCGCGACGTGGCAGCAAGCCCAGCTCCCCGACCAGGTGGCCGCGGCGTTCGACGTCTCGTGCCCGACGGCGTCGCAGTGCTTCGCCCTCGGGGCCGAGGCGGCCCCCGACGGCACGACGACCTCGTTGCCGGTCGTCCTCCTCGCCACCGGAAACGGCACGCCGGCCGCGTAGTCGGTCGGGGGTGCGCCGGCTGGCTCAGCGGTCCGTGCGGTCGCGGTAGAGGTCGCGCAGGAGCGAGATCTCCGCGGCGTGGTGCACGTACTCGTCGAGCACGTGGAGCACGAGGTCCGCCGTCGAGGAGTCGGCGTGCGGGCCGAACTCCGGGCCGATCGGCGCGCGCCAGGTCTCGGCATCGGTGCGCTCCAGCCCCTCGTGCCAGCGCTGCCAGTTGCGCGCCAGCGCGTCGCGGGCGGCGGCCGCCGTGTGGGGCACGACCGGGTCGCCGTCGAAGGGCATCCCGCCGTCGCGCAGCCACGTCGCGAACCCGCCGAGCACGTGGCAGGCGATGTGTGCCATCCGCCACGCGATCGTCGTGACCGGGCCCTCGTCCGGCGGCGGCCCGTCCATCACCCACGTCCCGTCGTCCCCCTCGCGCACGGTCCAGCAACCCGGCACCGGCTCCCACATGAGCTCGCCGTCGGTGAGGCCCTCGAGCCGCGCGCTGAACCGTTCGTGCACGTACTCGAAGACCCCGACGATCGACGCCGCGAGGTCCGCGTCGCGAGTGGTGGGATCGGTCATCGGTACCTCCACTCAGCTGGCGGCCTCGGCGACGTCGCCTGCGGCGACGGTCACCTGGCGGTGCCGGACGGCCGGCACGCGCGGGCCGGGGAGCACGAGCCCCGTGAGGTTGATCGGGTCCGAGCCGGAGAGCGTGACGGCCGTCCCGGTCCGACCCGCCCGTCGCTCGGCGAGCATCGCCGCGGCGTCCACCGTCGCATACTGCTCCCCCGAGACCCCGAGCACGAACCGGCCCCCGACGACCTCGCCGCGCGCCTCGAGCCGCCGCAGCGCCCAGACCACGTGGCGCCACGGCACCCGCACGCTCTCGCGCCGGGTGAGCTCGTAGGCGACGACGCCCCAGCGCACGAGGAGCTGGACCGCCACGCGCTCGGCCAGCTCCTCGAGCTCGACGCCGGTCGGCGCACCGAGCGGCGAGCTGACGACGCTCCACCGCCCCTCGCCCACCCCGGTCCCCGCCTGGGCGCGCCGCGGCGCCCGTGCGAGCCGCGCGGTCGGGAGGCGACGCTGCCGGGCGCGGAACCGCGC
>Ga0318568_10000221_pt1 | contig 21599 bp, 15 predicted proteins | sample GRESIP088b5f21_FD_203690 | JGI IMG/M metagenome (GOLD analysis project Ga0318568, IMG submission 203690) | Tropical soil microbial communities from Luquillo Experimental Forest, Puerto Rico - GRE.SIPMG.088b5f21 | ecosystem: Environmental > Terrestrial > Soil > Tropical forest > Bulk soil...
ATTATGTATACCTGACCGGAGGAACTAATTACAAAGCTGCCGCTGCTGCTTTTGATCCTGACAATGACAAAATTGTTTATCGCTGGGAAATACTGCCCGAGCCAACGAAGCTAAGTGAAGGCGGAGATTTTGAGGGGCGTCCAAAACCAGTGGAGAATTCCATTGCTGGCGAAGCAAATCAAAGCAACATTACCTTCAAAGCTCCGGCACAGCAGGGCGCTTATCGTTTGTTTGTTTATGCAAGCGATGGAAAGAATAAAGTTGCTACAGCGAATTTTCCTTTTTATGTGAAATAAGTTTCATCAAGAAAAGATAAAAAATTTACATGCTGCCAGTAGAGACGCGTTGAACGCGTCTCTCTTTGTATCCGGGACATTGTCACACAAAAAGCATAACCCCTCGCCTTTTTTGTTGCGCTATGATTATGTTACGGAGATGCATTCAATGCGTCTCTACAACAATTATTACAAACATCTTTCAAACGACGATTTTTATTTTTATCTTAATGTCAGTAAGCAAGTCGCTGCATGCGAAATATTATCGTGCTGTCTTGCCGCCCACCTTCTCCGTTCTCGTGCAAAACTGAATACTTTCATAGTAAGAATCATAGCTCACCGCGATTGCCGGCAAATGATCGTTTGCCCAAACCTATCCTCATGTCATTTGTTACACTAAATGAACATTCGGTGCATCGTTTTTTTACTAAATCATAAACACATACTACATGGCAGATCCTAAGCAAACTTATCAGCAAACCGCCCTTGGCGACAAAGCGGCAAGGCAGCTCGCCATCGCCACACGTACCGTTCCACAGATGGTGACTATAAGTCCGCGCTGGCTCACGAAACTGATGAGCTGGGTGGGCGTGGAATCCGGCGTATACCGGCTCAACAAAGTAAAGGATGGAACAGCCATCGAAGTGGATTGCTCGCGGCGAGATGAGCATATGCTGCCGCAAACATTTGTGGATTACATTGAAGATCCGAGGGAGTACAACCTCGCCGCTGTGCAAACCATTGTGGATGTGCACACCAGGGTTTCAGATCTGTATAGCAAACCTTATAATCAAATCAGCGAGCAACTTCGCCTGGCAATTGAAACCATTAAGGAGCGCCAGGAAAGCGAGTTGATCAACAATAAAGAATATGGTTTGCTGAACAGCGTAGCAAAATCGCAAATCATTAAAACACGCACCGGCGCACCAACACCGGATGATCTCGATGAATTGATAACACTTGTGTGGAAGGAGCCCGGCTTTTTCTTACTGCATCCCCAAGCCATTGCAGCCTTCGGACGTGAATGTACCCGCAGAGGTGTGCCACCGCCAACAGTGTCGTTGTTTGGTTCGCAATTCCTTACATGGCGCGGCATTCCGTTGGTTCCTTCGAATAAATTACCGGTAGAAAAAGGCAAAACAAAAATCATCCTGATGCGCACGGGTGAAAGCAGGCAAGGCGTGGTTGGTTTGTTTCAACCAGGTTTGCAGGGTGAACAATCTCCAGGATTATCGGTACGCTTTATGGGCATCAACACCAAAGCCATTGCATCCTACCTGGTATCGTTGTATTGCTCATTGGCCGTATTGGTTGATGATGCGATTGCAGTATTAGAAGACGTTGAAATAGACAAATACCATGAGTACAAATATTGAACATAATGAGTTGCCGGATATTGCTTTCCTAGAGCAACTGGCAAATCAGTTTTTCAAGGAGTCGTCTGTGCCGCAACAACCGGAGCTAAACAGTTCGCAGGGTTTTCCTTATGCCGGACAGGAATCAAATTATGATACGCTGGTTGCGCAAACATCAGCAGCGCCTGTCGCTCCAATGGTTGGAAGCATTCCGTTGCAACAGCCGTCTGTAGCGGGTTCTGGTGCATCTCCATCAGTAGCCAACTATGGAAATTTTATAGACCTCGGCAATACAACTCCTGAACCATCTTTGCCTGCTTACAATCGCAATGAAGGCGGCGGCGTGCCTGTTTCGGTGGCTGGTAGCGGAGCATCTCCTTCTGCGGTGGAGCATGGAAACAATGTCAACTTTGATGATCCGCAAACAAGTTTTCCTGATGCTAATTTGAAAGGAAGCAACAGCAAAAATATTCCTGGCGATAGCGTGTTTTCTCCTTCAACAATTTTGAAAGAATACGGTGTTGGGTTTGATGAACATACTCCGTTCAGCAATGCTGATTTGAAACAACCTTCCGTGGCAGAACCGCCAAAGTCGTCCTACAGCAGTAGCGACGGCGGCGTGCCTCTATCTGTTGCCGGCAGCGGTGCATCTCCATCAACGATACAGCATGGAAACAATGTTAATTTCGATGATCCACAAACAAGCTTTCCTGATGCGAATTTGAAAGGAAGCGATAACAGAAATATTCCTGGCGACAGCGCTCTTTCTCCGGCAAATATTTTGAAAGAATATGGCATTGCGTTTGATGGGGAACACATTCCATTGATTGATGATCAATCTGGACAACAGATTGATCATTATTTATCTGGTTATGAGTTGCCTTCCGTTGGCAGCGAGCATACACCCAGCTTTTATTTTTTGCCTGACAATCATCTCATGGCGAATAACTCACAACCATTGATCAATGAGCCATTGCTGGCTAAAAGCAATTACTCCACTTCCACTCTTCTGCCCTGGGGTTTTGATGCGAACATCATTAAAAAAGATTTTCCCATACTGAGTGAACGTGTAAATGGCAAGCCAATCATTTGGCTGGACAATGCCGCTACAACGCAAAAGCCAAGGTCGGTCATTGACAGGATCAGTTATTTTTATGAACATGAAAATTCGAACATTCATCGTGCCGCACATACACTCGCTGCACGTGCCACAGATGCTTATGAAGAGGCGCGTAAAAAAGTACAACTCTTTATTGGCGCAGGTTCGCCCAACGAAATTATTTTCGTAAGAGGCACTACCGAAGCAATAAATCTTGTCGCGAAAAGCTGGGGCGAGCAAAACCTTACAGCAGGCGATGAAATCATTCTCACTCATTTGGAGCATCACGCGAACATTGTTCCGTGGCAACAACTTGCTGCACAAAAGGGCCTGAAGATCCGTGTTGTTCCTGTGGATGATGACGGACAGGTTTTACTGGATGAATATGCCAAACTATTGAATCCAAAAACAAAATTGGTTTCATTCACGCAGGTTTCAAATGCATTGGGCACTGTAACGCCGGTGAAACAAATTATACAAATGGCAAAGCAGGCCGGCGCAAAAGTCTTGCTCGACGGCGCACAATCTGTTGCGCATATTCGTGTGAATGTACGTGAGCTGGATGTGGACTGGTTCGTGTTTTCAGGTCACAAAATTTTTGGGCCAACAGGCATTGGTGTTGTGTATGGAAAGGAAGATCTGCTGAACCAAACACAACCCTGGCAAGGCGGTGGAAACATGATAAAGGATGTAACATTCGAACGCACACAATTTCAAAATGCGCCTTACCGCTATGAAGCAGGAACAGGCAACATAGCAGATGCAGTTGGCCTCGGCGCTGCGCTTGATTATGTGACACATCTTGGCATCGATAACATTTACCACTATGAGCATTACCTGTTACAATATGCCACGCACTTAATGAAGCAGGTGCCCGGTTTAAAACTGATTGGCACGGCGCCTGATAAAACAAGTGTGTTGTCATTTACATTGAATGGATATACCAACGACCAGGTGGGCCAAGCGCTGAACCAGGAAGGAATTGCTGTTCGCACGGGTCACCACTGCGCACAACCCATCCTTAGAAGGTTTGGACTGGAAAGCACTGTGCGTCCGTCATTGGCATTTTATAATACTTGTAATGATATTGATGTAATGGTTGCGACGTTGAAAAGACTGAAGGGTGTGAAGTAATGATCGCATTAATTCTAAGACATTTCATAACAAAACGATAGAGCCCATGTTTCTTTTGATCTGTGGGCTTTCTTGGGTTTTGAAATAAGTGATACTTTAAATTAATGCTGATTAAATAGCAATTCGATATTAATAATTAAGCAACTAATACTATTTTAGCCTTTCAAAATATACACACAGAGCCCTGAAAAAACCGATGTCGTTTATAATACAAAGAAGTTTCAGCCCTCATTATTTAAGTCTTCTAAAAAGACCGCGTATTTCTCATGAAGTGAGTGAATATGTTTTTGACTTTATTAATCAACATTTGCTCAAACCAAATAAGGTATTACAGAGTGATAAATACATTTACAGGCTAACGTTTGAATTTGCATTTTCCATTCCCAAAAGAACGTTTCCCTATACGAGCCCATTCGCTACAGATACAAGGTTGTATTTTTCACAAAGGGGCTTCCGGACTTTTGACAAAATTGAGAAATGGGCAACATTCATGGTAGTCGCTGATGATATTGACCAAACAATTGCCCCTTTTGAATATGCTAACGTCGTATTTGAAATGTTTGCCGATTTTTTATTGAGCAATTATAAAAAATTTAGAAAAGAGGATATTGACAGGATACGTGTCAATATGGATCGCGGTCACATTGAAAGTTTTGCGTTCCCGGCAAGTTTTGAAAAGCAGTTGTATTATGGGGATGATGTAAAGTATCCTGTTATTCCTTTGGAAGATGGACATAACTTGGTTGATTTGGATAAGAGGGTGCTTATTGATCCAAAGGTGGAATATCTGAAGCATTATTCGTTTTGACCTGTGAGCAAGCTTAGGTACTTTTGACGATCCACAAGCATTATAACATGCAGATAAAACGACAATCATTTTTTAAGGATACAAAACAAGATTCTCTATTTCTCGAAAGTTGGGTGCAGCAATTGGAGAGCGCCAACGGCAGAGAATATGAACGGATTGAAGTAGATACGGCTTTGGGCAAAACGTATGTGTTTGGATTAAACACCAAAGAGAATTTCGATACACTTGTCATCTTTCCCGGCGCAAGAACACCTTCTTTGTTTTGGGATTTTGACAAAGGGCTCGACAACCTGGGTTTGAAACTCAGGATATTTCTGGTAGAAACAAACGGGCTTCCCAATTTCAGCAATGGGGCAACACCTGATATCAAATCACTGGATTACGGACATTGGGCAAATGAAGTGTTAGAGAGATTGAACATCAAAAGTGCTTATGTTGCAGGCGCTTCATTTGGCGGACTTATTTGCATGAAGCTAGGCATCACAAATCCAGAAAAAATCAAAGCAGCTTTTCTGCTGAATCCGGGATGCTTGCAACCGTTCTCCATGAAGTGGAGCAATCTTTATTACAATCTGTTGCCAATCATAAAACCTACGGAAAAGAATGTCCTCACATTTTTAGATAAAGCAATTTTTTCAAAACCCAATCATCAGCTCTCGCAAAATGCAGAAGCGCTGATTGTAGCGTACGAATTGTTTGCGCTCACCCGCTATAAAGACAATACACAGAAGCCATACTACATGGGCGATCAACTGGATGAAGTTAAAGTTGATACCTATCTTCTCGAAGGCAACAAAGATTTGTTGTTCCCTTTTCAAAAATCAATTGACAACGCAAAAAAACATATCAAACCTGTAAAAGACGTTAAGGTTTTTGACAACGTAGGACACGGCATAGAAACCTATGCTGAGGCGATGAGATATATAGGTGAAACGATTTTAGGAATTAGGAATTAGGAACTAGGAATTCAAAGTCGCTTAGTGAAGCTGTTCGAAAAATATAATGGAAGTTGCTTTGTCATCCTGACGAAGGAGGGATCTGGGTTTCAAACTTGTATGCAGCTTAACTAACATCTAGGGAATTCCTAGTTCCTAGTTCCTAGTTCCTAATTCCTCCCTCCTCCCCTCGTGAGCACAATCAAATATTCTGCTGACAACAATCATTTTTTTTGTCTTGATACAGTGCTAGCTTAGTAGACGACTTTGGGCATGTCCGCCTTTTTTCTCCGTATTCTCCGCTAAAACAATTGTACCAAAGATCTTCGGGAGTGGCTGTTCATTAATAAACAAAAAGATGTAAAACCAATCAATCCTGTTGTATGATCGAAATGCTTACCAGTGAACAGATAGAAGATGTCTTGAGAAAGCACATACTTGGCCGCATTGGTTGTTGCGACGGAAGCAAAGTGTACGTAGTGCCTGTGAATTATGTTTATGACGGGCAATACATCATAGCTCATTCTCCCGAGGGCATGAAAATACAGATGATGAGGAAAAATCCAAATGTCTGTTTTGAAGTTGATGAAGTAAAGGACATTACTCACTGGCAAAGCGTTATTGTTTGGGGCACGTACCAGGAATTCACCACTGAAAGAGATCGATACCATGCGATGCAATTGTTTGCGGACAAAATGCTGCACATGAAAGCAAGAAGCAACAACAACGCTGCCAGCAACACCGTTCAGAGTATACACATGATCTCGGCAATTGAAAAAGCAAAACCTGTTATTTACAGGATAATACCTTTAGAAAAAACAGGACGCTTTGAACAGGATAATATGCCGGCCTGACAACAGCGCATACGCTCATCGTTGAACCTTCTCCATATGCGGTCCGTAGGTCTATGAACCTGACAACAGGGGTTTTAACAACTCCTGTTTTTGGAGTTTGCAGGAATTTGGTTGCTGCGAAATGTTTAGTTATCAATGTAATTATATAACCGGTAATCTGCCGCATTATGCCCTACACAAAGATCAAATCATTTCAGGCATTATTCTCCTTTGCTACCATGGGTATCCTGATTGCTGACAACCAGGGCAAGATAATCGCAATCAATCCTTTTGCATTGCAGGAGTTTGGATACAGGGAAGAAGAGCTCGTTGGAAAGCCCGTGGAGTGTCTTGTTCCGCAACGGTATGAAAAAACGCATATACATCAACGTGATACTTTTGTAAGACAGTCGCAAAGCAGGCCAATGGGTGTTGGGCTCGATCTTTTTGCATTGCGCAAAGATGGTTCGGAATTTCCTGTAGAAATAAGCCTGACTGCTTATGACATCGATGGCGAAAGCTTTGTTATTGCTTTTATCAGCAACATTACAATCCGAAAAAATGCAGAGGCACAGGTTAAAAAACTCAACGAGGAATTGGAAGCAATCGTCGAGAAACGCACTCGAGATCTTAAGGAAACAATGAGGCAGCTCGAAATTGCCTGCGACCGGCAGGAGAATCTTCTCTCCTTTCAAAAAGCGTTGCTTGATAATGCCGGGGCGATGATCATTGCCATGGATCCGCGTGGCATCATCAGGCTTTTCAATCCGGAAGCCGTGAATAGACACAGCATCACGTTCTTGTTGAATAAAGATGAGTTGCAGGCACATCGCGAAAAAATGATAAACGAACATCGACTGATCATTGAAGATGATTTCCAGGTGTTGGTGGAGCAAACGAAAGCGTGCATCCATGGAGAACAAGAGTTCTCCTTCATAAAGAAAGACGGCGCGATAATACCCGTATCAATGACCATTGCGGCCATTCACGATACAGAGGATGAACTAATGGGATTTGTCGCAATTGCCATTGATATTTCTGTTAGAAAAAAATCAGAAGAGAACCTGAAAATGTCGTTGGAAAAAGAAAAGGAATTAAGCGAATTGAAATCGAGATTTGTGTCAATGGCATCGCATGAATTTCGAACGCCGCTTACATCTATTTTGTCTTCGGCTTATCTTATAGAGCAATACGCTACAGAATGCGATCAGCCAAAGCGGCAGAAACACCTGCAACGGATTGTTTCATCGGTGCAGATGCTCACCGATATCCTGAACGATTTTTTAAGTGCAGGAAAAATTGAAGAGGGCAAGGTCCAAACACGTTTCAGTTATTTTAATATTGATGAGATCATCACGGATGTACTCGCTGAAATGACGGGCAATATAAAAAAAAGTCAGTGGTTCAATTATGTTCATAGTGGTAATAGAAAAGTTTTACTTGACCCGTCGCTGCTGAAATATATTATCATCAACCTTGTCTCCAACGCCAGTAAGTTCTCCGCAGAGGATGCGGTGATCGATGTAAGGACAACTTTCCAGAATGGCAAAATGATGCTGTCTGTGAAGGACCATGGTATCGGCATTTCAACAGAAGATCAGAAACACCTGATGGAACGTTTTTTCAGGGGTGCGAACGTTGCGAACATACAGGGCACGGGTCTTGGCCTTCACATCGTTTCCAAATACACTGAGCTGATGAATGGCAGCGTAGCATGCAATAGTGAACTTGAAAAAGGAACTGAATTTATTTTAACTTTTGATCAAACGATGAGCAGCCATGAAAACAATACTTTTAATTGAAGACTACGATGATATCCGCAATAACATGGCGGAGATACTCGAGCTCGCCAACTACAACGTTGTTGTTGCTGAGAACGGAAAAGTGGGTGTTGAAAAAGCCATTGAAATCAAACCGGATCTCATCATATGCGACATCGTAATGCCACTGCTTGACGGGTATGGCGTGTTGCATGCGATTCACCGCAACGAAGCAATCAAGAATACGCCGTTTATTTTTTTAACCGCTAAAACAGAACGCTCGGATTTTAGAAAAGGAATGGAACTTGGCGCAGATGATTATATAACCAAACCGTTTAACGCAACTGAATTATTAAATGCGGTAGAGAGCAGGATAAAAAAAATAGAGCTGCTGAAAAAGGATTTGCAACCTGATTTTGACGGGTTACGCGATCTCATACAAACTTCTAAGGGACAGGATGCTTTGAAGGAACTGACGCAAATGAATGATATAAGCCGCTTCAAAAGAAAGCAGATCGTTTATTTTGCTGGCAATCACCCAGGTAAATTGTATTATGTTGTCAAGGGGAAAGTAAAGATCTACAAGAACAACGACCAGGGAAAGGAACTGGTGACGGACCTTTTTAGCGCAGGAGATTTTTTTGGCTACGTTGCTTTGCTGGAAGACTCGCCATATAAAGATACGGCTGAAGCATTGGAGGATACTGAGGTTGCAGCGATCCCTAAAAAAGAGTTTGAGGACCTGATGAATAAAGACAGGGAAGTTGCGCAAAAATTCATTCGCTTGCTGGCAAAGAATATTTCCGACAAAGAAACCCAATTGCTGGGCCTGGCATACAATTCACTCCGCAAAAAAGTAGCGGAGGCACTGTTGCTGATCCAGAAAAAATATCACAGGGAAGAAAGCCAAAGCAAATTTGTAATAGATATCAACAGGGAAAATCTTTCTTCGATTGCAGGTACGGCCAAAGAATCATTAATACGGACGCTAAGCGACTTTAAAACGGAAAAACTGATTGACATTATCAATGGCGAAATCACAATACTTGATCAAAGCAAGTTGGAACGGATGGTGAATTAGACTTGCGCAAAAACGCAGCATGCATAAGGCACAACGCTCTTTGGTGTAAGGAGCGTCAACTTATCCTCCACATCAGTAAACTGCAACCGGGTGAAAACTCACGCTGCATGGCTTGTTGCTTTTTGATATGAACAGATGCAGTACGCCTCTGTTATACACTGCGTGGATAAAATCGGCATCGGCATCTTCGGGCAAACTGATCTTTTTTCTGAAAAGCATATCAAGCTGATCCGGAGCTGCGCCCGTTTCGTTGTTCGCAATTTTGTGCTCGCCGAAAACAGCTACGGTAGCAATGTGGTCCTCAACGTACACAGCCATATGTTCTTTTTTTGCGGCCGGTATAGGAATAGCAACGTCATAACATTTATTTGACTCGCCAATAGAAACTGAACAATCCGTTTGGCCGGTTGGAGATACAAGTTCTTTGGCGGCACTTTCGTTGGCAGTGTCGTGCACTGGAACATAACCACCAGGATACGTTCCTTTATGTTCGGATGTGTTCTTGTTCATACAGCTAAGTTTATGCTTTGAATTATTTAAGCTTAATGCCTAACGCTTAATGCTCAAGGCTTACGCAGCGAAAGTCTGCAATCATCAGGGCTCAACTCATGTGAACGCGTTAAGCGTTAAGCATTGAGCGTTTTGCTTTGCTAAGCATGACTAATAAAAAAAGGAAGATTAATAGTCTTCATCGCCAGGTCGGCCGTACTTTGTCTGAAGAACCGCGAAACATTATTTCTTCCATAGGCGCCCATTACAACGAACATATTTCTCTTGCCCAACAGGTATCCAAACAATTCATTTGATGGGCTCCCCTCCAATAATTCAAAATGATAGTCTGGAAAATGCGCATCCAGTAACTCGTTTATTTTCTGCGCATCATTGGCAATAGCATCATCTGCATTGCCGATTTGAAGTAAAGTAACCGGCAGGTTCTTCAGTTGTGGAAAAGTGTGCGCAAACTGCTTGATAGCAAATACACAGGACTTGCTGCCATCGTAGGCAAAAAGTAGTTGCTCAACACCATCAAAACCTGATGGGGCCATAATTACGGGGCACTCGGATTTTTCAAGCACCTGCCTTGCAAAGCCTGATGGAATGTTTGCGGGCCTGTCGGAAAAAGATGTTTGCGGATTGATAACCATTGCATCTGCGAACCTTGTTTCCTGCACAAGCAATTCAATCCAGTCATTGTTGCGGCTGCGTATATCAAAGTCGATGCCATTGCTGATACAGGTTTCAGCAAACAGTTTTTCGTTTGATTCGCAAACCTGTAATATCTTTTGTTTTTCGCGAGAATGCGTTGGTGAAACTATAGAGCTGCCGGAGCCGCTAAAGAGTTCGAATTTGTCAGACTCTCCATCTGCTTCAAGTTGTTCGATAAATATTGCCCTCAGCCGCGAGCCGGTAAGTTTTGCCAGGTAACATGAAAAATCTATTATGGCTCTATCCATTCTCGCACCGTCGATTACTAACAGAATATTTTCCATAAAAAAGAATTTAATATGCTAAAGCTACTTTCCTTCCGGCCCGGAAACGATGATGATGGTTATTGGCTGCGATGATTGATAACTTACCGGAATAAAATTGGAAGAATAGAAAACGTTGTCTTGTCAATCACAATTACCGTCATTGTTTGCAATGACCCCCATCATTTCAACACGATTATTGCCGTTTTAATTTTATAGGACAAACATTTTTTATGAAAACGATAATCGCTCCTACCGACTTTACAACGGTGTCAGAAAATGCATGTATGTATGCTGCAAAACTGGCTGCCGATATCAATGCAGAGCTTGTGTTACTTCATGTAATGGAGCTGCCGGTTGCAGTGGCGGAATATCCTGTTTCAGAAGCGGTGTTTGATGAAGAAGAGATGGAAGAAGAGCTGGAAAATTTGAAAAGCAAAATAGCAACAGCTACTCAGAACAAGGTGCAGATCAGAACAGTTAACCTGCTGGGCTCGACTGAATATCAAATACAGGAGTTGTGCAAGGAGGAACATCCCTTTGCCGTGGTTATCGCAACGCATAGCTATAGTGCGCTCGAACGTTTCTTTTCGGGAAGCACCACTTTTTACAGCGCCAAACATCTAAGGTATCCCGTCATTGTTGTGCCTTATAATGTGCAGTATCAACCAATAAAAAAGATTGCGTTTGCATGCGACTTAAGGGACGTTTACGAAGTGCCGATAAATGAAATAGAAGATATCGTGAAGCTGTTCAAGGCGGACCTGGATGTTTTCTATGCGGGAAAAAATGAAGCAGCGTTTAATGCCACAAGCATTGAAGCGTCCTTCCTTGATCACCGTTTGCATATTGCCAGGCACCGCTTTCATGATGTACAATCCGACGATATTCTCCTGGGCATAATGAGTCTTGCCAAAGAATACAGGACAGATCTGTTGATTGTTCTTTCAAAGAAACACGGGCCCTTCCACAAATCGCAGACAAAGGATTTTGTTCTTTACTCCAACATCCCGCTCATGGCATTGCACGAAGATGACCTGGTGCCAAAAGAATAAGCGGTTAATTTTTTCTGCTACTCTTAAACTTTTGTGTGGCTCTTCGAAATAAATAGATTACGCACTCCTGACAAATGATTAGAGGAGTCGTTTCATCTTAATAAACTCAAAACCGGGCTAGTTATGAAAAAAGCATTATTAGTTTTTCTCGCAACAGTCGGGGCCTTCAATTTTGCCGGCTGCAAAAAAATTATTGACCAGATAAACAACAATCCGGGACAGGATTTTCAATACTGTGATATTAAGAAGTTCAAGGTTTGGATGAGAGACAGCTACAATGAATTTACTGTCTACTACAACAAGAACGGACAGCCTAAAGATGTCCTTGGCACATACCCTGATACAGCGAGACAGACGTGGAGTTATGATCAACATTTCAGGTACGACAACCAGGGAAGAGTTACGGATTGGATCAACAATTCTCCGGGACTGAAGAATGTCTTTCAGTGGGAGACTTTCCATTACTTATCTCCTACACAGGTGCTGGATTCCATTTATGAATTAAACGGCGTCAACGGTTCATATATCACGGACCAGCATCCACCCTATAACGCACCCGGCGCTTTTACCTTGTGCAGGATTATTGACTATGACAGCTATGGCAGGGCAATAAAAATAACATCAACGCTGCCGGCGTATGTTCAAAATATCGTGTATGATGCCAATGGCAATTCTAATGTGTATGATGCATACGACAATGGGATAAATCTTATGCGGACAAATAAGGTCTGGATGTTTGTAAATGTCAATTACAATACCAACAACTTCACCAAAGGTTTTTTCGCAAATGCATACACTTACAACTCTTATATGTTACCAACATCGATACAAGTAACGCCGGAATCCCACATGGACACTGAGCAGTTTTGGGGCGTATCATTTGTTTTCGACAGAATGGAAATTGAATACGACTGTAAGGGATCACCGAAGTATTAGCGCAACCGGTGACTTCTGTCACACACATTCTAAAATACTTTGAACATATTTGCACCCGGCCATTACCAATGGAAAAAAGAACAGTTGCAGTTTTTGCTGCAAATCCATACTTTGGTTAATGATAGCCGAGGCATTAATCATTCTGACCACACAATATGTTCAATAACATTCCCGATCATCTGAAAGGGCTCACTGCCGGCCAGGTCGCCGCGTCAAGGAAAAAGTTTGGATACAATAGAATTGATGGAATTAGCAAGAGCGGCTGGCTTGAGCTATTAATTGACATCCTGAAAGAACCGATGCTCATCCTGCTTTTCGTGGTCTCCTTTATTTATGTTATTGTAGGCGACTATGGTGAAGCTGCTTTTATGTTTGTATCAATTGTAGCAGTTTCCGCCATTTCTTTTTACCAGGACAACCGCAGTAAAAAAGCGTTGGAGGCATTGGAAAAACTCAATGAGCCGCTTAGCAAAGTTATCCGCGGCGGACAGGTGATTGAATTGCCCACACACGAAATTGTTGTAGGCGACCTGTGTATAACTGAAGAAGGAAAAATTATCAATGCAGACGGAGAGATCGTTTACAGTCACGATTTTTCAGTTAATGAAGCTTCACTCACCGGTGAGAGCTTTTCTATTTTCAAGGATAAACAATCTGACGACAACAACGTATACAGCGGAACGGTTGCTGTGTCTGGCCTTGCAGTATTTGTAGTTGAAAAAATCGGCAAAGAAACCAAAGTCGGCAAGATCGGTGAATCGATATTAAATATCACCGCAGAGCGCTCTCCTCTTCAATTACAGGTGACGAAGTTTGTGAAGATAATGGCCATTGCAGGAATTGTGGTGGTTGTTGTTGTATGTGCCGTCAACTATTATCATACAAGAAATTTTATACAGAGTTTACTCAATGGCCTCACCCTTGCCATGTCCATTCTGCCCGAAGAAATTCCGGTGGCGCTTACCACTTTTATGGCGCTTGGTGCATGGCGACTTATGAAAGAAGGCATCATTGTGAAACGAAGCAGTATTGTGGAAACGCTGGGAAGCACCACGGTGATCTGTACCGATAAAACAGGCACCATCACAGAGAATTCGATGCATCTGAAAATGTTGTACGACTGGCGAACGGACAAAACATATGATGAAAATGAATTTGGAAACAATCAACTGGCGGAGCTTATCGACTATGCCATGTGGAGCAGCGAACCGGTTCCTTTTGATCCAATGGAAAAAACGTTGCATAGTGTTTATGGGCAAACGCAAAATGAAGATCAAAGAAAAGCGTTTCGACTGTTTCATGAATATCCGCTCGAAGGCAAACCTCCAATGATGACCCATCTTTTTGAGAATGCCACCAACGAAAGGATCATAGCAGCGAAAGGCGCTCCCGAAGCCATTTTACATGTTTGCCGTTTGTCTGAAACAGAGAAAGAAAAAATAAGAACGCATATTAAAACATTGGGTCAACAAGGCTATAGGGTTTTAGGTGTCGCGAAAGCAAATTTTGAAGGAAACGATTTTCCTGAAAAGCAGCAGGATTTTACGTTTGATTTTTTAGGGCTCACTGTTTTTTATGATCCGGCAAAAAAAGGCATCAGAGAAGTTTTTAAACATATTTACGATGCGGGTATAAAGGTAAAAGTAATTACGGGCGACAATGCCGAAACAACCAGCAGCATCGCCGAACAAGCGGGCATAGCAAACACATCGAAAATTTTGACGGGAAGCGATGTCGTGAATTCTTCGGAAACAGAACTGACAACCGTTGCAGAACGTACTGTGCTTTTTACCCGTATGTTTCCTGAAGCAAAACTTGCCGTTGTTGAAGCATTAAAACGAAAGAACGAAATAGTAGCTGTGCTGGGCGATGGCGTAAACGACGGCCCTGCACTTAAAGCCGCACACATTGGTGTTGCGATGGGGAATAAAGGAACCGAAATTGCTAAAGCTGCATCGTCATTGGTAATTACCAACGATGACCTTGACAAGCTGGTGACAGGCATTGCTGCAGGAAGGCGCATTTATGCGAATATTAAAAAAGCGGTGCAGTATATTATTGCGATTCACATCCCCATCATACTGACGGTTTCGCTACCACTATTTCTCAACTGGATATTTCCGCAAATATTTACTCCGGTGCATGTGATTTTCCTCGAGCTCGTAATGGGCCCCACCTGCTCGATCGTGTATGAAAACGAACCGATGGAAAAGAATACCATGCAACAACCGCCAAGGGCCATCACGGATACATTTTTGAACTGGCGCGAATTGTCCGTTAGTATAATACAGGGCGTCGCAATTACTGCTGGTGTGCTATTTGCTTATCAACTGACCGTGCAAAATGGAGGCAATGAAGAAAGGACAAGAGCAATGGTTTTTGCCACTTTGATTTTTGCCAATATACTACTCAGTCTTACAAACAGATCATTTTACTTTAGCATCTTCGAGAGTTTCAGGAACCGCAATTATCTGCTCACAGGCATGACGTTTTTAGTGCTTATTTTATTGTGCCTGATTCTTTACGTCGCACCCGTTTCCCATTTCTTTAAAGTGACAGCTTTAAATGTTACAGAGTTGATTAAATCATTCGGTATCGCTGCTGTATCTGTTCTGTGGTTTGAAATATATAAATGGTGGAAAAGACAGCGCAGCAAACAATTTGCATAAAAAATAATGACCGGAGTTGCATTTACTTTTCCCTGAATTCTGTAGGTGTGGCACCAGTCTGGCTTTTGAAAAAATTAGAAAAATAAGCATGATCTATAAATCCAAGTTCGAAAGCGATTTCTTTTACGGAATGTTCTGTTGATTGTAGCAGTCGTTTCGCTTCGAGCAATACCCGTTGCTGGATCAACTGTGTCGCAGACGCACCAAGATTTTTCCTGCAAAGGATATTCAGATAATTGGGAGAGATATTGAGTTTTGACGCATAAAAGCTAACCAGCTTTTCTTCTTTAAAGTGCCGTTCAATCAGCATATTAAATTGAGCGAGTCTTGGATTAGACTGGTATACTTTATACTCAGTAAAAAGATTTTCAGCCTCTTTACTTATGATCGCAGCAATGACCGCAGCCCTTGCGCTGATAACGTCTTTAAGAGAGTTACGGGCATTCAGTTCATTTTTTATTTCATTGAATTCATACTTCAGCAGGTTGAAGCTATGACTACTCGAAGGAATCACCGGATGATTCATGTAGTTGGCAAATGTAAAACGGAAATATGGAGAGAAGCGTTCAAAGAAAACACGATCAATCATTAGCTGATACCCGATTGTTTTTGGCCCTATCTCCCACCGGTGCACCTGTCCCGGAAACAGAATATGAATTTGCCTGTTCTCTATCCGATAATCGCAGAAATCAATGGTATGCACACCTTGCGCTTTTTCAAATAATATGATAACAAAGAAGTCGTGCTTGTGCGGTTTCTCTATATGCTTTGCGCCGCGCAATTCATTTACCAGCAGTTCGTCGCGCCCTGCCAACTGTCCCTTTCTAAATTCCTGAATGCCTAAGACCGGCACGTGTTGAGGCTTTGCCATTAAGTCGTTTTACGTTTATAAAGGAAGGTAGGGAAAAATTGAAAATTGAAAGTTGAAAGTTGGAAATGGGAACGCAGATTTTCATGATTGTCATGATTAATGATGATTTGATATTTGACGAAAAGGAAAATTTTCAATTTCAGACACAATATTGTTTAGTTCGTAAGAAGGGGTCGATATTTCATTTCAAATACCAAATCTCAAATCTCAAATCAAAAAGATCATAACAAATCATGACAATCATGAAAATCTGCGTTCTTCTCTCCATTTTCAATTTTCAATTTTCAATTATAAAAGTTTCAAGGCTTGGAATAAATGATACAACCGGCGCCGGGCACTATTAACTAGCTTTGGCTCAAATACTTTCTTCCCATGCGTAAACCGAAAATGTCGCGTAAAGACTTTTTGAAAAAATCAGCATTGAGTTTTGCCGGAACGGCTATTGTGCCTGGATTATTGAGTGCAAGAGATATTCCTGGCAAACAATCGACAACTGTAGAAAATACATACAAGGGCAAAGATTACACACTGAAAAATGTAAGACTCGAAACGGGATTCGAGTATGAGGGCGACGAAGTAATTCACACCAAAACCGGGTTGTTTACAATTGCCATTAGTGATGGTAAAATCAAAAGTATTTCGGCCAACACACCGAATGATTCCAAAGCGATAGATGCAAAAGGACTGTTGATGCTTCCTGCATTCAAGGACATGCACATTCACCTCGATAAAACATTTTACGGCGGGCCATGGCAGGCAGCGAGGCGAAAATCAAATGGTGTAAAAGGCATGATTGCACTTGAGCAGCAAATTCTGCCGGAGATGCTGAAAACCTCCACAGACCACGCAGAGAAACTGATTGAACTGCTACAATCAAAGGGCACTTCTTTCGCCAGGAGCCATGTAAACATTGAACCAACTTCAAAATTGCAGTCACTAAAAAATCTGCAGAAGGCAATTGAAAACAAGAAAGACGGCTTTGGAGCTGAACTGGTGGCGTTTCCGCAGCACGGCGTTTTCTATACAGACTCAGTACCTTATTTAAAAGATGCTGCGCAAATGAATGTTGATTTTATTGGCGGCCTCGATCCTTACAGTATTGATGGCTCCATTGAAAGAACGATTGACTTCACCGTTCAGTTGGCATTGGACAATAATAAGGGAATCGATATTCACTTACACGAGTCGGGAGAATCAGGTTTGAAGACAGTTGAATATCTCATAAAAAAAGTAAATGAAAATCCTGTTCTTAAGAAGAAAACTTATCTGAGCCATTGTTTTGTTTTGGGTAAACTGGACAGCGCAAAGCAGGAAGAAATCGCGGAGCAGTTAGGCGCTGCCAATGTTGGCATCGTTTCCACTATACCGTTTGGCGGATTGATCATGCCAATACCCACGCTATACAAACATGGCGTAACCGTTTTGGCTGGCAACGACTGTATCATTGATCATTGGAACACCTGGGGAAGCGGCAGTGTATTACAGAAAACCAACGTGATGGCACAGCTCTATGGTTATTCCACCGAATTTTTATTATCAAGAAGTTTGAAACTCGCAACGGCCAATGTACTGCCACTCGACGACAAAGGCACACAACAATGGCCCAAGGCAGGCGATGTTGCTGATGTTGTACTTATTGAAGCAAGCTGCTCCGCAGAAGCAGTTTCAAGAATATCGCCGGTAAGATCGTTGATAACAAAAGGGAGGATTGTTTATTAGAGAAGGTAAAATAAATATCGATTGGTTAACACAAAATCGCTGGAGTGTTGATGCCCTACGTGCAAAGGGACCATTAGGGCTGATTTCTATTGACATTGTTTCCCTGCGGGAAACGCACTATTGCCCGTAGGGCATCTATGTCAATAGAAAATGTAGTAACAAGGACAATATTGTCCGTAGGACATTAATATGGTAAGCGCGAAAAAGCTTAACCAGATGACATTCGAATGTAACGCTAAACGCCCAACACAGAGCCATGGTTAAGTGTTGGGCGTTTAGTATGATGCGTCTTTCAATTATTGTTTTACAGGTAAACCCGTTTGTGGCCATGAAGAGACCTGCGATTCCTTGTTTAATTCAATGCCGACAGCGCCTGAAACTGGTGCCACATCAATGTTCCAGCCATCTAGCAATAAAAGTGGCTGATCACCTTTCAACTGCGATGCATCTGCTTCAATGGTGATCGTACGGCTTTCATTTGGCGCAAGCGATATGTAGTTGTCCGTGTAATACACAGGCAATACGCGCTCTTTCGATTTCTTGCCATACAATTGCAAATGTGCCATCAGCGCAGGTTTCGCCGTTGGATTCTGCAATGTAACTTGCAACAGGCATTTTCCTCCTTTGTCTTGTCTGCTTGCGGTTGCCTTTAATTTTACAACAGCCATTTTATCAAGTGCCTTCAAATTATCCGGATTGGAAGGCGGCGCCTGCCAGTAAAAATTGTTGGAAACTTGTTTACCCGCTGCGTCATTCAAAATTAGTTGCACAAGGTATACTGATGAATTTGCGGTCACCTCTAAATTTCCTACAGTAGTAGCAGAACTTGCAGCAGCCGACACCGCAGCAGATTGTTGTAGTACCACCGTGCCGTCAGGATTGTAAACGGTCATTTGCGCTTTGCCATTAAAAGTATTTGGCAAATTGTTGATCACCTGTATGGTGTTTTCTTTTTCATTCAATTGTATATGCACCGGCTCGCAGCCCTTGCGTGTAGCGAAGAGTGAAGCATTTGGCTCAAGATCGTGATGATACAACTGCCACACAAAACTTGGTTGCGCGGGATTGCTCATCCATGTGATCACGCCGGTTGATGGATTAAAAAGTTTGGCATTGCGTCCTTCATACATTGCTCTGTAAGCCTCGTAGTTAGCGAGTTGCGCCTTTCGCACAAAGTCTGCAAGGTTGATCACCTTTCCATATCGTTCATCAATCATTGTGCGGTAGCTTAATCCTTTTTGTGCGCCGTTGGCAAAATCATGCTCTGCCCAATCATTGTTGACCACTTCCCAATCTTCCTTTGGCATCATACCATGAATGGATTGCAGCGTGGGTACAGACATGCTGCCGATCTCTGTTTTAAAAGCCTCTTTGAAAGTGTAGTATTCAACAGGTTTGCGCCAGAAATAAGGACCGCCGGAATTCACTCCTCTTCCTTCCGTAGAACTTGGCTGGTACAAACGAACAGGCTCCAGTTCTCTCATTAATTTTCGCAACGCACTGTCGATGTTTGCGGGAGGATAACCTTCATTGCGTGCGCACCAAATAGCAATAGATGGATGATTACGAAAACGAACGATCTTCTCTCTTACGTTGGCAATATACAAATCAATATCTGTCGGGTTCGGGCCATCACCGGGATTGGGCTGAAAAAATTCGTCCCACAACATAATGCCATATTTGTCGCAAAGATCATACAGATCTTCGCTGGTACTTTGTCCCACCCAATTACGGATCATCGTATAGTTCGCCATCTGGTGCATGCGTACCTGTGCTTCCAAACGTGCACGGGACAAGCGTTTCATCGCTTCGTCCATTCCCCAGTTGCCGCCTTTGCAAAACACTTTCACACCATTAACAGAAACGGTAAGATTTTCCGCATCCTCTAAACCGTAAGTGATTTTGCGAATGCCAAATGAAATGTTTTTAGTATCAGACAGTTTGCCATTTGCCTGGAAAGTCAATTTTAAGTTGTAAAGATTTTGCTGTCCATATCCGTTTGGCCACCAAAGTTTCGGGTTACTGATTTTTAGTTGCGCAAATTTCTGCGGATCAAAAACAAGTTCCTGAGATGCGTTTGCAGCGAGGGTTACAGCCTGTTCAAAAACAACATTGCCAAAGGAACCTTTCAATACACCCTGCACCGGTTTGTCCGTAATATTTTCTACGGTGGCATGAATCGTTACTTCCGCAGATTTGCGATTGGGCAGAGATACGTCACTCGTTACCAGTGGCTCTTTAATGCGCACGGCACCTGTTGATGTCAGGAAAACTTTTTGCCAGATGCCTGTATTGCGGTCACGAATAGCCGGGATCCAGTCCCAGCCCATTGAGCAGAGGAAGGTTGGCCCGTCAATGGCTGACTGTCCACCATTGAGTCCCATACCATCTTTGATCGTGTGTTCATGTGAAGTGCCCGGATTTGGTTGCGGAGATACATGAACAGCAACCACCGCTTTACTGCCCGCGGAAACAATACCGGTGATATCAAAAATGCCCCTTGCAAAAGCGCCTTTTATTTTTCCTGCCTGCTTTCCGTTTACCCACACATCCGCTTCGTAATTGATGCCATCGAAATTCAACCATATTTTTTGTCCGTTGTAACTTTTGGGTACTGCAAATGTCGCCCTGTACCAATAGTCTGTCCGGCAAAGCGTTTCCGGTATTTTATCGGGCCTGTTATTCTCTCCATATAATGGATCCGGATAGACTTTATTGTGCACGAGTGTGGTGAGTACAGTGCCCGGCACTACAGCGTCGTACCAGTCTTTCGAAGAGAATGAGCTGGTTGAAATCAACGACCCGGTAGCGGTCACCTTAGCGGCTTCTTTCATTTGCCAACCGGATGCTATTTCACTTTCTGCGCCGCTTTGTGCGTGCGCAAAATTTACGGCGAACAGACTTATCACCACCGAGAAGTAAAAAACGGGACGGGAAAATATTTTCATTGCAAGCTTTTTTGATGTTGTACTCTATGCTTTGATTGAAAAGGCACAACAAGATAATCGTTTAGTGAGAATTTTTTGCATAGACTCCCGAAGCTACAAATTAATATTTCGCAGGTTTGTGACTGTCCTGCATCATCCTGAGTTGAAGGGATGAATTATGGGGTATGGGGTATGGATCCAAGGCAAGGATGAAAATGAAAATGACTATGCTGAATTGTATTTAAACATCAACTCCGCTGAAAACTGGATAGAGTTGAGGGAAAAAGATGAAGAATACAGACCAGCTGTGCTACAGTTCCTAACGTCAGGAAAAATCAAATAAAAAAATCAGATTCTCCTCGACCTCCCCTCGGGAACAAGTGACAGACTGGAGATTTTAAAAGTAGAACTTAGGGGTCAACAGCATTTTCCCTGAACTTGCATTGGAGGACATTTCACGGTTCCGTAACTGCAAAACACGCAACAATCGCCCGGCTTCGGTTTTAAAATGGTTTTACAGTTTTCACACTGGTAAAAATACTGGCAGGCATCCACAGGCATTATTTCTTCCTTTTGATGACCACACACCGGGCAGGTAATGGTGGAGCTAAGTATAATATTATTTTCCATGAATGCTGTTTTAGATTGATAACCTCTCAAGAAGCAGCAAGTT
>Ga0318568_10000228_pt1 | contig 21413 bp, 9 predicted proteins | sample GRESIP088b5f21_FD_203690 | JGI IMG/M metagenome (GOLD analysis project Ga0318568, IMG submission 203690) | Tropical soil microbial communities from Luquillo Experimental Forest, Puerto Rico - GRE.SIPMG.088b5f21 | ecosystem: Environmental > Terrestrial > Soil > Tropical forest > Bulk soil...
CTATAAATTCCTGTTCAATTTTTACAAAAACTTTCAACCTTACAAATACGCTAGAAGTCAATTCCGAAGCACTATCCAAAATTGAATTACCTAAATCATAAATTTCAACAATATTTTTTTCAAAAGACAAATCGATATTGTCCTCAGAGACTCTTTCAATGTAGCTTATTGCAGACTTTCTTTTTTTTTGCTTCTCGGTCCCTGACAAAGACTTCCAGTCACTTTCATTTTTGAGCATTTCCAATAATCTAATCTCCTCAATAGTGGCATTTACTTGCCTTAAAACATTTAAATATTTGTCAAAATCTATATTCATTTTATTCTATTTCTTCTAAATAAATCTCTTGAACTAATGGGTCGCTCTCACTATATCGAGCCTTAAAAGTTTTATCAACAATTTTAAATCGCTTATTTGATTTGAAAAGGACCTCAGATTCAAAACTGGCTTCGGATGTTTCACTAATCAACACACCTGATTTTGACTTCCATATTAACACAGTATTCCCTCCGTTTTTTGTCATAAAATGCTCAGCGATATCATCCTCCAAAGATGAAGAGGTAAACCCTACTTCTGTAAATTCATCCCCTTTTTTCAATGTTTTAAAATATTCAGAACCTTCTTTCCCTAATCCTCGATACACAGTTCTGTCACTTTTTGGCAGCTTATTCAAAGCCTGATTCAATGCTCTTTCATAATCCTTATAAAAATCAGTCATTGGAATCTCTCCTCTCAAAGCTCTATTAAAATCTTTATATCCCGAAGGTGTTGTATAATATTTGATTACAGCTTCTTCTTCAATAGAAAGGTATTGACCAAATTTTCTTAACGAAGCATCTGTTTGTAAAGACTTCTTAAACGCAGCTAAATCAGCATTTTTAAAAAGGTCCGCCACCCAATCTTGTTTTGCAGCCTTTCCAATTGCCGCCACCGCATCATCCACACTCCCCTCCAAATTGCTCAATGCTCTTGCCTTTGCTTCCGCCTTCAATTTTTGAAGATAGACATTTATTTGGGCAGCATCTTCCGGTTTTAAGTCTTTTATATTGTCGGCATTGTCTTTTACAGATTTCAAAAAGTTACGAATGCTTACAGCACTCATAGCTGTTTGTTCTGCCTTTAACGCAGTGTAGTAGTTCTTTACACTCCTCACTGCGCCAGTTCCCATACGGGTTAAAGCTATTCCTCCTGTAGCAAGGTTGTAATAACCTAGCAACTCTTTTATCTTGGGGTCATCGTAGGCTGACGCGTTCACACTTAGATTAATACCAGCATTCACCATATCAAACAGTATCCACGCTTTTCTTATTCCCGTTATGCCTGCTTTTAACTCACCATACCCTGTTGCCAATGATGCAGCATCTATGGCCGCCATTGTAGCATCGGAGGTGGTTTCGTTCCAGGCTTTATCATCTGCATATTTTAAAATAATAGCTGGAACTATGTGATCACTTGGAACCGATGTTTCATTCAGCTCTGTCAGCAAACCTAAGTCTGCTTTGTTTTCAAATACAATGGGTTCAAACGGATTTAGGACTTTTTTACTAAGTGTTGTATTTGGAGTTAAGTAGCTAAAAAAGAGTTCTTTTTGCACTTCCAAACCACAATTCCTGAGATAACTGACGTTCCAATCAATTTTGGGAGTAGTTACATAATTACTGTTAGTAAGTAGTGGAGACACTTTGCTCCAGAAGGAATTGTACGTGTAAAATATAACTCTGTCCGGTATATTATCTCCTGTTGCATTCAGATAATTATCATTAAGATCCTTTGCCTGCTTTTTAAATGTGGGTGAGAGATAACAAACATCAATCAACGATTTTATTAGCCGCTGGTAATTGTCTCCACCATATATCCCAAGCTTTTTATCACCCACTTCTTCGGTTATACATTGTAGTAAACACAGTCCTTTCTTAGGATTGTCCTGCACATTGCTATTAGCGCCGCCACCAGTTACTGAAGATTGAGTGACCACTATTTTATCAGGCACTTTATCATTTGGCTGCCTCATAGCTGCCAATACCGCATCTGCATCATTGCCGTTTCTCACACTTTCTAATAACTGATCGATAATTACTTCCCTGTTGTCAGGAATGGCGCCTGCAGACAATACTTTCAACGCATGAATGCGATAGTTTGCAGGAAGACCACTAAAAGCATTGGCATCTACTGTTTTCAGCACCTCTTCCATTTTATCGGGAGAGGATATTTGCAAAAAGCTACCATCGTTTACTAAAGCCAGCAGTGTTTTGTAATCCCTATTGTTATTACCCAATGCCGTTATCATGTTCGACACAAAACCAACCTTATTATTCGAATAGAACTTTACACTTTGAATATAATAGGACAGGATGTTTTGGTATATATTACCTGCTTCGCCATTTTCAACGTTGTTACGCGGATAGTACACGTTAAAATTGCGCCTGCTAACACTGCTGTTTTCATACACTTTAAATTTTAAAAAGCCGCAGTAAAGAAGTTGCGTTCCCTTTTGAGCATCGATAAATGGCTGCGTAATCGCGTCGATAATACTTGCTGCAACATCTGTTGCTTGTTGAGCTATAATACTGTCCGCTTTATCCGATCCCTTTAATAAACTGCCTAATGTTGTAGACGCTGGCAGTACTTTTTTGTACACCATTGGCACATAGTCTACAAACAATAAATAGGTCTTTATATCGCTTTTGCTATTTTGCTCTTTCAGTAGACCATTGAGTTTGTCAAGATCTGTCGCATCACCTATGAAAAAGCTACCCTGTCCGGTACTGGTGGAAAGACTTTTTTGTTTAATAAATTCCCTATCCATGTTTTCATCGCCATTACCAAGAACATCAGCGGTGTGTAGTGATACGATGTATTGATTTTGTGAGGATAGCCCGGCTTTATCATTTTTATTATTCAGATCAGTAACAGCTAAAAGCCGTTCTCTTCCATAAGCTATTATTTTATCAACATTATCTGTTTGCTGGCCATAAGTAGTGATGCTGCCCGCAGCTATCCACAAAAGGAGTATTAATGACTGTACGATGGTCTTCATTGCGGATTTGTTTATTTTGTTAGTAGTTCGCCGATAAAGCTATCAAGCGCTGTTTTAATATTATTTACTAATTGCTCTTCAGTATCGCCCGCGTCTTTTCGTTCTTTGAAATAAACTACCAGACTTTTACCATTTACCTTAAATACCTGTTGCAAAAGACTATAGTAATCTTTGTTGCTAATGTCTCTGTCAAATACAGCGATGGTATTCACTTTATTGTTTTGCAGCTCCGCTTCTTTGTATGCTTTTGCTTTGCTAGTCATATCATCATTTACGTTTGCGGTGTCATCATCTTCCATCGAAAGCATGATGGCATTTTTGCCGTTGTTGCTTTGTGGCAAAGATGTTTTTCCCGTAAGTGATTGCAGCGCTTGTTGCACGTAGCCATTCCACGCTTTTTCTTTTTCCGCAAATGTGCCGGACACGTCAGCAGCTTTACTGTCATAATCCTTCTTCAGTGATTTAATTGCTTTTACAATAATGTCTGTAGTTTGCTGCATCCAGGCACTTTGCTCCTGCTGCACTGCTTTCACATCATCCTTCGCCTTGCTAAACTTTTCCCCGGCTGCGTCCAGTTTCTTTTTGGCATCTTCTTTTTCTTGTGGCGTGAGGGCATTGTCGTAAGCTTGTTTTGCTTCGTCATATTGCTTCTTGGCATCATTCATTGCATCGAGTGCTGTATTCAGCTTCTGTTGCAGAGCCTCCGGCATTTCCTGTGCGGCCTGGTCTTTGATCGTTTGGGTGAGTTTGGCAATGTCTTTCGCATCTTTATCTATCGTCATTTTGAAGAGGTCAGCAATATCATTCACAATACCTTTTACATCGCTGATGGTCTGGTCCACATCGTATATCTCGCTACCATTTGGATTGTACACAGTTTCAAAATATCCATCGATCAATTTGTAATCCGTGTTTACTTTAATGCCTTTGAACAGCACGTGAATTTTCGTATCTGCGAGATATGGCACTTTTACCCAGCCATCGCCGCTCCATCCATTGCTGTTGCCTTCGGCGCGAGTGATGGTAATTGGAAAATCCGTAGCCATTACCACATCGTACACGCTAAGCTTTTGCAGAAGTGTTTTATTGCTGAGGTCAACGGTGGGCGCTTGTCCGCAGCTTACATTGAGGTCGGTTCCGGTTTCTTTTGTGCGAAGGCGAATGGGGTTGCTATAACCCACAAGGCTGTTGTCGCACACATTGCCCACTTTTATTTCATACTCGGTGTTACCATCAAGATTACTTAGGTTAATGTATCCATTGGTGGTTTCTGTTTCCACCCATTCCCATTGGTTTGAGGAAGAGTATTTGCGGTATTGTATTTTATACATACCGCTTTGCCCGCTACCGGCAATGTCTAGCGCAGCAGGAGGTTGCTGCCATTCGAGGTAAATCCTGTCGCTGGTTTTCACTTGTCCATTCACGCTTTGTATGGCATCGCATTTACCGGCATATTTAAAAGTATAGATGTTACTATAGCCATCGTTGCGGTACAAACCGATATCTTCCATGCCCTGCTTTGCTTTCGCCTGCACGCGCCATGCATAGCTGCGACCGGGAACTAAAGGAGGTTCGGTAACGCCATACAAAAAAGAGGTATTGTTCGTCGTTGTTGTATACTTGGGAGGGCTTGCTAAAAACTGCTGGTACGGATCTCCATAATCATCCCACAACTCTACAATTGTAAATACGTACTCCGTATTGCTTACCTGCGTGCTGCACGGTGTCCATTGAAAAACTATCTGAGGATTCAGGCCACTACTTTGCTGTATATTTTCTTTGTCTGCCGGATTTGAAAGTAAAGGTGGCTCGTTCAACATCAACCAGAATTGCTGACTGATATCTCCACTCAGTTTATTGCCAGTAAAATAATCAAAGACTTGCCAGGTTATAGTGTATGCGCCTTCCACAAGCGGCTGCACATACGCCCCCGCGTTAATGCCTTGCAGGTTCTCCATTCTAAAGTAAGTGGCAAGATCTGCACTGGTTAATCTTAACGGAACACCACCATCCAACACGATGGATTGTTCGTTTATAACAACATCGTTGCTTCTTGCCATCAGGCTGGTGCCTTTGTAAATGCTCAATTTCAGGCGTACCCGGTTATGCACAAGATTGATATCCGTACCGATAAGATTCAGGATCAACTTATCCATTGCAGGATTTGCATAATCGCAGAGGCGCGACGGATATGGCGAGGTTACTATCAAACTCCCCTGCACCGGATAGTTTTGGGCGGAGACGCTTCTCCCAAACAAAAGCAATATGAGCAATGTTAAAAATCTCGTTTTCATGAAGGCTGATTTTAACTATGAACTATGAGGTATGAAGTATGAACTGTTTATTCGCGATCTTTCATTTCTTACTTCAACTTTCTTGCTAATCAAGATTTTTTTATTTCTTTATTTTGTTTCGACGTCAGTATGCTGCTTTTTATCATTTTCAATAAAGCAATTCCATCCTGTTGAAGTGATTCATATTGGCTTTTTGAAATGATAGCAGTTGCTTCAAGTAACTCCAACCAATACAAGCTTTCGTCGCATTCTTTTTGAGCAATTCCAAGTTTATGAATGAAGTCATTTTTACTTTCCCCATTATATGCCTCTCTGATATTCGCACCGACAGATGTTCCACTTCGTAAAAGTTGTTTGCTTATGACGTATTCTTTTTTCTCTTCACTCAAATATTTATACAGCTTGACGATTCTGACCGCGAATTCAAATGACTTATTTCTTAATACACATTTTCCGCTTTCCATCTTATCCGTTTTAACTAGCTATGAAGTATGAACTATAGTAGCTCATACTTCATAGCTCATAGTTTTATTCATACTTATATTCAAATCCAACCACACTCGTTTGTCTACCACCCGGCACTACATATTTAAGTTGTACTCCGTAATTGCCCTGCTTCATGGCCGGGAAAGCTTTTTCGATGAATGGCTTGAGGTTTTGCGGCACTGCTCCTTTGTAAAAATTCACGATTTGGTATTGCAGCGATATAAAGTCCTGCTTATAGTAATAAGGCAGATTATACCGGTATGGCATACGCGATGTCTGTAATGGATTATTGTTTTTTGCTTGCGCGTTTGACAGGTAATAGTCCGTTACTTCTACAGCTCTCACCGGTGGCAATCCCATTTCAGCAGTATCGCGACTGGTTACAAATCCTAGCTTTGGATATTGGTTATACAAAAGCGGTCCTATTGAATTTGTATAGTAGTCGTCGCTGAGTATTGCAACGGGCTGCACGAGTGCTTTGTTTTCTGTTTTGTCAGTTCCGGTTAATTCTGCTACATCGAATGGTTCGCCACTTGTATTGATTTCCGCATGCAACGCCCCTACATCGCTGTAGATGATCTCATACATTGGTTTACGCATTTTCTTATCAGCCATTTTTTCTACGAACGTGTTGTAGCGACTGCTTTCAAACTGATAGGTTAAATAAGTGTGGGGCTTATCAGCGATAAGTGTTCCGCTTGCTTTGTTGTCTGCCACTTGTATGTTATTGCCATCAGCGTCCGTGCTTAACTGCTGCGACGAGGTAGTAACAGCCTTGTCCGTATTTATTGTTTTTGGTAAACCTGCAAAATTGAGGGTATACTTGCCGGTTGTCTTTAACACCGGTAAATGCCAGTTTACGCGCCTGTTCACGCTGTCATACGCAAAAGGTGCGTCTGCTGTAACTGCGCTCGCTGAAGCTTCACCAAACTGCGCCACCAGGTTGTGAATGTTCTGGTTAAAGAGATAGGATTGACCGCGTTTCAATTGCACATAGCCTTCTGTGTATTCTTTTGGTAAATAATATTGCTGGTCCACTACCGGATAGGCATATTCGATATTGCATGCCGGTATCACCATTGGCGCAGCGCCTGTAGTAAATGCCACTTCTTTTTGCTCGGTTGCCGGTTGGCCATTGTCATACACAGGTTTCCAGCTGCTGCCGCTTTGTTCCTCGAATGTCACTACCACAGAGGCTTTCAGGCTAGTGTTTGGAGGCAGTATTTCGTCGCTCTCAAATGCCACACTGGTTTTCATGTCATTCCAGCGAAGCTTTCCGGAGATTGCCGTGCCGTTATTGGTAACATCGAACTTGTTGAGGTTAATCCGGTATACATGTGTACCAAGGTCATCATCTACATTGAAAGGCTTATTCACTGCGAAGTTGAACACGGCCTGAGGCATGGTGAACACATCGGCATCCTTTGTTTTATCGTCTGGTGTAAAATCACTGATCACTTTTATATTCGCCAATGGATCATTCGACACCGGTTCGCATTTTTCTCCAATTTCAACTTTAAAGCGGAAGTTGCCTTTCACAAGACCACCGAGTACACTAAAGTAACCACCCAAATATCCCCTGAACCATGACGGATTGGGCAAAGTTGCCTGTAACAATACAGCGCCGCCTCCTTTGATGATGGAAATCTTTTTGCGGATAAACATCAGCTTGACTTCAATGCCCAGTTCACCTTGCAGGTATGCATAGGATTGACCGTTGGCAAACCAGCCGTTCATGCCAATTGCTCCGGGATGACTTTTACAGTGATAGTCATCACCATAATTTTTAAGCATCACATCAAAACCAAGCCCTGCCTGGAAGCTGGCATAGAACATGAGAAAATGCAAGTCGCCGGTGTTGATGGAAAAGTCTGTACCAAACGCAAAGCCTCTGCCTTCGCCAAGCGCATTGAGATCACGCATATAATCCAACTGTTGCGCTTCCACGCCCAATATATCTGCAACAACTTTGGGAGGTGGCGGAGACGCAGGTATCCTGCTGCCTGCCATAAAGTAACCGGTAGTTGCTACACTTATGCTTCCTACACCCATTTTCAACCCCAGCCTGTCTGTTGGTGTGCCCATGTGTATGTACCACTCATCCGGCGCAAAGTGCATTACGGCCCAACCTGCGCGATTGTTAGCGCCAACGCCTGTCAGCACTCCAAATACATTCACATACAAATCGAAGGTTGAATGCAGTGTTTTATTTTCAAAGTCATAAGTTATACCCAGGTCGGCAGAGATCATTCCACTACTGCTTTTCATAGAAGTCAATTCAGAGGGAAAAGCTTCTTTAGCCAATTGATCAAAGGCACCTTTTTCTACAAGCTTTGCAATTTTGTCTCCCGCCACATTTTCAACCTTTTGGTATACCTGGCCCAAAAGCCCATTCAATTCATCGCCTAAACTGCCTGCCGCGTCAGCCACCAGTTGCTTAAGCGCATCGGGAGGTATTACGTTGGCCTTGCCATAAAAGCCCATGTTATTTAGACCGCCTGTGCTATTGAACATCATTTCTAAACTAACCTCACCTGCACAGATCGCACTGGTGCCAACATTAAATGCTACCACGCCTTTAAATCCTAATCCTTTTGACTCGTCTGGTTCAGGAGTAATTGACCTTACCGGCGAATATGGGTCATTGTTATCTCTCGCTCTTTTGTTGATATGGTAAGAAGCTCCGCCGCCCAAACCTGTTATGTTGAAATAACCGGTGCTGATGTGAAGGCCGGTTGCCATCGCATCCACATACCAATACCTAAAGGAAGTTGATCCAAAGGCTGCCTGTGCATCTACTTTTACGCCAAGACTATTAAGAGTCAATTCCAGCGCACCTTTGAACCCATCGCCCAGGATCGGGTGGTTGCGCAAAAACTCAATTTGTCCTTTTATATTGAACGCGTTAAACCGGCCATCCACCGAGATCATATCCAATTGCGTTCTTTTGTATTTGTACTGAAACGCGGAACTCATTTGTCCCTTGTCATTGCTGCTTCCGCCTTGGTTAAGTTCACCGAATATCGTGAGAGTAGTGCCCGCAGACAGTTTGTCTTGCATGAGGTTTACATCAAGGGTGAATTGCAAAGCCACATCATTGCCCACAGCTTTAAGATTGATATTAGAAAGCACGATTGGGAAATTGGCAAATTTTACTTCGCCTTTATAACCGAAATAATTTGCTTGTAAGTAAGGGGCTTCTGTTTGTAGTTGCAATTGCTGGAACTCAACTCCTTTAAACTGTGTAAAAGACGTGGAATTTTTATCCTGATCATTCATTTTGGTAATGGAGATGCCCATTCTCCCATTGAGTACCGCTTTGGGGAGGAACCTGTCATTTTTTACCAAAAGCTCTATATAAGAACTGGAATCTATTTCAGCCTGCGCCTGGAACACATCGAAGGTTAGTTTACTCAGCGTGGTCACGCGCATCAGGTATTGATCCTGCGCAATGATGGCATTATAGGTAAATGCTTTCCCGCTTGATGAATCCAATTTATCATCGTCATTTTTTTGAAGCGGTGTAGCGATCATGCCATTAAATCCGGCTGCGGTAAGGCTGTTTGCTTTTAGCGTGATGAAGAATTTATCGACTGAAAATTTCCAACCGGAAGCATCCCCCATCGGCATCACGTTGTTGGCTGCGACTGTTCCGGTTATGCCCTGGTCATCTATAATAAAATTGTCCGCTTCGATAGATACCCGTTTACCACTGCCCTGACGAAATTCAGCAGGGAGCATCATCACCAGCTTTTGAAAATATATACCTCTCCATAATTGTTCTCTACCGGGTATTAAGCCCTGGTAATCGCTGGGAAAACGTACATCGGGTGAGTTTTTAGTATCGCTAAAATCAAAGACAGCTTTTTCTATTGAAAGCGCGAATTTGTCAAGTCCTTTAATGGCAAACGGATCAAATGACACCTCTGCCATTATATCGTTCCAGTCTGTTACTTTAGTAGAAAAAGATCCGGTAACACGCTTGTTGGGATCATCTATTTTCTGAAAATTTTTATCAAGCGGCACGAGCAGGCTGTTGGGAAATTGTACATCGGCAGTTAAGCCTAACTCTTTTATGCCGCCACACTCCAGTTTTATGTAGGTCAGGTTTTGCGTAGGATCGCTTACTCGTGTATCTTTTCCGCCTTTGAGCAATAGCAACATATTGCCGTTGTTAAAGGGAATAGGAAAATCACCCAGCAATACAAGGTTGGCATCACCTACAAGACCGCCACCGCTCGACAGCTTAATATTATCGGCACCAAAGTATAAGGTTCGCTTCTGTCCGTTCTCATTGCTTTGCGGCAGGTCAACTTTACAAAATACGGTGAGCTCCGTATAAGCACCCATGAATTTTGCTTTCTCTACGCCAATGGTCACCGAGGAGTTGGAACCGAATTTTTTCTTCATGCCGATGGGCAGATCCACTAAATCATTTGGCGATAAAAAATCGGTGTAGTGATTCTTCTTTTCAATGTCATCCAGTGCCGCTTGTGCCCTTGCACGGGAAGCAGCACTTGAACTATCCACAGGAAAATTAGTAGCAATGAAGGCATCAGTGAAATGCGATGTAGCGCTATACGATTGTTGTAGCGTTATACTGTTTTGTAACGCTTTGTCAAGCTGATCAAAGCTTCGTAATTCCATTGCCGCATTAACCGCTGTTGCCGATGCAGCTGCTGTGACAGATGGGGTCTCTTTTCTCTGCGCCACAGAATCTTTATCCTTTTCTTTTGCTGAAAGCAAAAGCGTTGAAAAAAGCCCAATCGTTGTGAATATATATTTGAGTTTCATAATTCTCTTTTTAACTATGAAGTATGAACTATGAGGTGTAGTTGAGAATTCAAATACCTTTTTCCCTTGAAACACAGTTCATAGTTCATACCTCATCGCTCATATTTTGTATTAAAAGCTATATGAATAGCCTGCTGTTATCGAGGTATAGGTTACCGGTGGCGTTGTCGTGCCTGTTCTTTTTTGCCAGATCGCATTTACATTCAGGTTGTGCTTTTTCGCAAGTGTGGTTGACGCGCCGGCCCGTATGTTGAATACATTGTTTTTCCTTCCGGTACTACCTGCTGAATTATAGGCTACGCCGTAGTTTGTCCGCAACATTTTTTTGAAAAAAGCTTTACCCACACTGATAGTTGGCCCCATTGTGGTACTGTTCATTTGCGCAGCATAGTTTAACGAGTAATTGAAGCCTGCGGCCACTGTCATGTCTTTGGGAAGTAAGCTGACGTTATAGTTGATGTTTCCGTTGATAAACCTTGTCAAGTCACCTGTTTTTATCACATCACCTTTTTTATTGGCCGTTTCTGCGTAATTGATCGTAACCATCAGGTTCTGCAATCTGTCCTTATTTTGCTCCAAGATGTAGTTGATATTGGCGCCTGCATTCTGCGAAAGTTGCGTGAAGTTTAAAGTATCCAGATTATCGTACGGTGTCACCTGGTTGATCTTTTCAAAACCTGTTCTTAAGAAGGTATAGGATTGAAAATTGGAATACGTAAGGCCAATATTCATTTTGTCCGTCGGTCTCATATTGATGTTCACGCCCATTACCACTCGTTTCATATTGCTTTCTTTGGTATGCTTCAAATCGTCTTTTTGCAAACCGCCGTTAAAGGCAATCGAGGCTTTGTTCTTCCAAAGACTTTGGGCAAATGAAAGTGTCATGTTCTCAAAATCATTAGTGAAAAAATAACCGCCGAGAGTTTGGTACAAAGGATCGACACGCTCATAATTCAAGCCGACAGAGGATTGTAGAAAAGTGTAGGTTAAACCGGCCTTATACGCATGATACACATCGGTAGTTACGTTTGCTTTGCCTGCTATTTTCTGTTGAAAAGAAATAGGTTGGCTTATAGAATCTGTTCCATAATTAAGATTGCGGGTGAGAGCACTGGTTGCATATTCTGCTTCAAGCACCAGATTTTTTATCAAGGGATAGCTGCCTTCAAATGAAACAGCGGTTCCAGCCATCGGCGTAATGGCCTGGTTGTTTGTAAGCCTTGGTGCTGGTATAGAAGTCTTGTTGTCGCTTGCATGGAAAATATTAACACCTATCTTTTTGCTTCCATTCTTATACACCACTTTTGCTCCACCGCCCATGCGTTTGTACGATGGCGTTACAAGTGAATCTTCTGGCACGGCCTTCATAAAACGGCCATAAAGTGCCTGCACCTGCCAGTTGCCGGGATTATACTCAACAGCTGCACCGCGATATTGAAACCCGCTAAGCGTATAGGGTGAAAAAGTTGTGGCAACATCGCCAATATGTGCTGTCCACTTTTTATACCTGGGATGAAAAGCAAAACGATTGAATTTGAAAGAAGGATTGCTGTATTGAAATTTTTTATTGCTATAGGCAAAAGTGAATGGCAAGTTATAACCATACACATTGAAATTGACATTGGCCGATATGATATAACTAAACGGCTGAAAATTCTGCTGTCCCTGGCCCGCATTGTATTCATACACCGTATTAAGACCAAGTCCGCCGCTTACGCGAACTGGTTTGCTCTTCAGTTTCTTTTGCAGTTGTCCTTTAATATCCTCCAGGTTCACCTCCTGCGCCTTTGCCGCAAAAGCAAACAAACCGATGAGAAGGGTTATGTAAAATCGTTTCATAGAAGGGGGTTGATTGAACTATGAGGTATGAAGTATGAACTATTCTGAATGTTCCAGTCATTTCTGATTTCCGGCATCAAAACAGTTCATAGTTTATATTTCATAGTTCATACTTATTTTACGGTTGTTTCATTATTTTGACATCACACAGTACATAGCTTTGCTGTCCCGCTGATACAAACTGTTTTATTTTAACAGCGCCTTTTCTGCCGTCGGCAGTTTTAAACGATACTATTCTTGGTGTTTGTGTATTATCAAACTGGCTTAGGCCACCTATTGTTTGTGTGATACTTGCGGTCCTAAACCAGGTATCATCCAACATGCTATCAAATTGTGCTTCATTGAGCGCTGTACTGCAATTGCATGTTTCCTGTTTATTAACAATCTGTACATTGATGGCTTCGGGAATGGCCGAAAACGTATAGTTTGCTGCACTATCAGGTGATAGAATTTTATCGTAAGTAAATGAGCTGTTGAGACCAAAGAACACAAAGTCTATTTTACTACCGTTGGCAATTGTTACTTCACTACTCTTTAAAACTTTTCCCAGCTCTGATGAAAAAAAGCAACCAATACTGTTTTGCGCAGTATTGATACCGAGTGTTATATCTGCAAAGCGGTATAGATTACTGTTAGGTTTTAGCGTGATGGTTTTTGTTTGCATCGCCGTCTTTTTATCATTCTTTGCGGTTAGCATAATATTGTAGGTTCCGGCGGTATTGTAAACAACTGAAGGACTAGAATCGGTGATGACAGACGACTGTATGGCTCCGACAAATGACCATCTATAAGATGTCGCATTGATACACTTGTTTACCATGATGACTTTAAAAGGCACTTCCATATCATTGTCATCTGCGTTCCAGCTGATGTCAAAATCAACAACCAAATCATTCTCTACCGTTATAACTGTGTCTTTGGTATAGGAGACCCTGTCATTACCTGCTTTAAGGCTAATGGCGTGTTTACCGGGCGTAGCAAAAACAATATTGCCGGGATCTTTTTGCGTGGAGGTGGCAGGCGTTCCGCCTTCAAATGTCCACTGATACCATGTGGCATCTTTGGTGGTATTGGTAACCTGCAATGTTACCGGAGGAAAATTCGAAGCAGTATTGGTTAGCGTGAAATTCACTTTTACGGGTGCATCTATCCGTACTTCTATTTCTTTATGATCGTGTCCGCCGTTTTGATTGGTGGCGTCCAAAATAATTTTATAAGTGCCGGGAACATCATATTCAATTGTGCCTGGATCTTTTTGTGTGGAACTTGCAGGCCTTGCGCCATCGAATGTCCAGATATATTTTTCAGCGCCTACAGTATTGTTGATAATCTTCATTAATGCTGGGACAGCATAATTGCTGTCCATCGCTTGATAACTGATATCAGCAGTTACAGGTGCACCTTGCTCTTTGTAGCAACTCACAAACACCATGAAGAGTAAGAGAATTACAGATAACGTTCTTTTCATGAAATAAGGTCTATGGAAAATGATGAATTATGAACGTTAGAAATTATTTTTCCTTTCTCCATAATTCATCACGTAATCGCGATGTTTAGTTGATTTTCGTAAGTGCTCCCGAATATTGCCCGTCAATTAACGTTACTTTTTTAGCAGAATCTGTAAATTTCAGGGCGTACACCACAGTATAAGTGCTGCCGCTAATTGAAATAGTCACAGTGCTTCCTGTTGCATCATATGCGTCAGAGTCAATTGAAGCACCACCGGCAAACGTATCTGAAGTAGGCGAGTACGTAGAGTTATAGTACACAAATACATCCGAGAAGTTTTTTGCAGGATCAACCGTGCCACTTGTATAAGTATATGTTCCGGCTGCAGGTATCGTACCGCCAAAGGCAATGTATGCCGCATTTACACCAGTTGTATCAGAAATCGGCAGTTTGTTAAAAAATATCAGGTCAGTTTCGTCTGTCCCATAGGTCGCATAAAATCCCAAATTAGCACCATAGTTGGTGCCACCAATTACAAATGAGTTGTTGGGCGCAGGTGTGTCATTATTTTTTTTACAAGAAGTAAAAGCTAATACAAATCCGCACAATGCAATGAACCCAAGTTTTAAATTTTTCATTTTGTTGTTTTAATTTTTATAGAATAAAAAGTTTATAAAATCAGTAGTTTAATTGTTTCTCTTCCTTTCGGTGTTTCCAACAACAACACATACGTACCTGCTGTCAGAGGCAAATTGAATGGAATCATATATGTATCTGCGCCCGATTGTTTGCTGATCGAACTAATTTGACTGGTTAACACATTGATGAGTTCCAATTCAATTTGTGAAGCACTTTGCAAGGTTACACGCACAGTAAAGCTTCCGTTGCTTGGGATAGGCGCTGCTGAAAAATCAACAATAAAAGGATTTCTGGCACTGCCGGGATCAGCGAGGCTATTGGGTTTATTGATGATGATCTTTTTAACCTGGTCAGCATAACACAGCCCCTTAAATGTTCGTAGCGATACATTGTAAGAGCCGGTGTCTTGCAAAATCATTTCCACCATCTGGTCCGTCTGTGAAATAATCGTAGCCTTTGATGGCAACAACCATAGTACACTATCAGCCTTGGGTGAAGTCAGGTTGGCGATCACTATTTTTTCTCCGGCATATCCTTGCGTTGGCAAGGCAAATTCATTACTCACCAGTGTGTTGATGGCAGTTAGTACCAACATATCTGTGGCCATACAGTTATTGGCATCTTTGATGGCAGCATAATATGTACCGGCACTTGTGAGTGCTACATTTGAACTACTACTCATAAAACCAACATTAGAAGTCCAACTATAAGTATAGGCTCCTCCTCCTTTTACATTGATATCGTAATCGATTTGTTGTGCACTGCATATATACCTGTCGGGGCCCAAATCAAGGGGAATGGACGCAGGGTTTATCAGCGTGTCAGTCTCTTGCAAATTGCATCCATTGGCATCCGTAATCTGGACTGTATACACTCCGCTTTTAAGACTGGTAGCTGTGTTGCCCAATGAAGAAGTTCCTGTCCAGTTATAAATAAAAGGCGCTGTTCCTCCATCTATCGCCACATTGATGGAGCCATCCGTTCCGTTGTTACAAGTGGGATCTTTTTTGGTTACCCGCAACTGTATATCATTCGGTTGATTGATCGTTATACTTTGCTGTATTTGGCAGTGGTGATAATCTTCTACCCAAATAAAGTATTTGCCCGCCGGTACACCTGAAATAGAAACAGTTTCATCTCCTGTGTTCCAACTATAACTATAAGGCGGTGTTCCTCCCATTACTGTTGAGAACACTTTTCCATTGGGCAAACCGGAGCAGGTTACATCTACTTTTGAAAGATTCACTAAGAGTTCCGCTGGCTCGGGCAAATAGAAAACACTATCGGCAACAAGCGATATGTTATTGGCATCGGTGATGTTCACTGCATACCACCCAGTTGTTAAGTTACCGGCAATACTATCCGTATAAGTGACCATTGGCTGGTAAACACCACTTGCATCTTTTTTCTTCCAGGTATATTGATATGGCAATGCAGAAAGTCCGAAAGGTATGCCGCCTGTTGCGTGTACGGCCAGCGTTCCGTTGGCATCATTTTTACAAAGAACAGAATCTGTGAGTTCAAATTTTACAATCAGGGGTTGTGGTTGCGAGATTACAATGGTATCTGTTGCGATACATCCTTGCGCCGTGGTTGCTGATGCACGGTTATGATCGTCTGTATTCAACACGTAGATCCCATCGGCAAGTCCATCTACTCTTATTCGATAGCCACTTCCTGTTGCAGTCGTGGTTATGCCGCTTGCGATAATAGTTCCGTTTAGGTTCTTAAACTGGTAGTTATAACTGCCATCCGTATTCGACGTTCCTCCTGTTATATCCGCAACAAAATATCCATTGGAAAAACCAAACGCTGTTGGGTTTACTTTTTGCACTTCGTTGATCTGCAATGGAGCCGCAGGTTGATTAATGGTTACCGGCAGGCTGATAATACTGCCATAGGCAGCAGTCTTTGCCACACATTGGTTGCCGTCCCTTACCTGGATTTCATAATTTCCTTTTGAGAGGCCGGTTGTGTTATTTGTTGCTGCATTTGAAAAATTATACCACAATGAATCGGGACTTCCATGCGTTTTTATCATGTATTGGTAATTGCCAACGCCACCTGTTGCGTTGATCGCTATAAGACCGTCACTCCCATCGTAGCACCATACATCTGTTTTAGAATTGGTAAAAGCTACCGCAGTTGGCGCAGTGATTGTAACGGTATCTGTGGTGATAAGATTCGACCAGCTTTCTTCACCTGTTGGCGTAAGAGTTCTGGCATTGTACTTCAACATATATTTTGCCGGCGGCAAGTTCTGCGGAACATTGTAGGTATTGTTACCATCTAAAGTATCTGTCGACGGACTATAAAATAAACTTGGGGTGTTAGCATTAAAAAGATTGAATTGGATTTTTTCCTGCGGTCGCAAAGCCCTGTCAAATGATAATTTTATGGTTCCGTTATCTGAATCAAAACAAGTGCCCGGAGTTGTGACAATTGAAGTAATGTGCGGCGGCGACTTGCGAACATTAAGCACAATACTATTGGATAAATCGCTTCCGTCGCACGCATTTATTCTAACGTATACGTTTTTTGAAGCAAGACTATTGACATCCAAACCACTACCTGCCAATAAATCCGTAGCCGTTAGATGTACAGAGTCCAGGCCCTGGTATTGCGCAGGAAAGGGATGTGCACTAACAGTAGTTACAGTTTCCCACCTTCCGGCTCCAATGGGTGGTTTTACCCACACCTGCTGAGTTGATATATCGGCATCGGTATAATATTCCCAATTATAGACAGGCGAATTAAAACCTACAGGCGCTAAAATATTAATAGGTTCTTCGGTTGGAAAAGCGTTATCCGAAGGTTGATGTAAAGCATTATTTAAAATAGGCGTGTTAGTGACCCACATCTCCCCAGTAAAGGTATTGGTGGGATACAGACCTTGAAAATGGGAAGTACTGCAGTTATCGTAGCTGTTATTTGGAATAGAGAAGGTTGGTCCATTGCCAGATTCCTCTCCCTTTGCGCAGGTCCAGCAACCGCCCCATTTTCTATGAAAATATGGAACATAAGTAGCAATCCTATTATATGCGTTGACTGTTAACGTAAACGTCTGCGTGTTGTCGTAATTCTCTGTACAGTTATAATCGTAAACCGTTTGAGAAGTGTTATCGTGAAAAATCGCTAAAAGACTTCGCTCGCAAATATCGTTAGCATGGGAGCTTACGGTAAGATGCTCTGTCACCGCTGCACTATAATATCCTGTATCCCTTTGTGCTTGCAAGGAATTTTGAAGGAAAAAAAATATCAAAAATAGAGCTGCTGCCTGTTTAATAGTGGGATTCATAAATCGATCAACAATTTTATTTTAATACGTTACATTCACTTCTTTCCATCCGCTCAATCTTCCGTCTTTCAATACAGCTCGAACGCCATATTGATAAGTGTTTCCAGGTGTTACCTCTTTATCTTCCACAGCAGTATTATCACCAGTAATCACTTTCCATAAGCTCGTGGGTTGAGCATTAGAGGAGCGATAAATCCGGTATTCCGTAACATCTTTTCTATCCATGTTCCACTCTACTAAAATGTTATTGTTTGTGCGCTGCGCAGTTGCCCTAAGTTTTTTTACACTCTGAACCATTGAAGCATCTGTAATTCTGATGGTTAGCGGGGTGCTTGGAGCTGATTCATTTTTGCTGTTGTCAACGGCGAGAATGGTATAACTGGCTGTTTTGCCGGACTCTGCTTTATCATCTGTAAAACCGCTTATCGTTCTTCCCTCAAATTGTTTGATCAATACCCACTGGCTAATAGTGTCGCCAATGATCTTCCTGTATAATTTGTGAGCTGCAACATCCTCTGAAGTACTGTTGATCCACGTAAGTTTCACTTTGCCGCTATCTACGGAGTAGTTGCTGAACACAGGTGAAACGGGTGGAATTTTATCGGGCTTAACGAGTTCAATTGCAGGACAGGCTTTGGATTGGTTATATCTTTTATCCAGCGCCATCACAGCGTAGTAGACTTTCGAGTTCAGCATGGCAAGGTTAACACTGTCTTTAAACTCTGTTGCAATGAATGGTTCGGGGTTCATCACTTTCATTTCCTCATCTTTTAAGTTACCCTTCATTACAACATAACCGGCCAGGTCCTCTTCTGTATTTGCTTTCCATTTTAATGCAACTCTGCCCATAGAATCAATGGTTGCAGTCAACCCATCCGGTACAGCAGGAGGAGTACTATCTATAGGTTGAACGAGGTAAGGAAATGATTGAGTTTGATTGCCTTGTTTGTCAACGGCAGTCACAACAAAATAGTTGGTAGCTTTAAGTTTGTTGTAGGTGATGCTTCTTTTGGCGGGATCTATTTTCGTACTCACTGTTTTAAATGGCCCCTCTGCTTTGGACGCGACTTGTAGTTCAAACCTGTCAAGCAGCCTCGTGCCTTCATTTGCAAACTCCCATTGTAATGTTGCCGTTTTACTGTCCGTAATATCTGCACTCCTGATATTGGGAACATATACCAACATCTCGTGTCCGGTTCCTTCGACAATGGGAGATGGAGGACTCTGCTCACCGAAGCAGGAAATACCGACGACGCGGTAATAATATTTTTTGTTATTCTGAGGAAGCGAGTCGGCGTAATACATCCGGCTTGGAATACGGTCATCGTTTTCATTCAGGTTCATTACAGGAACATTTGAAAGACGACTGAAATTTTTTCCATCTTCCGAACGCTCTACATAATAAGAGGCATACTCGTCTTTTAATAATTTGTAGTTCCAGCTTAACAGCACGGACTTGTCTGCGAATTTTGCATCGGGGTCTTTAGGAGCGGGCAATGTGTATTGATCCGCAGTGCCAATATACACGCCTCCTGTATCAATTTTCATTTTGTTTGCAGGAACTGCCGCGTATATGCGATATAGATATTTTTCGTTGGGTTTGACAGTGTTGTCAACAAAGCCCCATCCGGCCATTTGTGCCGCTTCGAAATTTCTGTCGGCTGCCATTAACGAAAAAGCGAAACGTTGCTCCCCTTCTGTAGCCATATTCATCATCCGACCTAAATCATAGCCTCCTCCTGTAACCGCAAAGCCTTCGCCGAAAAGTCCTTGCGCTATAATGGCTGCTTCATCATTTTTGGTAGCTATCTCATTCCACTCTAACTGGGGTCTTGGTTTTAAGGGCGTTGGCGTTAATAAATTATATACAATGGTGTCTGTTCCATAATCTCCTTTCACACGTTGTTGAATACCACTTTGGGCCAGGACAACTTTCTCTAAACCCGCATACACATGCCCGTTTCTGAGCACGGTGTACCGTTCAACAACAAAACCATATTTATTGGCGATTGCCCAGGCGTTTGGTTGATCGACTGCCCATCTGAGTAATATTTTATCGCTTTGAGCCCTCGCCTTTACATAGATGGAAGGGAGTTTTGGGGTAGGATTTTTCTGTGCATATAGCACACCATGCAGGGGTATGTTCAAACCAAAAATAACAGCCACTAAGAAACGTAGCTTACGTAAAAATCGCATAATGCAGGAGTCGGGTTTAAGGGTTATATATTTTCTATATAAACAGCTTCTAAAGTTGCAAACCTATTCAACCTACACGGCAAACCTTTTCACCTTCAGTCAAAAGTTTGTCTTAGAAAGTCCCTATTCCATTAATTATTCAACAATCCATTAAAACCAATGATTCAAGACAAGTTATAACGAATATATATAAGCGCTTTATTAACGCAGTCTTTATTTTTTGCATTAAAAAGTAATAAAAAAGATGTAGCAGTGAATTTGATTTTCCTCGCGAACCACAAGCTTCTGTAAACCCGAGTGGCCAAATGCAGAATATTTTCAAAAGAAGTTAAGTATCGTCAGCAATTTTAAAAAGCCGCAGATACTTTTGGTGGGCTTTCCAGAGTGCAAACTTTGTCAGCCAAAAAGAGACACATTTTGTACTTCGATTAAACAGGTACAAATGAGGTACAAAATATTTTACAAAAACAATCAATCATAAAAAACAAACAATATGTCTACACATGAAAAAAGCCCCATCTACAAGGGCTTTCATTGACCTATTATACTTTTCTATTTTAGTTGTTTAGCATGGCTATTTGCCAATACAGAAAGTAAAAAGTCACACGTAGCTTGCATTTGAGCAAATTCAGTAACAATTAAGCAACAATTCCGAAGAAAGCAACGGAAAATTGGGGAAATCCATGGAAAATATCCAAGTAATTGATAACTTCTAAAAAAGTGCGAGGCGCGTACAACCTAACTTAAATGAGGAATCTAATCCAGGAATGACTGTCTATTAACATATTATCCTTTCTCAACAATCTTTTTTTGGTTGATATATTGATTTTAACCATACCTAGCCGCTTGTTTTTAAATTTCTTAAATAATTAGTAAGTTCACTTTAAAACTCCCCTAAACCTTCGTCTGTGACTTAGGTGGCGAAGCATTGCAATATTTGCCTGTATTTCTTGTGAATATCGAGTAGTCAACGAGGTAAAGTGCTACAGTTCGAATTGAGCTGTTATAGCAAAAACTGATCCTTCGAGTTAGGGGAGATAAATTCAAAATCTTTTACATCAATATTATTTTAAGTCAGAATTTATGACAGACACTGAATTTATATCAAGACTACTGGACATCAATCAACCGATGACTTCTGAAACAACAATACGTGTTTCTTGTATTGCCTCATTATTAATTGGCGCAAGGAAGTTATCTGGATGTAACATTGTTACAGGTAAATATGAAATGCTTGAAATAAATGAAGAAAATTTTACATCGGGAACGTATCATTCATTTCAGTTCACGGGACTAATTAATTATCTCATTTTTTTGGAACAAATAGGAAGTATATTCAAACCAAAGGAATGTCCAACAAGTTTAAAATCAAATGGAATAAGT
>Ga0318568_10000230_pt1 | contig 21354 bp, 13 predicted proteins | sample GRESIP088b5f21_FD_203690 | JGI IMG/M metagenome (GOLD analysis project Ga0318568, IMG submission 203690) | Tropical soil microbial communities from Luquillo Experimental Forest, Puerto Rico - GRE.SIPMG.088b5f21 | ecosystem: Environmental > Terrestrial > Soil > Tropical forest > Bulk soil...
TTTTGAATTATTGTTGTTTGCTCAATTGAATGTCGATATCAAATGTGACATCCTCTCCCACTAACACACCACCCGCTTCAAGCGGCGCGTTCCAAGCCAGGCCCCAATCCTTACGGTTGATTTTCCCCTCAATATGTATCGGTGCTTTTTCGTTTCCCCAGGGATCCTTGATTACATTACCAAATTCAACATACAGTTTCACGAGCTTTGTTACTCCTTTCATAGTGAGATCTCCGCGCAAAACATAATTATTGCCCACGGTACCTTCCCTGTTTAAATCGCTGCTTTTGAAAGTTATTTCCTTGAAATTTGCAACGTCAAAGAAATCGGCACTGCGCAAATGACCGTCGCGTTGTTCATCATTTGTATTGATGGATGCGGCATCAATTGTTAAATTGATTGCGGCTGTTGCAAGATTGTTTCCGTCTGTAGAAATATCTGCAGTATAGTTCTTGAAACTGCCCCTAACATTTGTAAACATCAGGTGTTTTACTTTGAAGCCGATCTGGCTGTGCATTGGGTCAATGGCCCAGTTTGTTGTTGTTGTTATTGCTGTTGCTTGCATGACTATTGTTTTTATTTGTCAATTAATGTTTGTTTTGATTGCGCAATTCATGCGCTGATTGTCACTGTAAAATTGCGATCAACAAGACGCCGGCGCCAATGACAAATAGCAGAAAAACCGATTGATAAATGTCAACGCTAAAAGCAACTATCAAGCAGGTATAAGTGAATACTCAACACTGGAAAGAATGGAAATATCGACGGGTAAATCGTATTTTATACTTACCTTTTGTTATAGAAACATCCTTTACCACCTATGTACGAAGTACTTGATCGATACATTGAAACAAAATCGAAACAGCAATTGACTGATGAAGAACGGGAACAGATACACTCTAAGTTCAAACTAAAACGCTACCGGAAACGGCAGTATTTTCTGCAGGAAGGAGATATATGTAAGCATGTTGCTTTTGTTGTGAAAGGAGCTGCCCGTATGTTTTCTGTAGATGAAAAAGGAATAGAACACATCGTTCGTTTTTTGTTGGAACAATGGTGGCTCGGGGACCTGGAAAGCGTAAGACAAGGAACGCCTTCCCACTATAATATTGAACTGCTGGAGAATGCTGAACTGCTCGTTATTTCAACAGCAGACGCGTTTGAACTCAGAGATAAATGCCGGCCATTCGACCTTATGTTTACGGCAGTAGATTACCAGGCCAATATTGCTGCGCAAAAAAGAATTCATGCCGCAATTAGTTTGACAGCTGAAGAGCGGTATGAGGAATTGGTTAAAACGTACCCTGAATTTATTCAGCGATTTCCTCAAAATATGATTGCGTCTTATTTGGGACTTTCACCGGAAACTTTGAGCAGGATCCGTAAGCACATGCTTAATAAATAGCAGTCACTACCGGGCCCGCTACAGCTTTTGGTATGTTCATGTTTTTATTTCTGCAATCTTAGTCTATCAGGCGACTCCTTCAACCAAGATCCCGTTATAAATGGCGCCCACCCGCCTATGCATGGCCGCTTCCTGATAAGCCTCGCCGTAGTACCATTTTTTGGCAGCCTCCATGTCTGGAAATTTAGCGATGACGATTCCTTCGATCTGATCACCTTCAAGGATTTCAAATTTTCCGTAAGGAACCAAAACTTCTATCGGGTGTCCTTTCATGGTTTCCTTAATCATTGCCCAATATGTTTCCAGCTCCTTTCGGTCGAGCGTTTTTGTTCTGGTAAATACGATATATGCCGGCATTGTATTGTAGTTTAAATGGTTGGCGCGGTGCCACCATCGATTATGAATGCTGATCCTGTCAGATAACGATACGAAAATTTTCAAATATTTGAACGTTGTGTAGCCGTCAAATATCTTTTCATATTGGCATTGGCGGTTAAAACTGATTCATGCAATCGAAGATTGTTATTGAATAAAAAATTGAAATGAATACTAGTTATTTTTCTTTCTCTCTTTCGAAGATTCAAACTCCATCGACACAAGCCGGGCTATCAAAACAGCGGGATACAGTTGCCCTATCAACGCTTCCATATTTGCAAGGGATCTGCTGAAAGGCAATAAGGGACTAATATCTCCATAGCCTGCAGTCGTTAAGGTTGTCAGGCTGAAATAAATGAATTCCTTTCTACCCGCAGCACTTAAACCCTTAAACGCAGCATCACCTTCAACTATATAAATAGCCTGGTACAATAATGCGAAAATGAAACCCACGAGAAGATATACTACGATTGCTCCAAACACCCGATGAATAGTAACCGGACCGGCACTGAACGTACGAAGCAGGACCACCCAGCTAAGCATCATGCAATACAGAATCAGAAGCAAATTGTCGGCAACTGCCAGAGATGATGAGCTGAATATTGCGCCAACAAGAAGTAACACTAATAAGACAGCTCCAATTATTTTTAAAATGTAGTTTTCGAAAAACACCAACACACCTGTAATAAGCAACGAGACGTAAAAAACGAAGAAAACAATCTTACCAAAAATGGTCCCCTCACCTAGCGGAATAATGAAAAAAATATGTACAAAAAGTATGCATAACAAAATGGTAAGACCAGTTTCGCGGCTCCAAATCATCTGTGTTTCTTTACCAAATGCCTTCATATTCGATCAAAGGAGTTTATTAACATGCAAATTTCGAGTCGACAAGTCTAGACATTTGAACTGAAAACGGATCAGAGGACAACTCATTATTGACATACGATCTTATCACAGGATTATGAAACCATGGTCAGTAGTTTTTCGAATAGTCACGCGATAGTCGTTCTAAATGCTTCTATACAGGAACTCCGTGAAAGAAAAAGGTGCTCCTCGCCTATTTGCTTTGTGAGATCGAGACAGTCCAGATCTGCGCGAAGATTTGGATCTACCCGGGTGAACACCAGAACAACATCGCGCATTTTCAGTTCCTTGAGAAGTTCCTGAAGCATGCACCCGGCAGAATAGTCAACACTTGTTAAGGCACTCGCATCCACGGCAAGCCATCTTGGCTTCGTTGTCTCTGTTCCAAGGATTCTGCGAATTTCTTCCGCAAAGTGGTTGGCATTGGCATAATACAATTCGGCCCCGAACCAATAAATGACCAGCCCTGGTTCAATGGATTTATTGGAAGTAGCCGGTTCAAGCTTCCATTGTTCTTTTGGATCATGCAGTACTATTCCCGAAAATGGTTGGTAGCTCTTTCTAACATGTTGGAGCAGAGAAAGCAGAATAGCCAATAAGATTCCCTGTTCAACTCCAACCAGGACCACTGTTGCGGCCGTAGTGAGTGCTAGTAAGAACTCCCTGGGTTTAGCTTTTCTGACTTCTTTCATTCCGCGTATATCGATCAGTTTGATACCAATCCTGAAAACAATGGCGGCCAGTATTGCGTTAGGCAAAAAGCTCAAAGGTTTTGTCAGAAAAAGCAATACTAGCAATACCACTGCTACTGTAGCAAGCTGAGATACCTGACTTCTTCCACCTGCACTATCGACCATTTCGGTTTTGGTAGGACTTCCGTTGACAATAAAACTATTACTGCCTGAGGCGGCGAGGTTTGCCAAAGATAACCCAACGAGATCGCTGTCCTCACTGAAATCAACATCATGGTACCGCGCAGCATAGGCACGCGATGTTGCTGCGCTTTGGGCAACTATGACAATGAAACATGAAAAAGATAATGGCAACAACTTGAGCATCTCGTTCCAACTCACCTTTGGAAAACCAAGCTCAGGCATTCCACCAGGAACATTTCCGATAACTTCAATTCCATGGCTTTCCCAGTTTGAGTAGGCGCTGGCAATCATCATTCCAATGACAACGAGCAATGCACCCGGAAATTTGGGAAATAATTTTTCCAGGCCAATAATAACGACAAGAGCGATGACTGAAATGATCAAAGTGGCTGTATGCGTTTCCGGCAACTGCCGAATTGTGTTAGAAAGTTGTTCGATAAAATGATGGCCAGTTTTCGGAATGCCAAGCAGATGGGGCAGTTCCCCAAATGCCACTTGTATTCCCACCCCGGTAAGAAACCCGATAAGCACAGTTCTGGAAAGAAAATCAGCCACAAAGCCTACGCGGAACAGCCTTGCCAGCAGGAGCATGGCGCCCGTTATCAGAGCTACCATTTTTGCCGATTCAAAATAGGCCGGTGATTGGGGCGACAAAGTAAGGGCCGTCAGCCCAGCCGCCACGATCGCCGCTGTAGCGGAGTCGGCACTAACAACCAAATGTCTTGAAGATCCAAACATGGCGAAGACCAGCATTGGCAGGAGCAAGGTGTATAATCCTGTAACAACCGGGAGGTTGATTATTTTAGCATAACCCATGACCTCTGGAATTCCTAGGGCGGCTAGTGTTATTCCTGCCAGGATATCAGGAATTAATGCGGATCGATTTAATGGAAGAATACCCTTGAATAGTTGAAAAGATTTTCGCATATCGTTAAATTGTTCAGGTATAGGTGTCAAACTTTGTCATTCTGGATTCAAAGAGGGACAGATTAACAATCAATACCGTGCAATTCGATTCGTAAAGCTTCAGTAAGAATAATACAAAGCACTATGATGATTAAACAATATGTTGGTTGAAAATGTTGCCTGCAGGGATATTTTGTTTGGAAATTCTCTCCTGCCAAATAAATCCGTTGGCTCAAGGAGCTGCTAAACTTTAGCCTGGCAGCAACCATTGAATGGTCCTGAATTTAAGGAAAGACCCAACCCTGTGCCTGTGTTAGAACAATATCGATGTTAATGATAGTTTAGCCATGTGCTACGATATAATTTAGCTCATCATCCAGTTCTTTAGCAATAAGCGCCAAAGTGTCTTTTTATAGTAGAGGTACTCGCAAACAACTCCTACCCTGATTTGCCGGACACCTAGACCTGCTTACTCTTCAAGGTCCGGTAAAACTGTTTATTGTTTCCGTCTTTATCAGCTTTGTAAAGATTCCAGGTATTGTTATTGACCTGTTCTAAAAGGAAATTATTGTTCAGGTCGCGCATCATCAATTTAATATCGTTTGGTATAACACTGTAACGTCTTGCATTTTCCCATTTACGGATAATGGCAAAATATTGTTGCTTTTTTTCATTACCTAAACCTTCGACTGCTTTTTGTGACATGCCTATACCTGCAGACGCATCCCAGCCGGCAACAAATCGCATAAACTGCTCCAGCATATTTGCGCTTTTAAAATCCGCGATGCCTGGCCCATGCAATGAAACGGTGTAATAATTTGAATAGTACTGCGTAAGAAAATTAATTCCTTCCGATCCGTTATGACCAGGGTTATTAAGTGTTAATCCGTTGGGATTGCATAAATAGCCGTTGTTCTGAGCCGTTATAAAAAACCAGCTTTCGTAGGCGAAGCCGCCGCTCATAGAACGTACAGCCGGATAACCCAACCGCGCCGCAGTTGCGTGCACCTTCGTCAAATAAGTCATTACATCATATGGGTAATTTAAGGAGCATCCGGCCGGGCCGCCGTCCCAATCTACATATCCGCCCCATTTGCTCACTGCCTGCCCGTAATAATCCGCATACTTATTAATTGCCAGGTTTGAATTCGGAAAAAACCCCTTGTAGCAATTGCGCAATAATTTATAAAGTGTGTCACCTGTATTGTGGGACGCGACCTCCGTTCCATATTGTCCCCTCGCTACATGGACAAGGCTGTAAGGATATGAAGCAGATACAGGAGTTGAAGTGGCTATTATCTCGTTGCCAAGTCTAAAATAATTAATATTGTCCCTGTCCGGTCCTGCAACAGATCCTAAATCAGACAGTCCTAAAAATGTGGTATCACTCACTTCCAAAACACTGTCTGTTTTGTTGATTGATTTTGTGAGAGCCACCTTGTAACAATAGGCCAGTTCATCGCTGGCATATGGATTCACATCTGTTTGTTTTTTATTGTTGAGGTATAAACTAAGTGTATGCGGCCCGAAAGTGATGTTGGGCTTCCCATATTGTTTGATAAAATCAGATGGAGATAATTTTCCGGTGCTCAGGGGTATAACTTTTTGCTCTAACTGATTTGTTGCAGGATTTGGATAAAACAGTTGGTTGTAAATTCCCTCATGTTGTATCCCCGGATGGTTGCCCCATTGCTCCGCATAGCTAAATGCTGAATCACAATCGCCATACCAAAACATATCCATTCTTGCAGAAGAAGGCTTACGGATCCAAACATTCCTTTCATCGGTTATGTGTGGCATCTTTTCGGAGACAACAATATTTTCCAGCGTGTTCAGTGCTTTGTCATCGGGAGTGCCATACAATGCAATGGTACTACCTATGAAATTTGTGTTTCCATTTTCTTCAGGATATGACACCCATCGCCTGAATCTATCGCCAGGATACCCTGGAGAATTCGCCTGGTATGCAGTGTCTGCAATTTGTGAATTGCGGCAGTGGTATGTTATATAAATACCATGATAACCCGTATCAATATACGCAGCGGTGAACCCACGAACACCCCTGTAATATATTTCCGGATGGCAGTAAAAATCCCAGTCACGTCCTCCGGCGCCACAGTCCGGGAAAAACTGGCCCTCATATAAACCTTCAGGCAATGGGTGTGACTTGGCATCCGGCGTATGAATGATATACCCCTCTCCCTGCACGGGCGACACTTGAATGGGAATACCCGGTCTGCTAACAAAATCGCAGGCCAAAACCCCAATGGCATAGTTAACAGACGCGGAAGTATCTCTTGCCACACCAATTACTTCGCCAAATAAATTATAGATGCTTGTATTGTAAGATCCCCAAACAATACTGTGCACACGCTGTTTATCGTAGTTTGTTAGCGATGTTAATTGCAGCCTGATGTATTTTGATTTAGTGGAAATGGAAACTGTTGCCTTTTCTCCCTCCTGGTAAGTCAAAAGAATTTGTTTCTTTGTATCGTTAAATTCCGCTTTAACGGGAAAGGAATAAGAATAGCTAACTACAGCTTTCCCATCTTTAACGCCCCACGATTTTTTTAATAACGACATTAAAGGAGATGGATGATTTTCCGGGCTGAATTCACGATGATAACTCGGACTTCCCTTCGCCTCGTTCACCATGCTTGTAATATAACCTTTGTTGTCAATCCGGACTTTCAAATATGCTGTCCGAAAATCCCTTTGCGCTTGTGAATAGGTTGCCATTGCAAGCATCGAAATAAAAAGTACGACCTGTTTCATCTCCAATTTTTATAGGTTAAAAATTCATCGAATGCAGAACCCTTTGTTTATGTTTTCTAACACTATTAAAATTGATATATCTTAAAACCAATAACAACTGTTTATTTGATAATAATCTCCTTTTTTTTAGCACTTCAATTTCCGATTACTGCATAGAAAAAGAAAGATGGACTCGCCTGAATTCACCGGCAACAATTTATACGATGAAGCTTTCGGTGTGAAAGTGCCGGAAGTTTTGGCGCAGCATTAAAAATTGTCCCCGCAGAGACCTGAAGGGACGTCGATCGTATAATCGATTGCCAAGATAATGAATAGCGTTACTCTTATGAGGTTAAAAAAAAATGCGGATAATATTTGCGAAGAGACTTCAAGTCATTTCATCCGTCCCGATCACTTTTCTTTAATCGCAACGTTCAACATATTCAACACCACCTGCACGGCGGCTTCATCATAACGGACATCATAAAAGCCTTCTCCTCCGAAGCCTTTTGCCAGCCGGCCTGCAGTTAGCAATTGCGATACAATCAGTTTACCTTTCCCTTCACCAAACTTGATTACAGCGACAGGTGTTCTTGTCAGGTTTTTGCCGCAGCTTGCCAATGGTGTAAATTTTTTCGCCTGTCCTTTTTCCGCAGATTGATATTCCTGCGAAAGGTTGAACATTTTCACAGGCGTTAATGGATTGATGGCATTGGCTAATGCCGGCGCATCTTCTACAAGAAAAGCAAGTTTATCTTTCAACTTCTTTTGTACATTGGCGTCGTTTGGTTGACTGGAGAAAGCATAAAATCCCTGCAGCTCATAAGCATAATAGGTGCCGCTTTTAATGGCTGCTTCGTCAGCTCCTCTCGACTTCCATTGCACCAAAAATGCATCGGCACTTAAGCCACTAAAATTCATATCAGCAGAAGGAACAATAAGCCCACCGCGCATTCCATTCCAGAGCCAGGTATATTGATTTGGAAGGTACTTCCAGAGTTGATCATTGTTTTTATCCGCATGCAAATGGCTCTCTGGTTCTGCGGCTTCAGTAAAAGTCAGGGAAACACCCTTGAATAAATCATAGGTTGAAATCTTAGGATCTGTGATGCGAACCACTCCTTGCAACGGCCCCAGGTCACCATTCTTTGCGGGATAACCCTGCCCCAGAAAACGTTCACCTACATCGAGCATAACTACTGATGTGCCTTTATTTATCGCTGTTTCCAATTGATGCATCAATGCCGCATCTTTCTGTGCTATCTTCTTCCAGGTATCCAGCGAGGTAAGAATGAGCTTTGCTGTTGTATCATCAACGGAAGTGGTGGCGATGAAATGATTATTGAGAAATGTTTTCAACTCTTTCTCATCGTTTGGCACACCGACTTTTGTGATTTGCACACCACTATCCACCTTTGATTTAAAAACATGAACCGGCCATTGTGAAATAACCGGGTATTTTACAGATGATGGTCTGTTCAGCAGTTCAGCTTTTATTGTGTAGTTACCTGCTACTGCCGGAAGAGTGAATGCTATATTTTGAGCATCTTTTGAAAATGCGTTTATCCTTTTTACAAACACAGTGTCATATACAAGTCGGCTGTCTTCATTTACAAGACTGACAGAAACTCGAAAAGAAGCATCTTGTTTTGTATCATTAAAAAAATAAACGGGAACATCTATTTTTTCATCCATTGTAAAATTCCTGTCCCAAATATTCAGACTGACGGATTGTGGAGAGAAGGCAGCTGTCAATTCGTTCCATACGGGCTTTGGCTGAGCATCTTTTAGTTTTCCCAGGAACCAGTTGTTTCCATCTTCCCAACTGCTCAGAATGCAAAATGGCGCAAAACCTGCGGCGTTGATTCTTCTCCAATATTCAGCAACCTTTGCATTGGAGGCTGCGTGAAAATGTAAACGTTCATCTGCTGTATGTGTTCTGCCCAAAAAACGCAGATAGCTTTCTTTTAACGATTTGTATCCTCCCAGATCACCTTTTTCATCGAGATAGTTTCCGCCAAATTCATCTACCATAATGGTCTGTGGAAACTGATTCGCATCATCGTAATACATTCCGAGGTTTTCGAATAAACTCCACCAGTATTTGTGAACATGAATCACATCTCTTTCTTCCATTACCAGTGGCGGATAATTTTTTAACAACACATTCAATCCCTCCCAAACAGTATTCAATTGATCACCTTCTGTTTCATTGTAAGGATGCACCAAACAAACAGATGGGTGCCGCATTGCCACATCGAGCCAATTTTTGTATTGTTCTTCCAGGCTTTCGATAGAGGCTGGCATGCCGTGGAAAAAACTCCATTCATATTGCACGATCAATCCATACTGATCACATAAATCCAATAATCTTTCCGGCGGCTTTCCCAAATGAAAACGCAAATAGTTGGCGCCATGATCTTTTAACCGCTGCACGATATTTTCAGCAAACCATGCAGTGTCAAAACCAAGTTCACGGCCCTCCTGCGAACGCATCCAACGATGCCATACCACTGTACCGCCTCTTAACTTGCAAGGCTGATCGTTTAGATAAAATTGTTTGTTTTTGGTTGCAAACGCTTTAATGCCAAAAGGCATTGTATACGCATCGGAAGCTTTGCCTTTTTCATCGAACACAGTAAGATGCAATTGATAAACGACGGGATTTTCCGGTGACCATTTCTGCAATTTATTCTTGTATGAAAAGTTGATGACGTTTCGCAAGCCAGTTAAGATTTGTTGTTTCGTGACTAACAGTTTTCCTTTTGCATCTGTAATATTTAGTTGCGATTTGCCGCTAAAGTTAACGGCATTAAACTGCGACAAATCCAAATGAATTGCAGCGCTGCTTTCGTTTTCATTCACAAACGGAATGATCCTTTCAATTCTTGTATTGCCGTGCAAATGCAGGATCACATCATCCCACAAACAGGAAGACACATTGCTTCGCCATTGATCCGCAGGAGGAATGTAGGAAGCATCTTTTTGAGAAATATCATTTAAAGAAGACAGGGCGATTTCAAGTATAATTGTATTTCCCGGCCTTACATCTTTGCTTCTCAACAAATGAAATGTTGGCGCCATGCCGCCATTTTGTTTGCTTACACTTACGCCGTTAACAAAGATTTCCGGCAAGAAGCGTGCACCCTTTAATTCCAGTGTGGCGTATTGCCATTCACCTTTGGGCAGCACCAATGTTTTTTTGTACCATAATTTTTCCGTATTGATTTTTGACGGGTCAATTGCAATTCCGGGCACGGTTGACGCACTCGTATAATTTCTCGAGAAACCTGTTTGCCAAACTCCATTCAGGGAAATGGCAAATTGATTTTGCTTGCTTGTTGCAGAAACCATTGCCGGCAACCATAACAGGCTTATGATAAAACCAAATACATTGTGTCGAACGTTTTTCATGATATCAATTCACGTAAGCTGTTTTCGAATTGTTTTCAACAAGATTAACCAGGCGATTCAATTCGACCGGATCTGCCGTAACATCAGCTGAAATGTTTTGGCCCATAATCGTTGCGATGCGTCTGGAAAAATCATACGGATTATTTCCTCTTACGCTTCTTCTGCGGGGCATATAACGGAAGCACAATTCTTTTATCAGCAAGTCATAATAGATCTGCTTTTCCAGTTGCATTTTACATTCTTCTTTCCGGTCCATCCCTGTTAATAACAAGCTGGCATTACTATTATACTTTCCATCGAACTGTCCACCACTTTCGTAATAAGCGAGTGCCGATTGCAGAAAAGCATTATCACGATTAACCAGTTGCTGATGAATGATCGCACTCGCCACTAACTCTTTTAGGTGAGGTGCATTTTTCGGCGCAAGGCTCCTCGCATCAAATGCAGCAGCCACGGCATCCTCAGCATTCTTCTTCATCAATTGCATCGCTTCAATTGGTGTAAGACGTTGTTCGTTCCTCCATTTTTGTTCTGCTCTTGCCAAAGAATCCTTGCCTGCGATGACAGCATCTGTATATTCTTTTACGCTTACCACATTCTGCCTGATAAAGGCCATGCCTTTTGGTGCGTCGGGATTATCCATGAACATCCAGTATCGTTCGGTCGACAATCCTCCCGGCGTTAAGCCATCACCTTGCCAGAACCAGGCCGGCTTGGTTTTGATGTTATCAATTTGTGCTGCTGCCACCAGTTCAAGGCTTTTCAATAATGATTCTGCTCCTGCACCGTAATATTTTTTTAAAAAGTTGATCGCATCTGTGCGGTCAAACTTTTTTCCCTGAATCGCACGGCCCACGGTTTCCTGCGTTAATAAACGGATGGGATTGTCGGGATCATCATCGCCTTTGATTTCAAAGTCATGATACTGGATACCAGGAAAACCCGCTTTATAAATGTTTTGAATAAGGCCCGTGATAAATTTATCATCATACCAATACAAGGGATGCGGATGTTCTGCATCATATACAAGCATATCATTGATAACACCCAATCCTTTTGCTTTTAAAGAGTCTGCCCACGGCGGATAATTTCCCACGGGTTGGTCAAAGCCACCATATTTCACTGCGATATAAAATTCATTTAACGGGAAGCTTAGTTTGGCCAGCAGCTTTGAATCAACGTACCAATCACGGATGCCAAGGAATGCTTTCTCTCCTCTTGTATCAACTAAAATTTTATGAAGTGTGTTAACGTAATCAACAAAGTTGTTGTTAGTAGCATCGTAGTTGATACAGTCTTTCCAGTTCTTCCATTTGTCTTCTTTGAGTTTGTTTTCATCAAGTGTCCATGCGGCTTCTGCATAAGCATTTAAAAAGCCATCCAATTCCGGCAAGGCTTCCATCATTTTGTAAGTTGACGCAATAAAGAATTCTTTGTAGAAAGGATTGGTCCATTGCTGGTGGCCAACGATGCCCTCCTTTTTACCGGACAAAGCATCACGATACAAATCATTCTGATGCGCTGATTCGAGATAGCGTGTGTAAATACCGCCTGGGTTAAATATATCCTGCTTGTTCTTCCAAAAAGTATATGGAATGTAGTGACTGTACGATCTTGAAATAACATAGCGGATCCCTTTGCTTTTTGCAAGTTGCATGTTCTTGCGGAGTGTACTGACGTTTTGCTCCATTCTTTTCAAATCAATCACCTGGGCCTCTGCAAATTTTGTATTGCTGTAGTCTACAAAAAACATGGGCATGAATTTGTACGTGCCCAAAGAAATAACATTGAAACCCTGATCCGTAATGCGGTTTATCTCCGTGCGTACTTCCTTTTCTTTTTTAGGATTCATCCATTCGTTAGCATCGACACAAGCTATTTTGTATGGCATATTGCCACTTGTTTCCTGCGCCTGCAAAGCGAAATGCAAGCTCAAACAAAAAAACACCAGGAAACAAAAAAGATTTTTTTTCATAAAGGCAATCAGAATTTTTGGATTATGAAAGGCTGACCCAAATCGTCAGCCTTTCTGTAATCGTAATAGGGAATTTAGATAACCGGGTTTTATAGGACCAATGACAAATCGACCCTGGGTTAATTCTCATGTGTCATAAAAACTTTATCGTGAAGATTCGGTTTATCAAACCAAATCATGCAACTAGTTGTAGCCCGGATTTTGACCGATGTTGTAAGCCTGCAATTGTAAATACGGAATTGGATAGACCAGTTGAAATTCCTGTGGTGCTTTCGTTTTTGCATTCTTCACAAAATCATCTTTAAACGTATAAGTACCTCCTGAATAACTCACGGATCCTGATGGATTAGGATAAACACCTCCCGGATAAGTAACTGTGTACTTAGGCAAAGTAGATTGCTTTAAGATTGCACTGTTCCTCGTTGCCAGGTCTGTCATTACTGAGATAAAAGTGCCGGTGCGTTTCAGGTCAAAGAGCCTCTGCCCCTCCTGCGCAAACTCAAGACGTCTTTCACGCATCAGTGTGTCGCGGAACTGCTCCATTGTGAGATTGCTTGCTACCACTGCGCTGGTTGGATTAGAAGAAAATGCACGCTTTCTTACAAGATTCAGGTAATAATATTTGTCGCCGCCAACGCCGGTTGTATTCAATTCATTTAAAACCTCGGCATACATCAGCAATATATCTGAGTAGCGGAGAACCGGCAGATTATTGGCTTTATAGTCGCGGGCCACTGTAACAGAATCTACGTACTTCGCAGGGTAAGGCACATTCTGCTGCGTATTCTTAAAAGTACCGTCGCTTTGTTTTTTAATGTACCATGAGTAGTACATCTTCGAACGATCATCTGCAGATTTGTAAAGTGACCACAGATCGGTAGAAGGTGTCCATGCTTTATATCCGGCAGTTTTTAGTTGAGTGACTTCCGGAGCTGAAATCGAACCTGGTAAAAAATTCCGGTGCATGAAGCTACCCACTCTGTCGGAAACATCTCCGAGACAATAATGCTCATAAATCATTTCACTACTTCTCTTCTTGTTCATATCGAAATAGTCTGCAATCTTTGGCACAAGTGTGAATTTATTTGAAGAGATCACTTCATTCAACTTTTGTTCACTCAGCGTCAGCATATCAGTGTTGCGCTTGCTGAATGGGCCTGCCAGGGTGAGGTAAACTTTTGCCAGCAATGATTTAGCGGACCAAATCGTTGCACGACCGGCTGCCAGTGGAGCATCGGAGCAATTGGCTTCGGCGTATTTCAAATCACTTACAATTGTGTTGTAAATTTCCTTTGCAGGCGATTTATCCATCACAGTTTGACTGATGCTTTCTACTACGATTGTGTCCAATGGTACTTCACCCCAAAGCTGCACGAGATAAAAATATTCGAGCGCCCTTAAAAACTTAGCTTCGCCAATTACATATCCTTTTTCAGTGGCGGACATGGTAGCAATGCGAGGAACGTTTTCAATCACTGCATTGGCTTGCGCAATGGTTTTGTATAAGGACACCCATGAGTTGTTGATATAACTGTTGTTCGGGCTAAAATTAAAATTTTGAATTTGCCTGCGTTCATCTTCTGTGTTGGAATATTCATCATCCATATCGTCAGTGATCATATCAGTAAGTACAAAGAAGTTGCGGCAGTCTCTCGGACCAAATGAAAGAGAAAGTGTGTACGTTGCATACAAGCCGGACTTTGCATCATCCGCACTTTTCCAGAAATTGGAAGCAGCAATGTTGCTGTATACATTTTCATCCAGAAAGCTTTTTTTACAACCGGCCAGTATCAGCATGGTTGTAATTGTTAGCAGGAAAATTAGTTTCGGTTGCATATAAATATTTTTATTAGAATTAGAATTTTGCTTTAATTCCAAACAGGTACATTTTGCTTGTAGGGTAAGAACCATTGTCGATGCCAGCTCCCACGCTTCCGCTTCCCAGGTAGCTTACCTCAGGATCGTATCCTCCATAGTATTTGGTAAGCGTAAACAGATTGGTTGCTGACACGTAGAACCTGAGGTCGGGCAGCTTAACTCCACTCACTCTTTTGTTGTTCAGATTATAACCTAGCGTGAGGGTCTTAACTCTTAGATAGGAACCGTCCTCGATATAGAAATCTGACATGGCATCGGGATAGCCTTTATACGCTCTCGGAATTGTATTGCTTGCTTGTCCGGGGTCGCCGGTTAATTCATTGGCTGGTCTCCATCTGTCCAGTACTTTCGCCAATTGATTGTTGTCTCCACTAAAATTCATCAACTTGGTAAAGCTGGTATTCATGATAGAATTGCCTTTCTGAAAAATTATAAAAATGGAGAAATCGAAATTCTTATAAGCAAAATTGTTTGTCATACCGCCGTTCCAGTTGGGCTGCGGATTACCTAAAATTGTTTTATCTGCATCGGTAATTTTGCCATCGTTATTCATGTCTACGTAACGGAAAACACCAGGAAGGACGGGCATTCCAGATAGCTTAGCTCCTTTATCTGCTTCCTCCTGGGTCTGGTACAATCCATCTGTTTTGTAACCATAAAACACGCCCAGCGGTTGCCCTACTTTAATCAGTACAACGTTGCCGAACTTGTTATTGGCAGAAGAATTTGAGATGGCAGAAATTTCTGTAGGACCTCCAAGATCGGTTACTTTATTCCGGTTAACAGCTATGTTGAAGCTCGTGGTCCAGCTAAAGCTTTTGTTGCTAACGTTCCTGGAAGTAATTGCAAATTCAAGTCCGCGGTTTTCAACACTGCCGATATTTTTAGATACCGTAGTGTAACCGGAAGCTGCAGGCAGCGCATAGTCAAGAAGAAGATCGGTGGTGTTTTTCAAGTAATAATCTGCTGTGAAGGAAATCCTGTTTTTAAGCACAGAGAAATCAATACCCGCGTCAAATTCAGCAGTCTTTTCCCATCGAAGATCTTTGTTTGCCATCTTGTCGATCATGTAGCCGTTACCCAGCACGCCCCCTATAGATGTTGCTCTTGTGGCATATAGCGCTTGCGAAGAATATGGACTGATTCTGTCACTTCCGTTAACGCCGTAAGAAACTCTGAATTTAAGATCGTTGAAGAAGTTAATGTTTTTAAAGAATGGTTCATTGGACACTCTCCACGCGAAGGAACCGGAAGGGAAATAGCCCCATTTATTATCTTCGCCAAACTTCGAGGAGCCATCGGCTCTGTAAGTGAAGCTGAAAAGATAACGATCACTGTAATTATAAGTGGCTCTTCCAAAATAAGACAACAGCTTATATTCGGATGCAGCAGAAGAAACAGTAGGCAATCCGTTGCCACTTCCTAAATTGTAAAATTCAAAAACGTCTGTTGAAAAATCTGTGTTACCCGCCTGGAAATTATTATTGAAACTGCTGGTGATTTCCTGGCCCGCCAACAAAGAGAATGAATGTTGCTTAATTGTTTTCGCATAGCTTAACGAATTGGCATTCGACCATTTCGAAGCTCTTGTCATCTTTTCATAAGCACTACTTACTTTGTCCCCTTTTATACTGTTAGGGAAATAATAGTTCTCAAGTCTGTAAGATGGATTAATGGTTGCTTCTGAGCGAAGCGTAAAATTTTTCAGAATTCTGAATTGTAAATAGGCGCCTGATTGCAAACTCAATTCTTTTCTTTCATTGGTGGTTTCCTGTGCATTCGCTAAAGGAGAAGTTGTTATAGGATCGCCTGTTGACGGATCAATATAGAAAGAGCCTGATGGATCCAAAAGGCCTTTGTCTGTTGGGTTTGTGGAGTTGGCACGCAAAATGGAACCATTGTCGCCCACCTGTATTCCGTGCTTGGAAGTTTGTGACAGGTTCAGCTTAATGCCTGCAGAAACCGATTTGCTGAAATTAAAATCGACGTTGCTTCTTATAGCGGCTCTTGAATAATCTGAACTAATAATTAAACCATCCTGCGTAAGATAATTCACAGACACATAGTAGCGGGCAGCATTGTCACCACCTGACACAGACACGGTTCCATTCAACTGAGGAGCTCTATGAAACATCAATGCCTGCCAATCCTTGTCGGTAGTCATTGTGTCGGGCCGGGTCGTTACAGGCGGCAGGCCAATTGTAGCCTTAGCATCGTTGGCCAATTCATACAACTGCTGCGAAGTTAGCAAAGGCAATTTCCTTCGCAACTCCTGAAATCCATAATAGGTGTCAATTGTTACTACAGGCTTTCCCTTCACGCCACTTTTTGTGGTGACAAGAATAACACCGTTGGCTCCACGCGATCCATAAATTGCAGTGGCTCCGGCATCCTTCAATATCTCGATTGATTTTATGTCGCTCGGGTTCAATGATGATAAAGTCTGGTCACTCGTAAAACCATCTATCACCAGCAAGGGCGCATTGTCCGCCTTTATTGAACTTCCACCTCTTACACGTATGGAAATATCTCCGCCTGGCTCTGCAGAAGTGTTTACAACCAGCACACCGGCAGCATTTCCCTGGAGAGCTTGCTCCACGGTAGTTATTGGCGTCTTCATTATGTCTTCAGATGATATGGTAGAGATGGATGTTGTGAGATCCCGTTTTTTTACAGTACCATATCCAACTACCACCACTTCACTCAACGCGCCGTTTGCAGGACTTAAACTGATGTTGACATCGGTTTTCCCCGGAGTTACTTCCATTGGCTCGTAACCAACATTAGAAAACAGCAATACAGGTTTTTGACCATTTCGAACGGCAAGTGTAAAGTTGCCGGCGTTGTCGGTAGTAGTACCCGTTGAAGTGCCTTTCAAAGAAACTGTTACACCGCTCAAAGGCTGGCTGGTAGTGGCATCGCGAACTGATCCTTTGAAAATTTGGTCTTTGCCATTCTTGGGAACCGAGTCGGATACCGGATTGATTTCACTTGCTTTCTTAGCGTCTGATGCAGCGCCAACATTGTCTTTTGAAACAATGGTGTAGTAGTTGTTTCTAACGTAGAGAAACACAAAATCATTGGGATAAAGAATGCCTTTGAGAACATCTTCCACCGACTTGCCTTTTAAATTTTGCATGTCGTAGGTGGTAAATTTCTTTTCAAGTAATCCCCTGTCGTAAACAAACTGGGTTCCGAATACTTCGGTCACTTTTTTCAGGGCATCAATGACCGGAGTTTTTTTTGTTTTCTTTTGATCAGTCGGGGTACGGTTTTGGGCGAAGGTTTCTTTCGGGTAAGCCTGGCTTACTGAAAGAAGAAACAACAGGATTAGGGTTCCTGTTAGCTTCATGCATTTAGCAGAGCAGTCGTTTGGTTGCATAATCACATTTTTATGAAATAAATAGAGGTGTCATTTTGTTGAATTTTTACTTTAAGGACTTTGGATAAAATAAACAACGCATCATCAAGATTGTCGAGCATGAGTGTTCCGTCGATTCTTTTGTTTAGCAATGATGTGTCGCCTGTGATAATTTTTTTGCTGTAGTTGTCTTCGAGGTATTGAATGATGTCACTAAGATGCGTATCCTTTAAAATCAATTTTCCGTGGATCCATGCGGAATAATCATCCGGAGCTGTTGTGGAAACAGAAACATTTTCAGCACTATTGTCAATGGTCACTATTTCGTCCGGCGCCATGATCATGTCTGCTTTTTTATGATCATCAAATGATAACCGGATCTTTCCTTCTTTAAGTACGATCTCGGTTTTATTTCTTCTGTTGCGGATATTGAAAGTAGTTCCCAATACCTCAATGATTACTCCATTGGTATGCACAAGGAAACGTTCGTGATTTGTTATTTTATGATCCTGGTCCAAATGTTTTATCTCAAAATATCCTTCACCCTCCATCCATATTTCTCTCGCTTCGTCTTCTCCCCAATGCTTTTTTAAAACAAGTTTGGAATTGCTGTTCATCACTATAGATGAGGAATCAGGAAGGCTCACTCTTTTCTGAATGCCGGATGCAGTGGTAATGGTATTCAGTTCGTTTGCTTTTTGATTGAGCAAATACATTGCAAGGCCGATTCCGGCAAGGAGGATGAAAACGGCAGCCACTCTGAAAAGCCTGCTGCTCCACAATCGCAGCACTCTTGCAGTCTCCGCAGGATTTTCCCCGCGATCCCTGCGAAGAAGGATCTGTTCAATCTGGTTATTAATTTCTGTGGGTGCTACTCTGTGGTGGTAAACCTGAAGCGATTGTACTACTTGGCGGGCCGTGTCAATTACTGACGACCGTTGCGGATTTTCATTCAGCCATTCACTCCAGAAAGTTTCAACTTCCGGAGTCGGGTTATTCACCCACGCTCTGAACTGCTCATCCCAAACAAAATCTTCTGCAGAATAGTTTACGTATTTCTCGTTCGCTTCACTCATATATTTCTTTAGAGACCAAACGCATCATCAGATACCAATGATTTCTTATTTTTTTTAAAAAAATTCTTTTAGTAATAATGGAAGGATAAGATATAGCGTATGGGGATCGAATGAACTTCCCATTTCATCTTTAAGTTTGCCCAGCGCTATTTGCAAAAGGTTGGAAACGGTTTGTGGAGTAATGTCCATGGCCTGTACTATTTCATCGCGGCTGAAACCATGATAAAACTTTAAGTAGACCACTTCCTTTTGTCGCGGGGGCAATTTTTCTATAGCGGCTGCTATTTTTTTTGCAAGGCGCCGTGCCGTTTCATCATTGATATATTGCATCTCAATGGAAACCTGGAAATTAAATTCATGATCCAGTTTCTGCTCGTCTGCCAGCAACTTCTTTACCGCCTTGTGTTTCCGGTGCAGGATTCTTCTGAGGGAAGAAAACAGGTAGGCCTTAATATTGACGGGCTCGCTCAACGAACCTCGCTTGTTCCATAAAATAAGAAAGAGATCCTGGATGGCATCTTTCACCTGTTCGCCGTCTGCAGAAAACCGGATGCCATAATTGTACAGTGCATCATACTGACTAAAAATCAGCTGCCTGAAGGAGGTATCTTCTCCTTCTACAAATGAGTCCCATATTTCTTTACTGTTTTCCAAGTGCTAATCTGAGAGGCCTGAACCAATAAAAATTAACCTTAAAACCTTCAATACAATTGCCTCCCGACAAGAACAATAGCAGCAGTAAAGGTTAAAAGCGAAGCAATAAGCAATCCTAAGCAAAATATGAAATTACAAGCCGATATCAAAAAAGACTTATCCCGAAACTGGAACTTTTTTGGAAACAGTGTTGTCAAAAAAAATGTCTTGATGTTTTAGTGTTTTCTAATCTCCCTTCTGCGCTTCCTGAAAAGTTTTCACAATTGCATCATGAGATCGTAAAGCATAAGAAGGCATGGGACTTTCTGTTTTGAAAACTTGCTGGGCAGAAGCGGGTTCTATTGTTATGAACGACTCATCGATGTCTCCTTTTTTATTGAGCACTGCCTTTATGTTCAATCCGAATACTGCAGCAAAGAACTGATACATCGGCGCTCTTTTGGTGAAGCCATAATCGTGCTGATCTTCCGGCAGATGTACATTGGAAATGTTTTCTTTCTTTCCGTAAAGTCCGTATACTTTTTGCAGGTAAGGATATTCGACAGTGGGTACAGTTTGTGTCCAGTCATTGCCATCGGAAATTACCAGTTGAGGCCGCGGCGCCGCCATGGCTGCGATCTCCGCATTGTTTGTGTTGCCACAGGAATGAATTGGCAAACCACTTTCACAGTTGCAGCCTCCGTAAAAGCTGGAAGAAACCATCACAACAGAACAACTGGCTTTGATGCGGTTATCAAGCGCCGCTGCCAGGAATGTTTGCGTTCCACCACCAGAAGCTCCTGTGATTCCAATCTTTGTTGTGTCCACATCTGAGAGGCTATATAAAAAGTCAATGGCCCTTATGCTGTTCCAGGTTTGTATGGCCAATGCAAAATTGGTTTTGTGAAATTTATAGCTTCCACTCTGGTCCACCGATTCTCCATACGAATACATGTCGTAATCAAACACCACTGCTCCCATTTTTGCTAACGCGGCACAGCGGTATTGCATATCGGGCCGATATCTTCCTCTTTCATCGGCAATCATGGAATTGACCTTGTTATAGAAATGTCCATGCGGACAGAGAATAGCAGCATGTTTACCTTTTGCTATTGGCCTGTATAGCGAGCCGCAAACAAAATATCCCGGTATGCTTTCAAAAGCTACGTTCTCAACGGTGTAGCCATTCATGACCCTTTTGTTTCGAAAGATGGTGTTTAAGCTATTTCGTTTTGCCTGCGGATTAATGCCCAATGTTTTTAAAACACAATCTTTGATTTGTTGTTTGCGGTGCTCAAATTCAACCGAGCTGGTATAAAGGTTTTGCAAAACATCTAACTGCTTCTTCCCTTCTGAAAAATCTTTGCGGAAGTATTCATACTTCGTGATTTCAAAACTGTCCCTGCCTTTTTCTTTCCAAACCATGTCCACAGGTTTGAGAACATTGTCCAGTGTTTGTTTTACATCTGTTCTGAATCTCCAGGCTGCATAATCAATCACTTTGCCTTTCGTGTTCTTGCTTTCATAAATCAAATGAACACCATAACGCTGCTCAACGTTCTTAAGCACTTCATCAAGCGGCTGCTGATACACTTGCTTCGACTGGCTCGCAGACATCTGCTCGGGAGTTTGCGCAGCCGCATGTTGAATGATCAACAGGAAAAATAAAAAAGACGATAAACATATTTTCATGTTCAATTGATTTGTATATAGCGATATTTGAAACAAAGGGTTTCACGCAAAGGCGCAAAGGGAAAACAAAGGACGCAAAGGCTTTTTGTGTTTCACGCGGCGAGCCAAAAGGAACAACCATGCAGCGGTCTTTTGTTTGAAGG
>Ga0318568_10000231_pt1 | contig 21349 bp, 18 predicted proteins | sample GRESIP088b5f21_FD_203690 | JGI IMG/M metagenome (GOLD analysis project Ga0318568, IMG submission 203690) | Tropical soil microbial communities from Luquillo Experimental Forest, Puerto Rico - GRE.SIPMG.088b5f21 | ecosystem: Environmental > Terrestrial > Soil > Tropical forest > Bulk soil...
CCCGGAACGGGGATGTTTCACCCGCGCCCACGCTCCGCCGAGCTCTACGCCAGCCTGCTGCTGCCGCTGGTGGGCTTCCTGCCACCCGGCGACCCGCGGGTGATCCGCACGATAGAGGCCGTCGGCGACGAGCCCAGGCGGCAAAGATCCTGCCTGAGCAGGGCCTTCACGTGGGGTGAGCGAGGGGACTCGAACCCCCGACACCCAGGACCACAACCTGGTGCTCTAACCAACTGAGCTACGCCCACCATCGCCGTCTGGCTGCCTGAAGCATAGCGGCATCCGGCGCCCGGCGGGCACGGTCCGGCCGGGCGGACCAGCCAGCCGGATCAGGGAGCCAGGCCTGCTGGCTGATCAGCGGAGTCCTGGCCGCTGCCATCGGCGAAACGTTCGGCGATGTGGCGGGCCGTGACCGAGTCCGGGCCGGGTGGCGGGACGAACACCGAGGCCCGGTAGTACCGCAGCTCCCTGATGCTCTCGGTAATGTCGGCCAGCGCTCGGTGACCGCCGCGCTTGGGCGGGCTGGCGAAGTAGGCGCGCGGGTACCAGCGCCGGGCCAGTTCCTTGACGCTCGACACATCCACCATCCGGTAGTGCAGGTATGCGTCGAGTTCGGGCATGTCGCGAGCGAGGAAGGAGCGGTCCGTGGCGATGGAGTTGCCGCACAGCGGTACCTTGCGCGGCTCGGCGACATGACCCCGCACATAGCTGAGCACCCGGTCCTGGGCCTCGGCCAGGCTCACGCCCGTGGCCAGTTCCGCCAGCAGGCCGGAGGCAGTGTGCATCTGCCGGACAACCTCGGCCATCTGGTCCAGTGCCTCCGCCGGCGGCTTGATGACCAGGTCCACGCCATCGTCGAGGATGGCCAGGTCACCGTCAGTGACCAGGCAGGCAATCTCGATCAGGGCATCCCGGGCAAGGTCGAGCCCGGTCATCTCGCAGTCGATCCACACGAGCCGGTCCGTCATCCCGCCAGCCTAGGGCCTGTCAGGCCCTGGAGTGCTGACCGGCGCTAGCTGTTTGCAGCTACGGCCTTCCGCTCACGGGCCTGGCCTCCGCTCGCGCAGCCGCAGGGCCGCAATGTGGTCAGGGGCCACGATGCCGGGCCGCAGTGCCGGGTCCGGCTGCGGCTCACCGAACGTCATCGCCACCGGCACCACCCCCGCCCAGACGTCAGCACCCAGATCGGCCACGTCGTCGGCGGGTGGTCCGGTGCGGATCTTCACCGAGGCCTCCGCGAGACGGATGGCGAGTGCTGCGGTGGCGGCGAGTTCCTTGCGGGTGGGCCGGCGCAGCGCGTCCCACCGGCCGGGGATCAGCTGCTCAGTGACGGCCCGGAAGGCGGCTAGGCGCTCGGTGTCATCGGTGACGAGCCGGCCGGTCCCGAACACCACCGCGCTGCGGTAGTTGGCTGAATGGTTGAAGGCCGCCCGTGCGCAGACCAGTCCGTCGAGGTGAGTGACGGTGACGCAGACCGGCTGCCCGGCTGCGGCCAGGATGCTCCGGTTGGCCGAGGACCCATGCAGATAGAGCGTGTCCCCGCGGCGGCCGTAGGCGGTGGGCAGGACTACTGGCGAGCCGTCCATGATCACCCCGAAGTGACAGATCAGCCCGGCGTCGAGTACCTCGTACAGCTCGGCGCGGTCGGTCCGGCCGCGTTCGGGGTGGCGGCGCAGCCGGGTGCGGTCGGTCACCGACAGGGGATGTGCGGCATTCATGCCACCCAAGTTATCCGCCGTCCCGCCAGCTCAGGCCTCATCATGGGGATAGGGCCCGCGGGCAGGCGACAGGAGTGAGGCGATGGCGGACGGCGGCGTGCCAGGGGTCGAGGACGTGGCCGCGCTCGGCCGCTGGTTGTCCGGTCATGGCATCGCCGGCGATGGCCCGCCGCGGGTATCGATCATCGGCGGTGGCCGGTCCAACCTGACCTACCGGCTCGACCTGGGCCTGGATCGCCGGACCGGGCCGCTGATCCTGCGGCGGCCGCCGCTCGGTCACGTACTGCCCACGGCCCACGACATGTCACGGGAGTTCCGGGTGCTGGGTGCGCTGGCCGGGACCGAGGTGCCGGTGCCGCGCCCCATCGCGCTGTGCCAGGACCCGGAGATCATCGGCGCACCGTTCTACCTGATGGAGTACGTGCCCGGCGCGGTGCTGCGGACGGCGCAGGACGCGGCCGTGCTCAGCCCGGCCCAGGCGGGGCAGCTGTCGCGCACGTTCGTGCGGATGCTGGCCAGTATCCACGGCCTGGACATCGAGGCGGCGGGGCTGACCGGGTTCGGCCGCCCGGAGGGCTACCTGGCCCGCCAGCTGTCCCGCTGGCAGCGGCAGTGGGAACTGTCCAGCACCCGGGAGATGCCCGGTTACGACGAGCTGGTCGGCCGGCTCACGGCCGGGCTGCCCGGCACCGGCGGCCGCCCGGAGGGGGCCGGCGGGCTGGTTCACGGTGACTACCGGCTGGACAACATGCTGGTCGTGACGGAGGCGGAGCCCAAGATCGCGGCGGTGGTGGACTGGGAGATGTCGACGCTCGGCGACCCGCTGGCCGACCTGGGGCTGTCGCTCGTCTACTGGACCGACCCTGGGGAGCAGGACTGGCTGCCGGCGGCTTCGGTGACCACCGCCCCCGGCTTCCTGAGCCGGGCCCAGCTGGCCGCTGAATACGCTGCCGTCACCGGCCGCGACCTGTCCCGGATCGGCTATTACATGGCCTTCGGCTGCTTCAAGCTAGCGGTCGTGCTGGAGGGCATCCACGCCAGGTTTCTGCAGCGCAAGACGGTAGGCGAGGGGTTTGAGCAGGAGGGCCAGGCGGTCCCGGTGCTGATCGGGCGCGCCCATGAGCTGCTGGACGCGACCGTGCTCTGATTTCCGGCCAAACGGATAGCTCCCAGCCGCTGTCCGGCCGTGAGCCTGGGAGGTTTGTTATGGGGCCCGGCGCCCCGCTCTCGCCGGGCCCCATGCCCGCCCTGGCCTTGGCCCGGGCGGGAGCTTTGTTGAGGCCCGGCGCCCCGCTCTCGCCGGGCCTCAGCCCGCCGGGGGAGTTCAGCACTTCCCGGCGGGAGCTGTTTGAGGCCCGGCGCCCCGCTGTCGCCGGGCCTCACCCACCGGGATCTCGCGATCCCGCTGGGAGCTCTCATGAGGCCCGGCGCCCCGCTCTCGCCGGGCCTCGTAGACAAGACGCGCAGCCCGCGGCGGTGGTTCACACGCTCGCACCAGGTTTCCGGAAACTTTCCGGCTAGGTTTTGCAGGCGGAGGGCTGGCAGAGGGCGCGGGCAGCGGTCAGGTAGATGGCCGGGCCGAGCTGTGCGTGCCTGGTGATAGCGGACGCCTGCCCGTTGGTGGCGGCGGCGATCTGCTGCAGCGCGCGCAGGTCACCCGCTGAGCCGAGCATGATGAGCACGATCTTGACCGGGCGCCGCGGGTCGTACAGCGACTGCAGGTCGTGCACCAGCGTGGCAGCGCTGATGTCACCGTGACGGTGGTCAACCCCGGCGGTCAGGACCAGCACCGCGTTGGTGTACCGCGGCTGGTAGCTGGCGAGCATCTGCCGGTAGGCGGTGAGGATGGTGCGATACAGCGGGGCGCGCGCGGCCACCGGCCGCTGGGTGCTGACCAGTTGCTCGATCTGCTGCCGCCGGGTGCGCTGTCCCAGCGAGTCGGCCAGCGGGCCGACCGGCACCAGTTCCTGATAGGAAAGCCCGTCCTTGACCCGGCTGGGGAATGTCCACAGGCCCATCTGGGTGCTGTCCGGGAATGACCCCAGCCCGGTTCCGGCGGCCTGGCCGAGCAGGTGAGCCAGTTCCGGGCCGCCCGCGCGGCTGGGCGCGGCCGTGGCTGCGGAGATGTCGACCAGAGCCAGGTCGCGGGAGCCCAGCATGAGCCGTTGCCACGCCAGCCAGGCCGCCCCCGCCTGGCTGGCCGTGACCGGTGGTAGCAGCCGCGGCCGGGCGCTGGCCAGGCCGTACCAGCGGGGCCAGGTCCCGGCCTGCCCGGCGGATGTCCGGAAGCCGGCGTAGCGGACATAAGAGGTCGCGTATCCCGACCGCAGCACATCATCGAACTGGCCTGCGGTGGCAACTGCGGCCGCACTGGTGGCAGTGATCAGGTAGGGATAGCTGAGCTGCAGGCTGCCCTCGGCTGGGTAGCGCACCGCAAGTGGCTGCCGGGGGTGTGCCCGGTCGAACTGGATGACAGCCTGCTCGGTGGTGACGGTGACCGGGGCGGACACGGCCCCGGCGCCGCCTTCCGGCGCCCAGCTGGCCAGCCTGGCCAGTGGCGCCGGGCGGGCGGTGGGTGGCTCGGTCTGCACATGCACCGCGAAGCCGGCCAGGCCGGCCTGCCTGGACGGGCCGAGCAGCCGCTGCAGTTCGGCGAGCGTGACCAGCCCGGCCGCGCTGCTGGCCGGATCGGGGAACTCGACATGCAGGCCCAGCGCCGAGGCGGGGCCGCCGTCGCTGGCCGGGAGCAGGAACCGCCAGCTGACCGAGCTGCCGAACGCGGGTGTCAGCGCGGCGGCGGACCGGGGCATCACGATGACCAGCGTGGTCCGGGCCAGTGTGAGGCCGGCCGGCCGGATCCGGGTGGCGGCCGGGCCGTGCGCGAACCCGGCCCACAGGCTGGCATCCGGGATCCAGGCGGCGGGCGGCTGGACGTGACCCTGCCGGCCGGCGCCGAGCTGCGCGGCAACCACGGCGGGCGGCTCACCGGTGATATTGACCCGCACGCACTGCCCGCCAACCTGGCGGTGCAGCTTGTTGAAATAGTCCCCGAGGCGCTGCACGACCGGCTTGATCTCAGGGGCCACCGCCACGGTCACGGTCATCGGGTGCTGAGTGCAGTTAGTGCGGGCGACGATCGCCCGCACGCCCAGCACGACCAGGAGAGCCGCGGCGATCAGCGCCGCGGTGACAGTCAGCGCGGTCGTATGCACCCGGCGTTTCCGTTCGGGCCGGTAGTGGCGTGCGCGCTTGCTCCGTTCCGCGTTCACGGCGTCCTTCTATGCCCAGCGGCCGCGGCTGCCGGGCGCCCGTTCGCGCCTGGACTGCCGCGGGCTGTGCCGGTGACTGTAGCGCGCTGCGGGCCGTGTCACCCCCCGGCCGGGCAGACTGGCCGGGTGGCCTGCCACCCGCTGCGGCGCGGCACCGGCTAGTGCTGGCCGGCCGCGGCGAAGAACCCGGCCGATTCCCGCCGCCACAGCAGCACGATCGCGCTCAGGCCGACCAGCCAGACCACCACTGCGAACAGCTGGCTGGTGGAGATGGAGGCCCGGGCGAAGGCATACAGCAAGAGCAACGTGTCCAGGGCGAACAGGATGGTGGCGGAGATCCGGGCCCATACCCGGCCGAGGTTGTTCGCGTACGCCATCAGCAGCCAGAGCCCGGTTTCGACCACCGCCAGCACAATGGCGCCGACCGCGAAGGCGTGCGCAGCCCACGGGGTGACCGCCGCCGAGGAATCCTGGAAGGCCCGCTCGATGGTGTCGAAGATCACCAGGGTCACCAGCAGGTTGATGGCACTGAGCGCTGCCCCGGCGTACATGAGCATGACCGCTATCCGCACCTGCCGCGGGGGTTCGGCCGGGCTGGCAGCGGGCGTGGCCGACTGCGGGTCGCTGGCCGGGTAGGGCTGGTGCATGTCGGCTCCTGGCAAACGTCCGGCGAGAGATGACGCTGGATGGTGGGTCCTGGTTCACCGGGGGTCGCGGCCCACCGAGCCTAGCGGGGAGGCGGGACATTGGCCAGGTACCCGCGGGTGCTACAGCGCGGGGCGGAGCAGCGCCCAGACGATCTTGCCGCCCTCATCGAGCAGCTGCCATCCCCACCGGACGGAGCAGGATTCCACCACATTGAGGCCGCGGCCACTTTCCTCGGTGGGCCCTGACTCGCGCAGGACTGGAATGTCAGCACCCGGGTCGCTGACCATGCAGATGACGAATGGCGTCTGCGCCAGCAGCCGGAGCCGGATGCATTGATCGCCCACGGAGCCGGGGGCGGACGGGACGCCGTGCCGGAGTGCATTGGTGACCAGTTCGGAAACGACCAGCTCGGCCATATCCGTGAGACCGGACAGGCGCCAGTCAGCCAGTGTGGTGCGGGTGAAATCGCGGCTGGTCCTGACCGATTCCGGCTGTGGCCCGAGCCGGCAGGTCGCCGCCTGGGCATCCGGCACGGTCAGCCCGCTGGCCAGCGGCCGGGCGGCTACCCACGGGCCCGGCCAGCGTCGGCCTGGCGGCGGGGAAGGCCGGTAGCCCAGTTGGCTCGTACCGCCGAAGCCCGGTGTCACTGGCAGTGCCGCCCGGTCTGCGGTCATCGGCTTCCCGTCTCGAGGTCACGCGTCGCAGTCGTCCGCCTACAGCGCAAGCGTTATCATCGCAACTGTATCTTGCAAACGCAAGGCCAGATGCACGTGCAGATGAGATTGTTAGCTTGCACGTGCGGAACGGGGGAGCAGTACCACCGGCTGGCGCCGTGCCTGGCTCAGGCAAGCCAAGGGGGTAGTGGTGATATCAGCGCAGCCGGGCTCCGGCCCGACGGTTCTGCGCATTCTCCTTGGCTCCCAGCTGCGGCTGCTGCGGGAAGCGGCGGGCATCACCCGGGAAGAGGCCGGCTATGCCATCCGGGCCTCCGGCTCCAAGATCAGCCGGATGGAATTGGGGCGGGTCAGCTTCAAGGAACGTGACATTGCCGATCTGCTCGCTTTGTACGGCGTCGCGGAAACAGAAAGCTCGGCCCTGGCGGAACTGGCCAGGGAAGCCAATACGCCGGGGTGGTGGCACAAATACGGGGGCGTGCTGCCGGACTGGTTCAGCGTTTATGTCGGGCTGGAAGAGGCCTGCTCGCTGCTGCGGGTGTACGAGGTGCAGTTCGTCCCGGGCCTGCTGCAGACGGCCGGCTACGCCCGGGCGGTGGTCCAGCTCGGGCAGCCGCGCGCGACCCCGGCGGAGATAGAGCACCGGGTCGGCTTGCGGCTGGCCCGCCAGGAGCTGCTCACCAAGCCGGGCGGGCCCCGGCTGTGGGCGGTCGTGGACGAAGCGGCGCTGCGGCGCCCGATCGGCGGGACAGAGGTGATGCGCGAGCAGCTCGAGCGGTTGATTGAAGCCACCCAGGAGCCGAACATCACGCTCCAGGTGGTGCCGTTCCGGTCCGGCGGCCATGCCGCCGAGGCAGGGGCCTTCACCATCATGCGGTTCCCCGAACCGGACCTGCCCGACGTCGTCTACCTCGAACAGCTCACAAGCGCCCTGTATCTCGATAAGCGTGACGACGTGGAGCGGTACACCGAGGTCATGGAACGCCTCAGTGTCGAGAGCGAGTCCCCAGAACGTTCTGTCGGCATTTTGAGCGGGATGCTTGAGGGAGTCGAAGGCATATGAACACCTACAACGGAATGCCCGCGGCGGAGCTGGCCGGCGCGGTCTGGCGTAAGAGCAGCTCCAGCAACTCGCAGGGGGCATGTGTCGAGCTGGCGAGGCTGGGCACCGGTGAGTTCGCGGTCCGCAACTCGCGGAACCCGGACGGCCCTGCCCTCATCTACACCAGGGCCGAGATCGCGGCTCTCATCGAGGGCGTCAAACTGGGCGAGTTCGACGACCTGCTGGCCGGGCTGGCCTGCTGACCCGCCGGCCGGCCCGGCTGCCCATGCCCAGGCCGGCGGCTGTCTGTGACGCGGCCGGCGGGCTGCCTGTGCCCCGGCCGGCCGGCCGCCCGGCCGCGGTCGCCCGCACCCCCCGGTCAGCGTTGTTAGGTAAACCTAACTTGGGCTATCCTGGCCCGGCGTGCGGTGCCCGGCCGCGACTGCCGGTGCCAGCAGAGCTGCTGGCCCACCAGGAGAGGACTGTCCGTGCCCGCGAGCCAGATCGCCTTGCTGGGGGCTATCGCCGGTCTAGCCATCTTCATCGGCCTGCCGCTGGGCCGGGTGCGGACGGCCATGCCGAGGACGAAGGCCTTCCTGAACGCGCTGGCCATCGGCATCCTGATCTTCCTGCTGTGGGACGTGCTGACCAATGCCTGGGCGCCCACCAGCGCGGCGCTGGCCCAGCACCACTACAGCACCGCCGCTACCCGCGCCACGGTGATGCTGGCCTGCCTCGGCGTCGGGCTGATTGGCCTGGTGCATATCGACCGCTGGCTGAAGCGGCGCGCCGCGCGGCTGCTGCCAGAGGGCCCAGGTGCCGCGACCGCCAGGCCGGCGGTGATCCCGGCCGGCCCGGAGGCTGCCGGGACGCGGGCGGCCGCGCTGTCGCTGCTGATCGCGATCGGCATCGGGATGCACAACTTCGGCGAGGGCATGGCCATCGGCGCGTCCGCCGCGGCGGGCCGGATCAGCCTGGCGCTGCTGCTGGTCATCGGGTTCGGTGCGCATAACGCGACGGAGGGATTCGGCATCGTCGCGCCGCTGCCGGCCAGCGGCAGCCGCCCGTCCTGGTCCCGGCTGGCGCTCCTCGGCCTGATTGCCGGCGGCCCCACCTTCGTGGGCACCGTCATCGGCATGCAGGTAACCGCACCGCTGCTCACCATCGCGTTCCTGGCCCTGGCCGCGGGCTCCATCCTGTACGTGGTGATCGAACTGCTGGCGGTTGCCCGGGCCACCAGGATGAAGGAACTGGTCGCCTGGGGCATCCTGCTCGGACTGATCCTCGGCTTCGTGACCGACGCGATCGTCTCCGCCGCCGGTGCCTGAGGGCTGCCCGGCACCGCCGTTGCGCTGATCCGGCCTGGCCCGTCGGCGCATGGCGGCCTTCCGGCTAAAGTCCAGGGGTGATTCCGGGGCAGGACGCTGCGCTGCCGCCACTCACCCGGCGGCTGCTGGGCTGGGAGATCATCATCGTCTTCGCGGTGTCGCTGGGCGGCAGCGCGCTGAATGCCGTCATCAGCCTCATCGGGTCGCTGACCGCGCACAAGGAGCTGCGCCACCAGGCCGCGGTGCTGGTTGGCTCGGCGGCGCCGGGCCGCCCGCTGCTCGACCTGTCCTTCCAGCTGGCCGGGATCACGCTCACGCTGGCCCCGGTGGCGCTGGTCTTCTACCTGATGGCCAGGGCCGGTGAGCCACTGTCGGCAATGGGCCTGGACACCAGCCAGCCCGGCCGCGACCTGGCGCGCGGTGCCGGGCTGGCGGCGGTCATCGGCGGCCTCGGGCTCGGCCTCTACCTGGCTGCCTACCGGCTGGGGATCAGCCTCAACGTGGTGCCAGAAAGCCTGCCGCCGGTGTGGTGGCGGGTCCCGGTGCTGGTGCTGATCGCGTTCCAGAACGGGGTCCTGGAAGAGATCCTGGTCCTCGGCTACCTGCTGCGGCGGCTGGAGCAGCTCGGCTGGCGGCCGGGCTGGGCGATCGCGGTCAGCGCCCTGCTGCGCGGCTCCTACCACCTGTACCAGGGGTTTGGCGGGTTCATCGGGAACGCGGCCCTGGGGGTTGTGTTCGCGGTGCTGTTCCGCCGGTGGCGGCGGGTAACGCCGATGATCATCGCGCACGGGCTGATCGACACCGGTGCCTTCCTCGGGTATCTGGCCCTGCACGGCCGGGTTGCGTGGCTGCCCTGACCCGTATCCTTCGGCCATGCCCGAACCCACGGCCGTGACCGAGCCGATCCCAGGTACCGGGATCGACGCCGACAGTGCCACCATCGCGTCCCTGGCCGCCGCACTGGCCAGCGGCCAGGTCACCGCCCAGGCGCTGACCACGTTCTACCTGTCCCGGATCGAGCGGCTCGACATGCTGCTGCACTCGGTGATCAGCGTCAGCGGTGACGCGCTGGCGCAGGCGCAGGCCAGTGATACCGCGCGCGCCAGCGGGGCCGCCCCCGGGCCGCTGGCCGGAATTCCGGTCCTGGTCAAGGACAACATCGCGGCCCGCGGGCTGCCAGCCACGGCCGGCTCGCCCGCGCTGGCCGGCGCCGAATCCGGTGACGCCTACTGCGTCGGCAGGCTGCGCCAGGCAGGGGCGGTGATCCTGGGCAAGACGAACCTGTCGGAATGGGCCAATTTCCGCTCCTCCCACCCCACCAGCGGCTGGAGCACGCTGGGCGGGCAGGCGGCCAACCCGCACGCGCTCGACCGCAACCCGTCCGGCTCCAGTTCCGGCTCCGGCGTAGCGGTCGCAGCCAGCCTGGTGCCGGTCGCGGTCGGCACGGAGACGGACGGCAGCATCGTCTGCCCGGCCAGTGCCTGCGGGATCGTCGGGCTCAAGCCCACACTCGGACTGGTCAGCCGGAGCGGGATCGTGCCGGTCGCACTGTCGCAGGACACCGCGGGCCCGATGACGCGCCGCGTCGCCGACGCGGCCGCGCTGCTGTCCGCACTCGCCGGGCCGGATCCGGCCGACCCGGCGACCACGGCGGCGGCTGGGCAGCCCGCCGGTTACACCGCCTTCCTCGACGCCGACGCGCTGGTGGGGGCCCGGATCGGCGTCTGGCGGGACGGCTTCGAGACGGCGGGCAGGTCCACCGCCGCCCTGGCCGACGCGGCAGTCGCAGTGCTGACGGGACGTGGCGCCACCCTGGTCGACCCGATCGAGCTGCCCGGGGCGGCGGGCATCTCCGAACCTGAGTTCAGCGCACTGCTGACGGAATTCCGGCACGACCTTAACGTCTACCTGGCGGCGCTGCCGGGCGAGCACCCGGCCACGCTAGCCGAGCTGATCGGCTACAACACCGAGCACGCGGCCAGTGTGCTGGCCCGGTTCGGCCAGGAAGTGTTCGAGCGGGCCGAGGCCACCGGCGGTGACCTGGCCGACCCCGGCTACCGGGCCGCCCGGGCCCAGGCGTCCCGGCTGGCCCGGGCGGCGCTGGACGGGCCGCTGCACCAGCACCGGCTGGACGCCATCGTCACCCTGACCGCCAGCCCGGCCTGGCTGACCGACTACCACCTCGGCGATCACGATGTTTTCCACACCTCCGGGCCGGCGGCGGTGGCGGGCTACCCAGCCATCAGCGTCCCAGCCGGTGGCGTGTCCGGGCTGCCGGTCGGGCTGACATTCATGGGACCCGCCTGGAGCGAGCCGCGGCTGATCGCACTGGCGTACGCGTTCGAGCAGGCCGCGGACGCCCGGCTGCGGCCTGCGCTGGCCGCCAGCTGCCCGCCGCCAGCCGCAGCCGGCCCGCGGCCGCGGGGATAGCCTGCGGTCATGGATTCCTGGCGCGCCGCCCTCGTTCCCGCCCTGGCGGGACATGGCCCGGAGCCCCGTATCCACGACACCGCGACCGGCCAGCTGGTGCCAGCCGCGGGCGGCCGGATAGCGACCATCTACGCGTGCGGGATCACCCCCTATGACGCCACCCATATCGGGCACGCGGCCACCTTCGTGTCGTGGGATCTGCTCATCCGTGCCTGGCGTGATGCCGGGCACGACGTGCGCTACGTGCAGAACGTCACCGATGTGGACGACCCGCTGCTGGCGCGGGCGGACCGGGACCGCGAGGACTGGCGGGAGCTGGCCGCCCGGGAGATCGGCCGCTACCGGTTGGACATGACGGCGCTGCGGGTGCTGCCGCCGGACCGGCTGGCAGGCGCGGTCGAGGCGCTGCCGGTGATTGAGCGGTTCGCCGGCCAGCTGGCCGATCGCGGGGCGCTGTATGAGCTGGAAGGTGACCAGTACTTCGCGCGGTCTGCCGATGCCGCGTTCGGGGCGATGCCGCGGCTGGATCCGGGCACCATGGTGGAGCTGTTCGCCGAACGGGGCGGCGACCCGGGCCGGCCGGGGAAGAAGGACCCGCTCGACCCGCTGGTCTGGCTGGCGGCCCGGCCGGGCGAGCCGCACTGGCCATCGCCGTTCGGCCCCGGGCGGCCCGGCTGGCACGTGGAGTGCGCAGCGATCGCCACCGAGCACCTGGGCACCCGGTTCGACGTGCAGGCGGGCGGCTCGGACCTGATCTTCCCGCACCACGAGATGAGTGCCTCGCACGCGCGGGTCGTGTATGGCGGTTCCGGTCCGGACGGTCCCGCCTTTGCCCGGCGCTACCTGCACGCGGGCATGATCCGGCTGGACGGCGAGAAAATGTCCAAGTCGCTGGGGAACCTGGTGTTCGTGTCGGCGCTGCTGGCCCAGGGCGCCGATCCGATGGCGGTGCGGCTGGCCCTGCTGGCCGGCCATTATCGGGCGGACCGGGACTGGGCGGCGGCCGACCTGGCGGCGGCGGAAGGCCGGCTGGCTCGGTGGCGCGCCGCGGTGACGCGGGCCGGGGCCGCCCTGGCCGCCGGGGGAGCGATGGCACGGCCCGGGGCCGCCCCCATCCCGCCGGGAGCGGCGGCCGGGGCGGAGCGGGTGCTGGCGGCCGTGCGCGAGCGGATGGCCAGCGACCTGGACACGCCGGGTGCGCTGGCCGCGGTCGATCAGTGGGCGGCGGAGACCGTCGGTGCGGCCGCCCTCCCGCCGGGCTCAGCGGACGGCGCGGCACTCGTCCGCGACACGGTGGACGCGCTGCTGGGCATCGCCCTGTAGGGGCATGCCCCGACCCTTGTCAAGCCGGGCCGGCCTGGCTGTGGACGGTGGGCGCGGATCGGCCCGGCAGTCCACAGAACCCGCCGCTCCCCTTACCCGGCGGCGGCCGCGGGCCAAGCCTGGCGCTATGAATCCGACCTCACCCGCGGACCACCCCGCCCCGCACCCCGGTCCAGCCGGCCAGCCCGGCACGCCCCGGGTCCGGCTTAGCTCGCCCGCCGACATCCTCGCGGTCGTCCCCCACCTGCTCGGCTTCCATCCGGCCCGGAGCCTGGTGGTGGTCGGTGCTGGCGGCCCCCGGCAGCGGATCGAGCTGGGGTTTCGCTACGACCTGCCGGATCCGCCGGATGCCGCGGTCACCCGCGAGATAGCCGGGCACGCCACCGCCGTGCTCGCCCATCGCAAGATCACCACGGCGATCGCCATCGGTTACGGCCCCGGCCGCCTGGTTACCCCGGTGATCGACGGGTTCGCCGCCACGGCCCGGCGGGGCGGGCTGGAGGTCCGCGAACTGCTGCGGGTCCAGGACGGCCGCTATTGGTCATACCTATGCCGCAACCCGGCCTGCTGCCCGGCCGAGGGGGTGCCCTTCGACATCCGCTCGCATCCGGCCGCGGCGGTCATGTCCGCGGCGGGGCTGGCTGCCTACCCGGACCGGGCGGCGCTGGCCCGCACCATCGCCCCGCACGCCGGCCAGCGGGCCCGCATCCGCGACGAGGCCGTCAGCCGGGCGGTCGCCCGGGTGGCGGCGCTGACGGCCGAGGCGTCCGCGGCGGGCGGCCCGGATCCGCTGCGGCTGGCCATCGCCGAGGGCCGCCGGGCGGTCAGGGAGGCCATCGACCGCTACCGGACGGGCGGCCAGGTCAGCGACGCCGACCAGCTCGCCTGGCTGGTGGTAAGCCTGGCCCAGCTGCCGGTCCGCGATGACGCCTGGGCGCGGATGGTGCCCGGTCACCGCGAAGCTCACCTGCGGCTGTGGTCCGATCTGGTCCGGAATGCGGCTGGCCGCTGGCTGCCCGCGCCGGCAGCCCTGCTGGCGTTCACCGCCTGGCAGTGCGGCGAGGGCGCGCTCGCCAGCATCGCCGTCGAGCGGGCGCTCGACGCCGACCCCGGTTACTCGATGGCCCTCCTGCTGGGCGACATCCTGGACGCGGGAGTGCCGCCATCGGCGGCGCAGCTGCCGATGACCCCGGAGGAGGTCGAGCTGAGCTACCGGCCGGCTGCCCGGGAGCCGCGCCGCCGGGGCACCGGCCACCCGCCCGCCAGCCAGGCGAAAACCCCGGGTTAGACTTTCTGGTCCGTTCGTCCTGGCCGGTGCAGCGCTTGCCGGTGCGGCCCGGAGCGTTCATTCTCACTGGAAGACCCGGCTGCCGCGAGGAGGGACGGCTTGACCGCTCAAATAGAACTGCCCGCCACGGTGGGGGCGCGCCATCAGGCCGCGGTCGATGCCATCCGCCGGGCCTATGCGGCACTCCCGCCCGGCGCCCCGGTCCGGCTGGCCAAGCGCACGACCAACGTGTTCCGGTTCCGCGACCCGCTGCCGGCCGAGGTGGCTGGCCTGGATGCGTCGGCGTTCAGTCAGGTGATGCACGTGGACCCGGCCGCCCGGCGGGCGGTTGTCGGCGGGATGACCACCTATGAGGACCTGGCCGATGCCACCTTGCGGCATGGCCTGATGCCGCTCGTGGTGCCGGAACTGAAGACCATCACCCTGGGTGGCGCCGTGACCGGGCTGGGCATCGAGTCCAGCTCCCTGCGCAACGGGCTGCCGCACGAGTCGGTCACCGAACTGGAGATCCTGACCGGCGATGGGCGGGTGGTCACCGCCACCCCGGCCGGCGAGCACGCCGACCTGTTCCGCGGGTTCCCCAACTCCTATGGCACGCTGGGCTACGCGCTCTCGCTCACGATCGAGCTTGAGCCGGTCCAGCCGTTTGTGCACCTGCGGCATTTCCGGTTCGGCTCCCCGCAGGCATGCATGGACGCCATCGGCCAGATCGCGGCCGACGGCAGCCTGGCCGGCCACCGGGCCGATTTCGTGGATGGCGTCATGTTCAGCCTGGACGAGATCTACCTCGTGGTCGGTGCCTTCAGCGACGTCGCGCCGTGGGTCAGCGACTACACCGGCCAGCAGGTGTACTACCGCTCGCTGCGCGGGCCGCGGGAGGACTTCCTGACCATCCGCGACTACCTGTGGCGATGGGACACCGACTGGTTCTGGTGCTCACAGGTGTTCGGCGTCCAGCATCCGCTGATCCGGCGGGTGTGGCCGCGCCGGTACCGGCGCTCGGACACCTACCGGGCGCTCGTTGCGTTCGACCGGCGGCATGGGCTCTACGCCACCCTCAACGCCAACCGGGGCCGGCCACCGCGGGAGGCAGTCACCCAGGACGTGGACATCCCGCTGGGCCGGAGCGCGGAATTCGCGCGGTTTTTCGCGGCCCAGGTGGGCATGAGCCCGGTGTGGCTGTGCCCACTGCGGCTGCGGCAGGCCTGGCCGCTCTACCCGCTGCCACCAGGTGAGGTGTATGTGAACTTCGGTTTCTGGGGGACCGTGGCGCTGCCGCCCGGCCGTACGGACGGGCACTACAACCGGCTGGTGGAGGCTGAGGTCGCGGCCATGGGCGGGCACAAGGGCCTGTACTCCACGTCGTTCTACACGCCGGAACAGTTCTGGCAGTTCTACAACGGCCCGGCGTACCTGGCACTCAAACGCGACTACGACGGTGGCGGGCGGCTGGCCGGGCTGTACGAGAAATGCGTCCGCGGGCAGTGACCGAACGGGTAGCGGGCGGAGCGCTCCCAGGAGTGAAGGGACGGCAGGCATGACACTGGCCGAGGTGTTCGAGAGGGTGGCCGGGCCGGACGCCCCGGTGGAGTTCCGCGCATATGACGGCAGTTCGGCCGGCCCGGCGGGGGCTCCGGTGCGGATCACCGTGAAGTCCCCGGTGGCCGTGCGCTATCTGGCACAGTCGCCGGGCGCGCTCGGGCTCGCCCGCGCCTATGTGTCGGGCCACCTGGACCTGGACGGTGACATGTACACCGCGCTCACCCGGATGTCCCACGCCCAGCAGACCCAGCTGGGCGCCGCCGAGCAGGTGCGGCTGCTCGGCCAGCTGGGCGGGCCGAAGCTGCTCTACCCCCGGATCCCCCCGCCGCCGCAGGAGGTGCGGGTGAACCGCCGCTGGCTGGGCGGGCGGCGGCACAGCAAGGGCCGTGACGCCTCCGCGATATCGCATCACTATGACGTCTCCAACACCTTCTACGAGTGGGTGCTCGGCCCGTCGATGACCTACACCTGCGCCTGCTACCCGCACCCGGACGCCACCCTCGAGGAAGCCCAGGCCAACAAGCACGACCTGGTGGCCAGGAAGCTGGGGCTGCAGCCGGGCATGCGGCTGCTGGACGTGGGCTGCGGCTGGAGCGGCATGGTCCGCCACGCCGCCCGCGAGTACGGGGTGAAGGCACTCGGCGTGACCCTGTCTGCCCAGCAGGCAGCCTGGGGGCAGCGGGCGATCGAGGCGGCCGGGCTGGCGGAGCTGGCCGAGGTCCGCCACCTGGACTACCGGGATGTCAGCGAGACCGGCTTCGACGCGGTTAGCTCGATCGGGCTGACCGAGCACATCGGCAAGGCCCAGCTGCCGGCCTACTTCGCGTTCCTGTACGGCAAGCTGAAGCCGGGCGGCAGGCTGCTCAACCACTGCATCACCCGCCCCAACGACACCGACCCAGCCCGCCAGGCCATGGGGTTCATCAACCGGTACGTGTTCCCGGACGGCGAGCTGGAGGGGCCGGGATACCTGATGTCGGCCATGAACGACGCCGGGTTCGAGATCCGGCACGAGGAGAACCTGCGCGAGCACTACGCGATGACCCTGGCCGGCTGGTGTGCCAACCTGGACGCCCACTGGCCGGAAGCGGTCGCCGAGGTCGGGGAGGGCACCGCCCGGGTGTGGCGGCTGTACATGGCAGGCTCCCGGCTCGGCTTCGATCGCAACATGGTCGCGCTGCACCAGTTGCTGGGCGTCCGGCTCGGCGCGGACAGCCGATCCGGCATGCCGCTGCGGCCCGACTGGGATCGCTCGCCAGCCCCTGTCGCCGGGTAGCGCTGCGCCTGGCCCACGCCGGCGATCGCCGGCCAGCGATCACCGGCTCGGCCGGCGGCGGGCCCGGTTGCCAGAGAACACCAGCGGCACGGGCGCGGGAGCCAGCTAACCGGGGCAGAATGACGGGGTGGCATCCACCCGCACCGGCCCACGCGACGTCGTGCTGCTGGGCTCGACCGGGTCGATCGGCACCCAGGCGGCCGACGTGATCCGCCGCAACCCGGGCCGGTTCCAGATCACCGGTGTCGCAGCTGGCGGCGGCGATCCGCGCCTGCTGGCCAGCCAGGCCGTCGAGTTTGGGGCAAAGGTGGTGGCGGTGGCCCGGGAGTCGGCCGCCGGCCAGGTGCGGGCAGCCCTGGCGGCCGCCGGTGCCCGGCCCATGCCAGAGGTGCTGGCAGGCGCCGATGGCATCGCCGAGGCCGCCGCCCGGCCGTGCGACGTGGTGCTCAACGCGGTCACCGGGTTCAGCGGGCTGGCCGCCACGCTCGCCGCGCTGCGGGCCGGCCGGGTGCTGGCCCTGGCCAACAAGGAGTCGCTGATCGCGGGCGGGCCGCTGGTGGCCGATCTGGCGGCGCCCGGCCAGATCGTCCCGGTCGACTCCGAGCACTCCGCGATCGCCCAGTGCCTGCGGGGTGGCCGGGCGGGTGAGGTGGCCCGGCTGGTGCTGACCGCCAGTGGCGGCCCATTCCTGCACCGCCGGCGGGCCGAACTGGAGCTGGTCACCCCGGAACAGGCGCTCGCCCACCCCACCTGGAACATGGGGCCGGTGGTCACCATCAACAGCGCCACCCTGGTCAACAAGGGCCTGGAGGTGATCGAGGCCCACCTGCTGTTCGGGGTCGGGTACGACGCCATCGACGTGGTGGTCCACCGGCAGTCGGTGATCCATTCGATGGTCGAGTTCACCGACGGCTCGACCATCGCCCAGGCCAGCCCGCCGGACATGCGGATTCCGATCGCCGTCGCGCTCGGCTGGCCGGACCGGGTGCCCGGCGCGGGGCCCGCGGTGGACTGGTCCAGCCCGCAGACGTGGACGTTCGAGCCGCTGGATGAGGAGGCCTTCCCGGCCGTCCGGGTCGCCAGGGAAGCGGGCCAGACTGGCGGCACCGCCCCGGCTGTCTACAACGCGGCCAACGAGGTCTGTGTTGGCGCCTTCCTGACCGGTCAGCTGGCTTTCACCGGGATCGTCGACATCGTCGCCCAGGTAGTCTCGGAACATGATGGCCGGGCAGCACAGGCCACCGGGCTGGCTGATGTCCTGACCGCTGATCAGTGGGCACGGGAGCGGGCCAGGGAACTGACCGGAACGCATGACCACCGCGCCCATGACGCCGTGGACGCGGCCCACAGGAGGGGTGATTCCGCCGGATGAGCTTCCTGCTCGGCGTCCTCATCTTCGTGCTGGCCCTGCTGTTCTCGGTCATGCTGCACGAGGCGGGCCACTTCCTGACGGCCAAGAAGTTCGGCATGAAGGTGACCCAGTTCTTCGTCGGTTTCGGCCAGACGCTCTGGTCATGGCAGCGGGGTGAGACCGAGTACGGCGTCAAGGCGATTCCGGCCGGCGGCTTCGTGAAGATCGTCGGGATGACCGAGATGGACGACGTGGACCAGGCCGACGAGCCCCGGTCCTTCCGGCGCCAGCCCGGCTGGCAGCGCATCATCGTGCTCGCCGCCGGCTCGTTCATGCACTTCGTGCTGGCGTTCGTGCTGCTGTTCCTGCTGGTCGTGGGAATAGGCCTGGCGACGGCGAGCAGCTCGACCGCGGTCGGGGCGGTCGACAACTGCGTGCCGGCCAGCCTGACGGCCGGCTGCACCAGGTCCGATCCCGCTTCGCCGGCCCGGCAGGTGGGCATCCAGCCGGGCGACACCATCATCGCGGTGGCCGGGGCACCGGTCCGGAACTGGACCCAGATGGGACAGGCCCTCCGCCGCCAGCGACCCGGCACCCCGGTCGCGGTGACCGTCGAGCGGAACGGCCGCCAGCTCACCCTGCACCCATCGCTGGCCGTCATCCATGGCCGGTCCGGGTCCTACCTGGGAGTCTCGCCGGTCGTCGCGTTCCGGCGGGCCGGGCTGCTGGCCGGGATCTCGTACGCGGGCCGCCAGTTTGGCCAGATCACCGCCGGCTCGGTCAAGGTGGCGGCCAGCCTGCCCCGGGCAATCCCGGATCTATTCGCCAAGAACCGGGCCAGCACCCCCGGCGGCCAGGTGACCAGCGTGGTGGGCGCCGGGGATGTCACCGGGCAGGTGCTGGCGTCCAGGATCGGCTGGCAGCCGAAGGTCAGCCTGGTCCTGCTCATCGTCGCGTCGCTGAATATCTTCGTCGGCCTGTTCAACCTGCTCCCGCTGCTGCCGCTGGACGGCGGGCACCTGGCCGTGGTGATCTACGAGCGGATCCGCGCGTGGCTGGCGCGGCTGCGCGGGCGGCCGGATCCCGGCCCGGTCGATTACCGGAAGCTGGTCCCGGTCAGCGTCGGGGTTTTCGCTTTGCTGGTGGGGCTTGGCCTGCTCCTGATCATGGCCGATATCGTCAACCCGGTTCACATCCTCCAGTGAGGAAATGAGCATCATGACCATAGACCTGGGCATGCCAGAGCCGGCTCGGGAACCGCTTGCCCCGCGCCGCAAGTCGCGGCAGATCATGGTGGGCAGCGGCAAGCACGTGGTCCCGGTGGGCGGTGGCTCGCCGGTGTCGGTTCAGTCGATGACCACCACCCTGACCGCCGATGTGAACGCCACCCTGCAGCAAATCGCCGAACTGACCGCGACCGGCTGCCAGATCGTGCGGGTCGCCGTGCCTTCCCAGGACGACGCGGACGCGCTGCCGCAGATCGCCCGCAAGTCCCAGATCCCGGTCATCGCCGACATCCACTTCCAGCCGAAGTACGTGTTCGCCGCGATCGACGCGGGATGTGCCGCGGTGCGGGTGAACCCGGGCAACATCAAGGCCTTCGACGACAAGGTCGCCGAGATCGCCCGCGCGGCCGCGGGGGCCGGCGTGCCGATCAGGATCGGTGTCAACGCCGGCTCGCTCGACAAGCGGCTGCTGGCCAAGTACGGCCGGGCCACCGCCGAAGCGCTGGTGGAGTCGGCGCTGTGGGAGTGCTCCCTGTTCGAGGAGCACGGCTTCACCGATATCAAGATCTCGGTCAAGCACCACGACCCGGTGGTGATGATCAACGCCTACCGGCAGCTCGCCGCGGCCTGCGACTACCCGCTGCACCTCGGGGTCACCGAGGCCGGCCCGGCCTTCCAGGGGACCGTAAAGTCGGCGGTCGCGTTCGGCGCGCTGCTCGCCGAGGGCATCGGCGACACCATCCGGGTGTCGCTGTCCGCCCCGCCGGTGGAGGAGGTCAAGGTCGGCATCGCCATTCTGGAGTCGCTGGGGCTGCGGGAACGGGGCCTGGAGATCGTCTCCTGCCCGTCCTGCGGCCGGGCCCAGGTGGACGTGTACACCCTGGCCGACCAGGTCACCGCGGGCCTGTCGGGCCTGGAGGTGCCACTGCGGGTAGCCGTGATGGGGTGTGTGGTCAATGGGCCGGGCGAGGCGCGCGAGGCCGACCTGGGGGTGGCGTCCGGTAACGGGAAGGGCCAGATCTTCGTCCGCGGCGAGGTCATCAAGACCGTGCCCGAGTCCCAGATCGTGGAGACGCTGATCGAGGAGGCCATCAAGCTGGCTGAGGCGGCCGGTCCGGCCGGGGGAGCCGGTGCCCCGACCGTCTCCGTTTCCTGATGCCCTGCCGATGCGCTCATCCCGCCGCCTGACCTGGCCGCGCCGGGTAGCCTGGCCCGCCGCGGTGCTGGCCGTGCTCGCAGTCGCCGCGGCCGGCTGCACCAGCCAGAGTTCGGCCCCGCCAGCTGGCCAGGCCAGCCCGGACCGGGCGGCCGGTGCAGCGGGCCGGGCCACCGCCAGCCACCTGGTCTGGCGTCCGTGCGGCAGCCAGGGCGTGGCCTTGCTCTGCGCCACCTTGCAGGTACCGCTCGATTACGCTCATCCGGCCGGCCGGAAGATCACCATCGCGCTGTCGCAGGTGCCCGCAACCGCGCCCGCCGCCCAGCGGCAGGGCGATCTGCTGGTCAACCCGGGCGGCCCGGGCGGCAGCGGGCTGGGGCTCGCCGCCAGCGTTGCCCAGGGCCTTGACCCGAGTGTGGCCGCGGACTACAACATCATCGGCTTCGATCCGCGCGGCGTCGGCTCCAGCGTCCCGGCCCTGCGCTGTGACCCGTCGTTCTTCACCGGGGTGCGGCCGGACTACATCCCCGCCGGCACCGCCGCCGAGCAGGTGCTGATCAACCGGGCCCGGGCCTACGCGGCCGACTGTGCGCGGCGGTTCGGCTGGCTGCTGCCGCACATGACCACGATCGACGCGGCACGGGACATGGATTCCATCCGCGCCGCCCTGGGCGTGCCGCAGATCAGCTACTTCGGCTACTCCTACGGCACCTATCTGGGGCAGGTGTACGCCACCTTGTTCCCGCACCAGCTGCGCCGGATGGTGCTCGACAGCACGGTGGACCCGCAGGGTGCCTGGTACGCGGACAACATCAGCCAGGATTACGCCTTCGAGGGCCGGATGCTGGCGTTCTTCTCCTGGATCGCGGCGCACGACGCCTTCTACCACCTGGGCACCACCCGGCAGGCGGTCCAGCGGGCCTGGTACCGGGCCCGGGCACTGGTCGCGGCGCATCCGGTGGCCGGCCCGTCCGGGCCGATGATCGGCGCAGACGAGTTCGACGACACCTTCCTGCAGGGCGGCTACAGCAACTCCCTCTGGCCGGGCCTGGCCGCGGCGCTGGCCAGCTACCTGCGC
>Ga0318568_10000236_pt1 | contig 21086 bp, 19 predicted proteins | sample GRESIP088b5f21_FD_203690 | JGI IMG/M metagenome (GOLD analysis project Ga0318568, IMG submission 203690) | Tropical soil microbial communities from Luquillo Experimental Forest, Puerto Rico - GRE.SIPMG.088b5f21 | ecosystem: Environmental > Terrestrial > Soil > Tropical forest > Bulk soil...
GGCTGCTCGACTGGGGCACCGAGGAGCAGAAGGACCGGTGGCTGCGCGGCATCGCGACCGGCGAGGCGGTGTTCTCCGAGTCGATCAGCGAGAAGAACGCGGGCTCGTCGTTCAAGGCCATGGAGTCCACCGCGACCCGGGAGGGCGGCGACTGGCTGCTCACCGGCAGCAAGACGCACGTCAACCTCGGCGCCGACTGCGACGTCACGCTGTTCTACGCGATCGCCAAGGAGGGGCTGACCAGCTTCCTGGTCGACATGAGCCTGCCCGGCATTCGGACCGCGGTGACCGATCCGGTCGGCCTGCGGCTCATCCGCACCGCCGACGTGATCTTCGACGGGGTGCGGGTGCCGGACTCGGCGCTGCTCGGCCCGCCCGGCGCGGGCCTGAAGACGTTCCTGTCCACCTTCAACATCAGCCGGCTCGGCAACGCCTCGGAGCTGATCGGCCTCGGCCGGCGCTCGCTCGAGCTCGGCTTGCGCTACGCGTCGCAGCGGCAGGTCGGCGACAGCATGGTCACCGGCTTCCAGGGCATCCAGTGGATGGTCGCCGACGCGTGGACCGCCCTGCAGGCCGCGTCGCTCGCCCGTGACGATGCCGCGGTCACCCACGAACGCGGCGAGGACATCGCGCTGCAGACCACCACGGCCAAGCACCTGGCGATCACCGCGGCCGAGCGGGCCTCCGACACCGCCTACAGCCTGGTCGGCGGGCACGGGCTGTACTTCGACGAGCCGTACACCGACATCGTCAACGACATCAAGGTGCTCAAGGTGGCCGGCGGCTCCGCCGAGATCATGCGCAACTACATCGCGCGGCGCGTGCTCACCGATCCCGGGCACGAGGGTCTGGCATGAGCGAGTCGGTGGTTTCCCGGCGAGCGGGAGACACAGCATGACCAATCTCGCGCGCGCGATCGCCGGGCAGGCGGCGGGCCGGCCCGGCCTGCGGCTCGGCACCGTCGACGACCAGCTCGCGCTCGGCGATGCGGTCGAGCTGGCCGCCGGCCGGGCGCGGGACCTGCTTGGCGCCGGGCTGGGTCCCGGGCAACGGGTCGCGCTCGTCGCGCCCACCTCAACCGATTACGTCATCACCTGGCTGGCCTGCCTGCTGGCCGGCGCCCCGGTCGCGCTGGTCAACCCGACCTACCCGGACGAGCTCACCCGGCGGGTGCTCGCGCCGCTGGCCCCGGACCTGGTCCTGGACGCCGGCCAGGTGGCGCTGGCCCGGGCGGCCGGGCGCGCCGACCCGCGGGCCCTGCCCGGGCTGGCCGCCGGCCGGTTCGCGGTGGCCTCGTACATGCACACCTCCGGCACGAGCGGCCTGCCGAAGTTCTGCGCGCAGAGCCACGACTACTTCGCCCGGCTAACTGCGGCCATGGCCGGCGCGCTGGACCTGCGGCCCGGTGACCGGGTGCTGGCGCCGCTGCCGCTGTTCCACATCAACCCGATGGGCTACGGCATCATCACCGCCCTGCTCACCGGCGCCGACGCGCTGACCGTGCGGAAGTTCTCGGCCAGCGAGTTCTGGCCGGCCGTGATCGGCGAGCGGGTCACCGTGCTCATCCTGCACGCGCCCCCGGTGCAGATCCTCAAGCGCGCCACCACCGCCCGCGACGCCGCCGGGCACCGGGTCCGCACTATGTTCTACGCCGACGCCGGCTTCCTGGCCCAGTTCGGCGTGCCCGCGGCGGTGTCCGGCTACGGCTCGACCGAGGCCGGCGGGATCTCCCACCTCAAGCGCTGGGCGGCGGCCGACGACATCCCGGCCGACGCCAGCCGGCACGGCGGCCCCGGCCGGCCCGACATCGAGTGGCGTCTCGACGACCGCGGCGTGATCCTGGTGCGCGAGCGCGCCCGCGCCGCGCTGTTCGACGGCTACGTCACCGGGGACGGCATCGATCCGGCCCGCGACGCCAGCGGCTGGTTCGACACCGGCGACCTGGGCCGCGCCGACGGCGATGATTACCTGGTGTTCCTCGAGCGCGCCGCGGAGTCCATCCGGGTCAAGGGGGAGTTCGTGCCGATCCCGTACGTAGAGAACCACCTCGCGGCCGTGGCCGGGCTGAGCGACCACGCGGTGTGGAAGCGCCCGGGCGCGCTCGTCGACGAGGAGGTCGTCCTCTACGCGGTCGCCGACCCGCTGCCCCTCGACCAGCTCCGGCAACGGATCGCCGACCTGCCCGCGTTCATGCGGCCGGTGGCGGTGGCCCGGGTCGGCGCGCTGCCCCGCGACGCGGCCGCCGGCAAAGTGCAGCGCCGGCTGCTGGGCGAGCAGCCCGTCCTCGACTGGGTGGACCTCGCATGACCGCCGGGACCGCGCCGGACCCCGGGACCGCCGGGCCACGGCCCGACTGGGCGCAGGACATGACCGACCTGCACGCGCACGCGGCGCCCAGCCTGCTGCCCCGGCACGGCGACGACCGCGCCACGATCGCGGCCGAGCGCGCGGTCGGGTTCAGCATCGTCGTGCTCAAGGCCCACGAGGGCAGCACCGCCGAGCGGGCCGCCGCCGCCGGAGCCGGAGCGTTCGGGGGAATCGTCCTGAACAGCCCGGTCGGCGGGGCCAACCCCGACGCCGTCGAGATCGCCGCGCGGCTCGGCGGCCGGGTCGTCTGGATGCCGACCGTGTCCTCGCGGACCCACCAGGCGGGCGCCGCGTCGCCGGAACTCGCGGTCCACCGCGGCTTCGAGCTGCGGCTGGTCGAGGTGATCACCGACGACATGACGCTGCGGCCGGAGTGGTTCGACGTCCTCGACGTCGTCGCCGCCCACGACCTGCTGCTCGCCAGCGGCCACCTGTCGGCCGCCGAGACCGTGGTGCTGTTCCGGCAGGCCCGCCGGCGCGGCGTGCAGCGGCTCATGGTCAACCACCCGATGCTGGCGTTCCTGCACTGGAACCCCGAGTCGGCGGACGAGTTGCGCGGCCTCGGCGCGCACCTTGAGCTGGGCGTCCTGCCCGACATGCTGAACGACGCCGACCACTCCTGCCTCGGCCTCGCTGCCACGTACCCGGCATCGCTGCTGGTGTTCGGCGGCGACCTCGGCCACGCCCGGCACGACCCGCCGGCCGTGGCCGTGCCGCCCTGGCTGCACGCCCTGGAACGAACGGTCGGCCCGGCCCGGGCCGCGGCCATCATGACCACCCAGACCCGCGGGCTGCTGCAGCCATGAGCCCGCGCCAAAGGGGCGCGGTGCCGACTGGACTGAGGAGAGAGGGAGCTTGCGACCGAACGACGAGGGAAGGAGGCGCGTCGAAGCGCCCCGGAGGCGCAAGACAACCATCGCGCTGCTGCCCGGCGACGGCATCGGCGCCGAGATCCTGGACGGCCCGGTGGCGTTCCTGCGCCAGCTCGAACGCGACGGCGCCCCGGTCCGGATCACCGGCCCCTGGCCGTACGGGACCACCGGGTGGGCCCAGGCCGGCTCCGTCCTGCCCGAGGAGACCATCGCCGCCTGCCGGGACGCCGACGTCATCTTGTCCGGGGCGGTGGGGACGCACCCCGGTATCACGGCGGACCAGTGCCCGAACCCCGAGGTCGCGCTGATCAGGCTGCGTCATCTCTTCGACCTGCGCATCAGCGTGCGCACCGTGCGGGTGCCCGGCGGCGAGGACGTGACCATCGTCCGCAACATCACCGGCGGCGCCTACGCGGGCCCCGAACGCCACGTCGACAGCGACGGCGACACCCCGGCGCAGGACCTGCTGCTGCTCGAGCCCGCCCGGGTGCGGGAGGTATTCGACATCGCCGTCGGCTACGCCCGCGGGCACCCGGGACAGCGCGCGATCAGCGTCGACAAGGCCAGCGTGTTCGCCACGTCCCGGCTGTGGCGGCGCACCGCGCACGCGGCCGCCGCGGCTTCGGGCATCCCGTTCGCCGACGTCAACGTGGACCGGGCCGCCTACGAGCTGGTCGCCGGCGAGCAGCTGCCGTCGGTCATCGTCACCGAGGGGATCTTCGGCGACATCCTCTCCGACATCGTCTGCGCCCGGGCGGGCTCGCCCGCCCTGTGCGGATCGGCGACGATCAACCCCGACCGCGCGTTCGGGCGCGGCGCCACCGGGCTGTTCGAGCCCGCGCACGGCTCGTCGCCGCACCGCACCGGAAGCCGCCGCTCCAATCCGACCGGCGCCTGGCTCGCCCTGGCCGACCTGCTCGCGTGGTGCCCGGATCTCGCCGCCCTCGGCCTGAACGCAAGGGTCCGCCGCGCCCTGGACAGCGTGCTCGACCACGCCGCCCCGACTTACGATCTCGCCGCGCCGGGGACCGAGACCATCGGCCTGGACGAGTTCAACGGCCGGGTCCTCGCCGCCCTCGCCAACCGCCTGGAGGCCCACCGGTGACCACACCGTTTCGCGAGCTGCACCACATCTGCATCGTGGTCCGGGACATCGACGCCAGCGTAGCCTGGTACGAATCGGCGGGCATCGGTCCCTGGCAGGACTACCCGCCGCTCACCGAGTACACCCGGCTTTCGGTGCCCAGCCCGGACGCCTTCCGCGCTCTGAAGTACAAGGTCGCGAACCTCGATAACGTGCAGCTTCAGCTCTGCCAGCCGCCCGAGCTCGACTGCCCGCAGCGGCGCTTCCTGGACGCTCACGGCGAGGGCGTGTTCCACATCGGCTTCGAGTCCGGCCTCGACGCGGCGGCAGCGGCCGGAGCCGCCCTCGGCCTGGACGTCCTGGCGCGGGGGCAGCGAGACAACGGCTCCGGTTTCATCTACTTCGACACCTACGACCGGGCCGGGGTCGTGCTGCTGGCCCGCCAGACCGCCAGATAGCACGGCGAGCCCGAAAGCGAGCGGCGGCCCCTCGCCCGGATGAGGGAAAAGGTGTTGCCGCGGGCATGGGCCGGCTAGCGTTTTGTCCAGCCGAGCTTTGCTAGGGCGGGGCATGTACTTGTTCGAATGTGAGGCCACGTTAGCGGCTGCGCCGGACGTGGTCTGGAAGGTATGGACCGACGTGGCCCGCTGGCCCGAGTGGGATGTGAGCAAGGAGATCGCCCGCTTGGACGGCCCGTTCCAGCCGGGGGTCTCCGGCTGGGCCAAACAGCGGGGCAACCTTGGCGGCTCGTTCACCATCACCGAGGTGGACGAGGGGCGGCGCTGGGTGACCGAATGCCCGATGCCCATGGGCAAGGTGATCTTCGACCATGTGCTCGAGCCGGCGGCCGAGGGACACGTCCGGGTGGTCAAGAGGGTGGAGGTCCAGGGCGCCTTCGGGTCCCTGCTCCTGCTCCTCGTCCCGAAATTGCGCCGGGACATCACCGAGTCGCTGGCCAACCTGCAAAAGCTGGTGTCCGGGTAGCGGGCGGTCCGGGGACGGGACCGCTGCTGGTCTGCTGGTGTCCGGGTAGCGGGCGTTCGGCGAGCGGGCTGCTGCCGGTATCCGGAGGTGCGCCGCGGCAAGCTCAGCCGGGCAGGGTCCCGGGCAGCCCGAACCGGGGCAGGACGCTGTTGTCGAAGCGCGCCAGGGCGCAGATCCGGCCGCCGCTGAGGGTGACCGCCAGCAGCCCGTCCGCACGGGCGATCTTGGCCTGCGGGTCCCGTGCGTACGCGCCGAACGCGGGCTGGCCGTTGGCCCGGGTCGGGAGCAGTCGGTAGGTGCGGCCCTGCCGGAAGCTGACCGCCGCGAAGAACCGGGCGGCCGGCTCGCGGCCCCGGTATTCCAGCGGCACCGGCGGCACGGTCACCCAGACGTCGTCGGTGAGCAGGGCGACGAGCTGGTCCACGTTGCCGGTTTCGAAGGCCCGGGTGAGCTGGGCGATGACCGCCTGCTCGGCCGGCGAGCCGGGCGGCGGGGGCGGTTCCCGCCCGGCCGAGGGCGGCAGGCGGCGTCGCAGGGTGGCGCGGGCGCGGCTGAGCGTCCCGGTCACCGACCCGGCACTGGTGTCGAGGATGCCGGCCACCTCGCGGGCGCGGAACCCGAGGACGTCGCGCAGGATGAGGACGGCGCGCTCGCGGGGCGGCAGGAGCTGCAGCGCGGTGACGAACGCCAGCGAGATGGCTTCGGCGGGCGCATACCGCGCCCCGGGCCCGGGCGCGCGGTCGGCGAGCCCTTCGAGGAGGGCGTCCGGGCAGGGCTCGAGCCAGACCAGCCCGCCCAGCACCCCGTCCTGTCGCTCCGGCACGCCGCGCATACAGGTACTGACCCCGGGGGGGAGCAAAACTAGGCGGCCTGGCCGCAGTAAGTCACCGAGTTCCCGTATCACGACGCCGACAACGGCGGCCGTTGATTACCGCCGGGTACACTTTTGCCCAGCGGCGGAACAGATGGCCGGTGGATATGACAGACCGAGAAGACCCGGGCGAGCGCCCGCGGGACGCCAGGGAAACCGGGCGTGAGCGGGTGAGCCGTGCCGCGTATGAGCTGTTCAGCCGGGACGGCCTGCGGGCGGTCGGGGTGGACGCGGTTATCGCCAGGGCCGGGACCGCGAAGATGACGCTCTACCGGAATTTCCCGTCCAAGGACGACCTGATAATCGATTTCCTGCGCCGCCGGGAGCAATTGTGGACGCGCGAGTGGCTTGAGGCGGAGAGCCGCCGGCGCGGCGAAACGCCCCAGGAGCAGCTGCTCGCGATATTCGATGTCTTTTCCGAGTGGTTCAGCCGCCCCGACTTCGAGGGCTGCTCCTTCCTGACGACGATGATCGAGGTCAACGACCCCGCGCATCCAGTGCACGAGGCCGCGGTCGGCCACCTGGCCAACATCCGCGCTTACCTCAGCGAGCTCGCGGCGGCGGCCGGCGTCCCCGACCCGGAATCGTTCGCGCGCAAGTGGCACATCCTCATGAAGGGCTCGATCATGGCCGCTCACGAGGGGGACACGAAGGCGGCGGCCCGCGCGCGGGAGGTCGGCGAACTGCTGCTCCGGGAGTACGGCCTGGCCTGAAGGCGACGGCCATGCGACCGCGCGGCCGCCGCCGACGGGGGCGGGGGCGGCTGACGGGTCAGCCGACGCCGAGCTTCTCCGCGGCCAGCCTGGTCCCCTGCACCCGGTTCGCGATCTTCTGGAACGCGACGTCCCGGGCGAAATCCGGGGAGCCGTGGTTGGGCTTCTCGTCGATGCTGAACGGCGAGAAACCGCAGTCGTCGGTGGAGCCGAGGCGCTCGGCGGGGATGAAGTTCGACGCCCGGATCAGGGCGTCGCGGACCTCCTCAGCGCTCTCCACCCGGGGGTTCAGCGGGTTGATCACGCCGATGTAGGCGAACTGCGGCACGCCGTTGGCGTCCTCGCGCAGGTACTGCCCGATCAGGCCGTAGACGCGGTCCCGGTCCCGCTCGCTGGCCAGCTGGATCAGGAAGTACCCGGCGTTCATGCCGAACATGGTGGGCAGCAGGTCGTTGTAGTCGACGTCGGCGCTGTGCACCGAGTCACGGTCGCCGCCGGGGCAGGTGTGGATGCCGATCCGGGAGCGCTCGTCCGCGGTGAAGCGGTCGAGAAGGCGGTTGTTGAGCTCGATGAAGTGCGGCAGCATGTTGCGGCCGGTCCAGGGATTGCGGGGGTCCGCCCGGGTGGCCAGGCGTCCCTCGGTGAAGTCGATGGATACCCTCGCGGCTCCCGCGGCGAAGGCCTGCCGGATGTCCTTCTCGCACTCGTTGACGAGATCTTCCTCGAAGCTCTCCCGCGAGTAGCCGGGCAGTTCCTGGTCCAGCGGGTACAGCAGGGCCAGCATCGACGGGGCGATCACGGCCTGCTTCATGGGCTTGCTGGCCAGCCCGATGGACTTCTTCAGCGTGTCGGCGGCGTAGGTCTTGTACCGGAACGGCCCGCCGGTGAGCCGGGGCAGCTGGCGGCGGTGCCCGTCGGCGAAGATCGCGAAGTACTGCCCCCCGTCCCCGGCCAGGTGGTCGGCGAGCCCGGTGCCGGCCAGGGTGTCGGCGATCGCGTAGGTCGCGAAGCTCGACCACCGCTGCTCGCCGTCGGAGATGATCGGCTCCCCGGTGGCCTCGCCCCGCTCGATCGAGTCCTTGACCGCCTTGTCCTGCTCGGCTTCGAGCTGGTCGTGGGTGATCTCCCCGGCGTCGTACTGGGCGTAGGCCTGCTGGAGCTTGCTCGGGCGCGGCAGCGAGCCGACCGGCTCGGTCGGGATTCCCGTCGCGGTACGCGGATCGTAGTCAGTCATGGAGCATCGCCATCCCTCGTTCGTCGTGGTGGCTGCGAACCGTTGAGATAGACCGGCCTGTCTCATGCTGCCTACCCGGGAGAATAGACCCGGGGTTCGGGGGCGGTCAACGGTGCGCGGCGCGGGTCCGCGCAGCACCCGGCGCGCCGACAGCGGAGTACCCGCCGCGCGAGCCGCGAAGCGCCCGGCGCCCGGCCCGCGGCACGGCGCGCCGCGGCTGGAAAAAATTTTCTGGCCTGATCCGTCGCCGGAGATGCCTGCCGAACAGGCCTTCTAGCGACGGGCCCCGGGCCGCGGCCGCGCCAGCGCCGTGCCTGCGTCCGGGGAGCACTCTGCGGCCACGATAAAGTGGTGATGCGGGCCGCCCCGGAAACCGGCGGCCGGCACAGAGGACGGCTGCAGTTCGGTCGCCCCCGCACCGACCCGCGGCGGACATCGTCAGTCCGCCGGCCCGGACCTGGAGGGGGTCGTCATGACCGTCCCGCCCGTTGCCGTCGACGCCCTGAACCAGGCTCAGCCGCTGACCGTCGACGACGCCTACGCCCGGTCGCACCGGGCGGCACTCGCCCCGTCGAGGGTCGGCCCGGTCGGGCTGGAGATCGAGACCCACCTGGTCGACCTGGACGCGGTGCCCGACCGGGTGGCCTGGGACCGGATCGACCCCATGCCCGGCGTCGTCCGCGCCGCCGCCGGGCGGTGCCAGGTCACCCTGGAGCCCGGCGGCCAGCTGGAGCTGTCCGGCCCGCCGGCCCCGGACATCCTGGCCGCCGTCACCGGGCTGCGCCACGACGTGCAGGGCACCCGGCTGGCCCTGGGCGGGCTCCGCCTCGGCCTGGCTCACGCGGGCGCCGACCCGCTCCGGCCGCCGCGGCGGGTCAACCCGCGCCCGCGGTACCGCGCCATGGAACAGCACTACGCCGCCACCGGCCGGGGTTCGCCCGCCGCGGTGATGATGAACTCCACCGCCGCGCTGCAGGTCAACCTGCAGGCCGGGCCGGAGCCAGGGTGGCCGGAGCGGGTGGCCCGCGCGCACCGGCTCGGGCCCACGCTGATGGCTGTCTCCGCGAGCTCGCCCTGGCTGAGCGGGCGCGACACCGGATGGAAGTCAGCGCGCCAGTGGGCGTGGAGCGGCCTGGACCCGCGGGCCTGCGGTCCGGTGCCTGGTTGCCTGGGCCCGGATGCGGCGTCCGGCGCCGCCCCCGACCCGGCCTCGGCCTGGGCCTGCTACGCGATGCGCGCCCCGGTGGTCTTCGTCCGGGCCGCCGACGGCGAGCTGACGGCCGTGCTCCGCCCGGTCCCGTTCGAGCGGTGGGCGAGCGGAGAGGCCCGGCTGGGCGGGCGGACCCCGACCGCCGCCGATCTCGACGCCCACCTGACCACGCTGTTCCCGCCGGTCCGGCTGCGCGGCTACCTCGAGCTGCGGTACCTGGACATGACCGCGCCCCGGTGGTGGCCGGCCGTCGCCGCGGTGGTCACCACGCTCATGGACGACCCCGTCGCCGCCGACCTGGCCACCGAGGCCACCGAGCGAACCGCCGGGCTCTGGACGCGGGCGGCCCGCCACGGCCTGGGTGACGCCGCGCTCGCCGACTCCGCCCGCCGGTGCCTGCGGATCGCCGCCGTGCGGGTCCCCGCCCAGCTCGTTCCCGCGGTCGCCGACCTGGCCGACCTGGTCGAGTCCGGCCGATGTCCGGGCGACCTGCTGGCCGAGCGCATCAGCGAGATCGGACCGCACGCCGCCTTCGAGGAGCTGGCCCATGCGTGAGAACGTCGTCCGCGACCTGGAGCGCGCCCGCGCCCGTACCCTGCAGCTAACGGACCTGGACGATCCGACGCTGCTGGCCCAGCACGACCCGCTGATGAGCCCGCTGGTCTGGGACCTCGCGCACGTCGGCCAGCAGGAGGAACTCTGGCTGCTGCGCGGCGGGGACCCCGGCCGCCCCGGGATGCTGCCCCCGGACGTGGACTCGCTGTACGACGCGTTCAAGCACCGGCGCGCCGACCGGCCGGCCCTGCCGTTGCTGCCGCCGGTCGAGGCCCGGGCCTACGACCACGAGGTCCGCGGCCGGGTCCTCGACCTGCTGGAACGCACCCCGGAGGAGGACCTGTTCACCGCGGGCATGGTCGTCCAGCACGAAGAGCAGCACGACGAGACCATGTACGCCACGTTGCAGCTGCGGCAGGGGCCGCCGGTGCTGTTCAGCCGGCGCGAGCTGCCCCCGGGCCGCCCGGTCCGCGACAGCGACCGGGTCTTCGTGCCCGGCGGGGAGTTCGTGCTCGGCGTGGACGCGGCCACCGAGCCGTTCTCGCTCGACAACGAGCGGCCCGCGCACCGGGTCCACGTGGACCCGTTCTGGATCGGCCGGGTACCGGTGCGTAACGGGCAGTGGTCGGAGTTCATCGCCGACGGCGGCTACCACCGCCGCGACCTGTGGTCGGCGCGCGGCTGGGCGCACCGGGGCGAGGCCGGCCTGGAGCGGCCGAAGTACTGGACCGGCGAGGGCACCCGGCGCCGGTTCGGCGTCGAGGAGGACGTGCCGCCCGACGAGCCGGTGCAGCACATCGGCTACTTCGAGGCGGAGGCGTTCGCCGCGTGGTCCGGGGCCCGGCTGCCGACCGAGACCGAGTGGGAGAAGGCCTGCACCTGGGATCCCGCGGCGAAGGCCCGGCGGGCCTGGCCGTGGGGTTCCGCGGCGCCCGGCGCGGGCCTGGCCAACCTGGGCGGCCTGGGGCTGCGGCCGGCTCCGGTCGGGGCCTACCCGGACGGCGCGTCGGCTTACGGCGCGGAGCAGATGATCGGCGACGTCTGGGAGTGGACCTCGTCGGACTTCACCCCGTGGCCGGGCTTCACCCCGATGATCTACCGGATGTACAGCGAGCCGTTCTTCGGTGGTGACTACAAGGTGCTGCGCGGCGGGTCGTGGGCCGTGGCCCCGTCCACCATCCGGCCGTCGTTCCGCAACTGGGATCACCCGATCAGGCGGCAGATCTTCGCCGGCGTCCGGCTGGCCTGGGACGCCTGAGGCACGCCGCACCCCACACCGTTATGGAGGCATGACCCGATGCCTAGGGACCACCCTGTCCAGGCCCATCCCGACCGGTACCTCGACACGCTGCGCGCGGACGTGCGGGCCGGCCTGACCGCGAACCCGAAGACACTGCCGCCCAAGTACTTCTACGACGCGTCCGGCAGCAAGTTGTTCGACGAGATCACCCGGCTGCCGGAGTACTACCTGACCCGCGCCGAGACGCTGATCCTGGAGCAGCAGGCGCCCGCGATCGCCGGGCTGTCGCGGTGCGAGTCGCTGGTCGAGCTCGGCAGCGGCACCTCGGCCAAGACCCGGCTGCTGCTGCGCGCGCTGCGCGACGGCGGGACCCTGCGCGAGTTCGTGCCGTTCGACGTCGACCCCGCCGTGCTCGCCGAAGCCAGTGACGCGCTGGGCGAGGAGTACCCGGGCCTGCGGATCGCTCCGTTCGTCGGCGACTTCGAGCGTGACCTCGGCGCGATCCCGGCCGGCGGGCGCCGCACGATCGCGTTCATCGGCTCGACCATCGGCAACCTCGAGCCCGCGGCGCGCAGCGCCTTCCTGGCCCAGGTCGGCGCCGCGCTGCGGCCCGGGGACACGTTCCTGCTGGGGATAGACCTGGTCAAGGACACCGGCCGGCTGCTGGAGGCCTATAACGACGCGGCCGGGGTGACCGCGGAGTTCAACCGCAACGTGCTGCTCGTGGTCAACCGGGAGCTGGACGCGGACTTCCGCGTCGAGGAGTTCGAGCACGTGGCGCTGTGGGACGCCGAGCACGAGTGGATCGAGATGCGGCTGCGCGCGGCGCGCGAGCAGACGGTGACGATCGGCGACCTCGGCCTGGCGGTCCGTTTCGCGGCCGGGGAAGAGCTGCGCACCGAGATCTCGGCCAAGTTCCGCCGCGCGGGCATCGAGGCCGAGCTCGCCGCGGCCGGCCTGCGCACCCGGGCGTTCTGGACCGACCCGGCCGGGGACTTCGGCCTCCTGCTCGCCGAGCCAGGCTGACCCGCTAGGCTGCCTGCTCATGGCGAAAGAGGTTGGCCTGATCGTGGAACTGACGCGCGACAGCGCGGTCGACCGGAACGTGCGCGCGGACCTGCCGCCGAGCATCAAGAGCGGCCGCGTCGCCCTGGACCACATCGAGGCTGACGACCTGGGCCGGCTGAGCCCGCCGCCGGCCGGCGAGGTCGTGCTGACGGTGCTGTCGCCGGAGGCCCTGCGCCGGGACCCGCAGGTGATCCGGGACGCGATCGACCAGGCCGACAGCGATCAGCCCCCGGTGATCGTCGTGGAGGCGGCCGAGTACCTGCGCGAGGACGAGATCGCCGCGGTCCTGGACGCGGCCGACCGCGCGGACCGGACCGTCATCCTGCGGATCCTGACCGACGCTTAACCGCGCCGGTCAGGACAAGACCGCGGACGACGCCGCGTCCCGCGCGGCCACCTGCGCCGGCACCGGTCCCGGGCGCAGGGCACTGGCCGGCAGGCGGCCGGCGAGCCAGTACAAGAGCAGGACGGCCAGGCCGGCGCTCGCCCCGACGAGCAGCCACGGCAGCCACGCCGCCACCGAGTACAGCGCGACCATCGCGGGCGCGATCACGCCCGGCACCGTGAACGCGTACTGGAACGCGGCCAGGTACCGGCCCCGCACCGCGGCGGGCGCGACCGCCTCGGCCAGCGCGCTGGCCCGCTGGAACAGCAGCCCCGCCAGGGCCATCACCACCGTGGCCGCCAGCAGCTCAGCCGGCCGCCATCCCGGCGGGACGGCGAGCGCCGCCACGCAGGTCCCGCACCAGACGGCGTACAGCCCGGCGCCCAGCACCATCGCCGTGGTCCGGGACATGCGGCGGGTCACCCGCAGCGCGAACGTAGCCCCCGCGCCGCTCAGCCCGGCCGCCAGGGCCAGGGCCGCGCCGGGCAGCCAGGGCTGGGTGTGCAGGTCCCCGAGCACGTACACCGACATGCCGCTGAGGAAGAAATCGACCGACAGCGCGGCCAGGCCGGTGGCCGCGATGACGGCCAGGAACGGCCAGTCCGTGCAGAGCCGGCCGGTGCCGCTCCTGGCCAGGCCGGGGTCACGGCGACGCGGGCGCGGGACCCGCACCAGCAGGGCCAGCAGCGCCGCGCACGCCCCGAAGCTGACCGCGTCCGCGACCACGGCGATCCGGTAACCCGCCGCGCCCGCCATGCTGAGCAGGCCGCCCGCGGCCAGCCCGCCGAGGCTGAAGCACGCCGCGCGGACCGTGGCCGCCACCGCGAACGGCCGGTCCTTCGGGCCGTCCCCGGCCACGTCGGAGATCAGGGCAAACAGCGAGCTGTAGAACAGCTGCTGGCCCGCGGCGAGCAGCACCGCCGCCGTCACCACGACCGCCTTGCCCCGGGCCGCCAGGTAGGCCACCGCCCCCAGCGCCTGCAGCAGCTCGGCGCCCACCACCACGCGCAGCGGCCCCACCCGGTCCACGAGCCGGCCCGCCACCGGCGGCGCGCCCAGGCCCGCCACCGTTCCCGCCGCCACAACCGTCCCAGCTGTCCCGAGCGGCAGTCCTACCACCCTGGTTACGTACAGTAACGCAACTGGCAGGAACAAACCCGACCCGAAGTTGTCCACCCCAAGCGCGGTCAGTAAGGCGACGCGGTTCCTCCCCATGGTCAACGACCCTAACGACCCGGCCGCGACCCCGCCCGCGACTTGGCCAGACTCCCTCATCCGGCCTTACTCTGCGTGATCATGGGGCGGGAGCAGCCCTGGCTCCCGGGGCGCCGGCCCGGCCTGCGGGCGGGTAGGCGAGCAGGGCTGGCGTAGGCCCGCCCGCCCGCAGGCCGGCTGATCATCGGCGAGGCTGTCGCGGTGCGAGACCTCCTGGTACGGCGGCTACGGCTTGACGGCCGCGGACCAGTTGGTCGGGTAGCCCTGCGGGAGGGCCCCGCTGCCGCCCTGCCCGGCGTTGGGCGCCGCGGGCACGCCCAGGGCCTGCAGCAGTTCGTCGTAGTTGAGCCCGGTAATGGTGGGGAAGGGACCGCCGGCGCCGATGCCCCCCGCCTCCGGCGCTTGTGATTCGGGTTCTTGGGAGGATCCGTCGCCCATCGCCCACCCGGTCTCGATGCCGTCGCCGCCGCTGAACATGTTCGCGACCACCGTGCCGGACGAGACGGTCTGGCCGACCTGGACGTCGGGCGTGACGTCCTCGGCCACGTAGACCACCAGTCCCTGGGCCGGGCCGCTGGTGAGCCGGTAGGTGATCCACCCTCCTCCGGGCCAGCCCGAGTCGGATCCCATCGCCTCGGTGACGACCCCGTTGCCGATCGCGTAGACCGGCCCCGACCCGCTGAAGTCGACGCCCTGGTCGACGCGCTCGGGGACCAGCCCGCTGACGTTGCGCAGCGGGTTGGCGTAGGCGGCCGCCGTGGCGGCGGCCTGAGCCTGCTGAGCGGCCTGGGCCTGGCGCTGCTGGGCCGCGGCGCGCGCGGCCGCGGCACGCCGCGCGGCGGCACGCCGGGCTGCGGCCAGCCGGGCGGCGGTGATCTTGGCCGTGGGGATCTGGGCCCACTGGTTCGTGGCGTTCCCGGCGGGCGCGACCGGATCGCCCCCCGCGCTCCGGCTGACTGGCTGGCCGGCCTGCAGGTCATTGAGCCCGGGCGCCTGGCCCGCCGCCGCGGGCCGCAGCGCGCTCTCGGACCAGCGGACCACCGCGGGCGCGGCGGCGGCCGCGGAGACAAGCAGGGTCGAGCCCGCTACCGCGGCCACGATCCGCTTGTCCCGCAGCGCCGACGTGATCGGCGACGCCTTACGCTGCGCCGACGGCTTCCGGTGGCTGGTCGGCCGGGCGGGACTGTGCAGCCCGACGGGCAAGGCCATGGCGCCGGACGCGGTGAGCGTGGCCGACGCCGTGGGGGCCGCGAGCCAGCCGGAGGAGGCAGCCTGGGCAGACCGATCGGACCGGCCGCGCCGATCCGATCGACCGGAGGAGACCCGTGGCTTCTGATGCCGGGCGGGGGGGCGTGACACTACGCAGCCTTCGGTCGGGCGCGATCATCGCGCTCGGCGGTCACCCGATGCTGGCCCGGGCGTCTTCCCTGGCCAGCGCGTGCGGACGCCGTGCGGGTCAGGGCAACGGAAAACCACCCGGGGGAGGTGACCGCCACGCACGCTAGGTGCTGCCGGGCAACTACGCTGCCGCACAGACAGGCACGGCAAGGCGGAAACCACGCTAAACGCAAGTGTGACTTAAGTCACAGTGATTTCGGCAAGCTCATCCGGCACGTCAGGCACTAGCGCCCCGGCCGGAGCCGCCCGGGGCGTGACGCGGGCGGGTATGCAGGGCAGTGTGACACGAGGGCGGGGTGCATGATGGGCGGATGCCGATGTTCGCCTTCGAGGGCCGCGAGCCGAGAGTCAGCCCCGCCGCGTGGATCGCGCCGACCGCCACCCTGATCGGGGACGTGCTGGTCGAGGCCCACGCCTCGATCTGGTACGGAGCGGTGCTGCGGGCCGACTTCGGGCCGATCATCGTGCGGCGAGGCGCCAACGTGCAGGACGGGTCGGTCCTGCACGGCGGCACCGACCCGGTCACCGAGGTCGGCGAGGGCGCCACCGTCGGTCACCTGTGCGTGGTCCACGGAGCGGTGATCAGCGCCGAGGCGCTGGTCGGCAACGGCGCCACCGTGCTCGATGGCGCGACCGTGGGCCGCCGCGCGCTGGTGGCGGCGGGCGGCACGGTGCCGCCCGGCATGGTGATTCCCGACGGCATGCTCGCCGTCGGGGTGCCCGCCCGGATCGCGGGCGAGATCACCGGGGGAGCGCGGCAGTGGGTCGAGACCAACCCCGAGATCTACCGCCAGCTGGCGCGACGGCACGCGGCCAGCGTCCGGCCGGTCCCGGCCACGGATCATGTCCCCGGCTGATGAGCGCGGTCCTGCTCCCCGCGGCTGGTCACGCCGCCGGCGGATGAGCGCGAGCCCGGTCCTTCTCCCTCCGCCTGGCCATGCCATCGGGGGGCGAGAGGACCTGGCGCAGGAACTCTGCGTTCGATGAGGTGTCGCGGGTCTTGTCCAGCAGCACCTCCAGAGCCTGCTGGGGATCGAGCCCGGCCAGGACCCGGCGCAGGCCATCGACGGCCGCGCGCTCCTGCGGCGCCATCAGCAGGTCGTCACGGCGCGTTCCGGACGGCCCGATGTCGATCGCGGGGAAGATCCGCTTCTCGGCCAGGTCGCGGCGCAGCCGCAGCTCCATGTTCCCGGTGCCCTTGAACTCCTCGAAGAACACGTCGTCCATACGGGAGCCGGTCTCCACCAGGGCGCTGGACAGGATGGTCAGCGAGCCGCCCTCCTCGATGTTCCTCGCGGCGCCGAGGAACTGGCGGGGCGGCTGCAGGGCGGATGTGGCCACCCCGCCGGCCAGTATCCGGCTGCTGGCGGGCGCGGCGAGATTGTAGGCGCGGCTCAGCCGGGTGATGGAGTCAAGCAGCACCACCACGTCCCGGCCGAGCTCGACCAGGCGCTTGGCCCGTTCGATGGCCAGTTCCGCGACCATGATGTGATCACGAGCGGACTGATCGAAGGTGGAGAAGATCACCTCGCCACGGACCAGCCGCCTGAGATGGGTGACCTCTTCGGGCCGCTCGCCGACCAGCACGACCATCAGGTGGACCTCGGGATGGCCCGCCGTGATCGCGGTGGCGATGTCCTGCAGCACCATCGTCTTGCCGGCCTTGGGCGCGGAGACGATCAGGCCACGCTGGCCCTTGCCGATCGGGCTCACCAGGTCGATGATCCGCGCCGTGGGCGACGCGGAGCCCGATTCCAGGCGGAGGCGCTCCTGCGGATAGACCGGGGTGAGCTCGTCGAAGTCGGGGCGCGCCCTCGCCTGGCCGGGCGCCTGGTCGTTGACCGTGTCGACGCGGACCAGGGCGCCGGACTTCCCGGCCGCCTTGGCGCGGCGCGCCGGCCGGTCTTCCGCGCCTGGACCGGGTGCCTGCGCCGCTCCCGGGGGCCGGGCGGCTCCGGTGAGGTGATCTCCCCGGCGAAGGCCGTGCTGGCGGACCTGGGTGAGGGGGACGTAGACGTCGTCCGGGCCCGGCCGGTAGCCGGAGGTCCGGATGAAGGCCCGGTCGTCGTGGACGTCGAGGATTCCCGACACCGGGACGAGCGCGGCGTCGCGCAGGCCCTGGTCCTGCGCTGGCGCCGGGCGCTGCTGTGTAGTGATGGTCATGGCTTTCCTTTCGGGGCGGCCCGAATTTGGGCGTGCTGGACTGGAGAAATGGCGTGGCGCGGAATAAGCGCGCCGCACCCGGGAGAATGCGGGAGAATACAGCCGCCGGATCGATAACAGGCGTGCCTCAATGACCCGGGAATTTAGGTGCTCTACGCCGGGCTCTGTCGCCGATCCTGTCTCCGGGACGGGATCCGGGGCAGCGCGGCAGGGCCTTCAGGGCACGGGGCCATCAGCTGACGGAGTCTGAGGCCACGCCATTAGGCCCTCGTCATGGGTCCCGGTCATTGGCGGGGAAGTGGTGCGCGGCGAAGCCGCCCGGCGGCCTGCAGAAGAGCCGCCTGTCCGCTATCGCGGAAGCTCTTTTATCCCTGGAGCTTGTATACCAGAATTCTGGCGCTTCGCCAACCCGGTTTTTTTAGCCCTGGCCTGAAGATCGCGGAGAGTTGCCTGCGCTATTAAAACCGGTCCGGCCTTCCTGTCGCGCAGCCCGGACCCGGCCAGCCTCCGCCGGCGCCTCATCACAGGCCCGGGTGACGGCCAGGGTAATGCCCGGGGAGTTACCGGCGCGACGTGCCCGGCCGGCGTGCGATCGTGAGGCACTACCACGTGTGAGAGGGGTCGTCATGAGCTCGCCTCCCACCCCGGCCCCGGACCGGGACGGGCCGGCCGCGGCGCGCCACCCGTGACCGGCAAGGTCGCGGTCATCACCGGTGCCTCCCGGGGCATCGGCGCCGGCCTGGTGGCCGGGTACCGGGGACGGGGCTGGGCGGTGGTGGCCAGCGCCCGCACGATCAAGCCCTCGCCGGACCCGGACGTGCTCACGGTGGCCGGAGATATCGCCGACCCGGCGACCGCCGCCCGGATCACCGGCGCGGCGCTCGACCGGTTCGGTCGCATCGACACCCTGGTCAATAACGCGGGCGTGTACCTGTCCAAGCCGTTCACCGACTACACCGCCGCCGACTACGCCACCGTCGTGGGGGTCAACCTGACCGGGTTCTTCTGGCTGACCCAGCGGGCCATCGCCGAGATGGCGGCCCGGTACGGCGGCCACGTGGTCAACGTCTCGGCCACCCTGGCCGAGGTCGCGGACTCCGCCACCCCCGAGGTGCTGGCCGCGCTGACCAAGGGCGGCCTGGCCGCGGCCACCCGGTCCCTGGCCGTCGAGTACGCTTCGCGCGGCATCCGGGTCAACGCCGTGTCGCCCGGCATCATCCAGACGCACCCAGCCGAAAGCTACGACGCGCTTGGCGACCGGCTTCCCCCGCTCGGCCGCGTGGGCCAGGTCAGCGACGTGGTGGACGGCGTCTTGTTCCTGGAGTCCTCGCCGTACATCACCGGCGAGATCCTGCACATCGACGGGGGCCAGATCGCCGGCCACTGAGGCCCGGCCGATGTCGAGAACTCCGGCCGCGGCGGTGACATCTGGGTGAGCGGCGTCCGCGGGCGCCGCCCCGACCAGGGAGGATGGGACGATGCGATTCATGCTGCTGCAGAACTACGGACAGGTCGAGTCGGACTGCGCGCCGATGACGGAGTGGAGCCCCGAGGACATCAACGCGCATATCGAGTTCCAGCAGGCGCTCAACGCCGAGCTGGCCGAGCTCGGTGAGCTCGTCGACGCGCAGGGGCTGGCCGGGCCCGAGCTGGCCAAGTTCGTGGTCAGCGACGGGATCAGCGCCCCGGTGATCACGGACGGCCCGTACCCCGAGTCCAAGGAGCTGCTGGCCGGCTACCGGCTGGTGGACGTCGAGTCGGCGCAGCGGGCCATCGAGATCGCGGCCCGGGCGTCGGCGGCCCCCGGGCAGAACGGGGCGCCGATCCGGCAGCCGATCGAGGTGCGCGAGGTGCTGAGCGCCCCCGATCCCGAGCTGTGAGGCCGGGCGGGCCGTGACCGCCGCGGTCAGCCTCGAGGACCTGCTGCGCGAGCTGGCGCCGCAGGCCCTCGGGGCGCTCGTCCGCCGCTACGGCGACTTCGCGGACGCCGAGGACGCCGTGCAGGAGGCGCTGATCGCCGCCGCCACCACGTGGCCGGCCGACGGGCGGCCGGACAACCCGCTCGGCTGGCTGATCCGGGTGGCCTCCCGCCGCCTGGCCAACGCCTACCGCAGCGACGACGCGCGCCGCCGCCGCGAGGCGCTGGCCGCTTCGTGGTCGGCGGCCAGCCCGGACCCGCCCTCCGGGCACGACGACACGCTGATCCTCATGTTCATGTGCTGTCACCCGTCCCTCTCCCCGGCGCTGGCCATCCCGCTGACGCTGCGCGCGGTCGGCGGGCTGACCACCCGCGAGATCGCGACCGCGTTCCTCGTGCCCGAGGCCACCATGGGCCAGCGGATCAGCCGGGCCAAGGCCAGGATCAAGGCATCGGGCGAGCGGTTCGCGCTCCCGTCACCCGGCCAGCGCCCGGAACGTCTCCGGCTGGTGCTGCACGTGCTCTACCTGCTGTTCAACGAGGGCTACACCAGCAGCAGCGGCTCCGACCTGGCCCGCGCCGACCTCTCCGGCGAGGCCATCCGCCTGGCCCGGGCCGCCCGCGCCGCGATGCCCGAGGACCCGGAGGTGGCCGGCCTGCTCGCGCTCATGCTGCTCACCGACGCCCGGCGGCCGGCCCGCAGCGGCGCCGGCGGCGAGCTGATCCCCCTCGCCGAGCAGGACCGCCGCCGGTGGGACCGGCGCCTCATCCGGGAGGGGACCGGCCTGATCACCGAGGCGCTGCGCCGGGGGCACGTCGGCGAGTACCAGGTCCAGGCGGCGATAGCGGCCCTGCACGACCAGGCCGGGCGGCACGCCGACACCGACTGGCCGCAGATCCTCGCCCTCTACGCCCGGCTGGAGTCGATGACCGGCAACCCGATGGTGCGGCTCAACCGGGCCGTGGCCGCGGCCATGGCCGGCGGCCCGGAGGACGGCCTCGCGCTGCTCGACGGCCTCGGCGAGCGCCTCGGCGACCACCACCGGCTGCACTCCGTACGGGCCCACCTGCTGGAGCAGGCCGGGGACCGCGATAACGCGATGGCCGAGTTCCGGGCGGCGGCCGCCCGCGCCACGAACCTGCGCGAGCAGCAGTACCTGACCACCCAGGCGGCCCGCCTGGCCGCCGGCCGCGCCGATCATCCCGCGCGACTGATCCGCGGCCCGGAGCAGCCATAACGGGCACGGTGTTCGCGGCGCCGGCGGTCCAATGGCACGCTGAGTGCGTGGCAACCGACGCAGTGGTCCAGGTGGTCGCCGTGCTGGGGCTGGGCGAGGCGGGCGCGATCATCAGCCGCGACCTGGTCGCCTCCGGGGTCACCGTGCGCGGCTATGACCCGGTGGCGGGCGCGCCGGACGGCGTCGTGGCGACCGGCAGCGACGCGGAAGCCTGTGCCGGGGCTGACCTCGTGCTCAGCCTGACCACCGCGCACGAGGCCGAGGCGGCCTTGGCCGCCAGCCTGCCGGGGCTGCGCCCGCGGGCCTGGTACGCCGACCTCAACACGTCCTCGGCCGACCTCAAGCAGCGGCTCGCGGCCCGGGCCGAGCAGCGCGGGATCGGGTTCGCGGACGTGGCCATGATGGCCCCGGTACCCGGCCGCGGCCTGCGGACGCCGATGCTGGCCAGCGGGCAGGCGGCCGCCGAGGTCGCGGCCGCGCTCACCGGCCTGGGCGGGAACGTCGAGGCCATCCCGGGGCCGGCGGGCGCCGCCGCCAGCCGCAAGCTGTGCCGCAGCGTGTTCTATAAGGG
>Ga0318568_10000237_pt1 | contig 21068 bp, 21 predicted proteins | sample GRESIP088b5f21_FD_203690 | JGI IMG/M metagenome (GOLD analysis project Ga0318568, IMG submission 203690) | Tropical soil microbial communities from Luquillo Experimental Forest, Puerto Rico - GRE.SIPMG.088b5f21 | ecosystem: Environmental > Terrestrial > Soil > Tropical forest > Bulk soil...
GCCGGGGACTCCAGGCGGGCCAGCTCGTCCGGTGAGAGGCGCAGCGCCCCGGCGGCCATGTTCTCGGCGAGGTGCCCCGGATCTCCGGTGCCGGGGATGGCCAGCACGTGCGGCCCGCGCTGCAGCGTCCACGCCAGCCGGACCTGCGCGGCCGTGGCCCCGTGGGCCCGCGCGACGGCCAGCACCTCCGGGTGCTCGGCGCCGGTCGCGCCCGCCCCGCCGCCCTGGCCCGCGATCGTGAAGAACGGCACGAACGCGACGCCTTGGTCCCCGCAGGCATCCACGAAGGCGTGCGCTTCGGGACTCGCGCCGATGCCGTACCGGTTCTGCACGCAGACCACCGGCGCGACGGCCTGGGCCTCGGCGAGCTGCTCCGGGCTCACGCCGGAGACGCCCAGGTGCCGGATCAGGCCGGCGTCGCGCAGCTCGGCCAGGGCGCCGAAATGCTCGGCCAGCGACTCCATGCTCGGCATCCGGCGCAGGTTGACCACGTCGAGGTGGTCACGGCCGAGCTGGCGCAGGTTCTCCTCGACCTGGCCGCGCAGCTGATCGGGCCGGGCCGCGGGCAGCCACTCGCCCGACGGGTCCCGGCCCGGCCCGACCTTGGTCACGATGACCAGGCCGTCCGGGTAGGGCGCCAGGGCCGTGTTGATCAGCTCGTTGGCCGCGCGGAGCGGGGAGAAGTAGAACGCCGCGGTGTCGATGTGATTGACCCCGAGCTCGACCGCCCGGCGCAGCACCGCGATGGCCCGGTCACGGTCGCCGGGCGTGGCGTCGGCGATGAGGGCCCGTCCGGTCTGCGGCAGCCGCATCGCTCCGAACCCCATCCGGTTGACGGTCAGGTCGCCGAGCGTCCAGGTGCCCGCGGCCGCGGCGGTGATCTGCGCTGAGGCCATGATCGCTCAGCTTACCCAGCGATGATTCCGCAACGGGAACGGCCGAGGTCAGGCGTCGCGGCGGGTGATCACGACCGCGGCGACGATCAGGATGGCGCCCGGCCAGGCCAGCAGGACCAGCAGCGACAGCGCCGGGGACAGCAGGCCGGCCTGCGGGTGCAGGGCCACGACCTGGTAGGCGGCGACGGGCAGCGTGAACCGGCAGATGCGGGCGTTCCACGGGGACGGCAGGAGCAGGCACGCAGCGGCCAGCAGGTAGATGACCGCGATCGTCGCGGCTATGGCCCCGGCCGTGTGCCGGATGATCGCGCCGAGGCCGAGGCCGACCACGGCGCACGCGGCCAGGACCAGGCCGGCGGCCAGCACGGCCCCGGGCACGCCGGGCTGAGCCAGGGACAGGCCACGGTGGCGTCCCGACAAGATCGCCTGGGTGAGGAAGAACGCCGCGAAGGCCAGCAGCTCGCCGGCCACGAGCGCGGCCGTTCCCGTTACGGCTGCCTTGGCGGCGAGTACGGCCCGGCGGCGCGGCACCGCGGCGAACGTGGTGCAGATCAGCCCGGTGCCGTACTCCGAGGTGAAGAACAGGACGCTCAGGATGCTGACCGGGAGCACGGTGTACTCCGCGAAGGCGAGGAAGCTGCCGGTGAGCGGGTCGATCGGGCCGGGGGGCGGCGGGCCGTGCGTGGACGCGATCGCGTGCGCCACGACGACGGTGGCGCCGATGGTCACGGCGGCGGCGATGAGCAGGGTCAGGTAGTTCGAGCGGGCCGAGCGGAGCTTGGTCCACTCCGAGGCGAGCACGTCGAAGGCCCGGACGGCCGCCGGCGGCCGGGCGGCCTGCGCCTGCGGTGCGGTCATCGGCTCGGTGTCCCTTCCCCGGCCGCGGTTCCCGTTCGGTACTCGACGCTGCCCTCGGTGAGGTCCAGGTACGCCTGCTCGAGCGAGGCGCGCCGGGGCACCAACTCGTGCACGGGGACGCCGTGCGCGGCGGCCAGGTCGGCGATGGCGGGCGCGTCCAGCCCGGTCACCGCGAGCCCGCCGTCGTCCTGGCGCACTACGGCCGCGCCCCGGCCGGTCAGCAGCGCAGCGAGCTCGTCGGCCCGCGGCGATCGCACCAGCACGTCGGCACGGGCGCTGGACTCGACGAACCGGTCCGTGGGCGTGTCGGCGAGCAGGCGGCCCCGCCCGATGATGATCAGGTGGTCGGCGGCCTGGGACATCTCGCTCATCAGGTGGCTGGAGACGAAGACGGTGCGCCCCTCGGCGGCCAGCGACCGCAGCAGCTGCCGGACCCAGCGGACGCCTTCGGCGTCCAGGCCGTTGACCGGCTCGTCAAACATCAGCACCGGGGGGTCGCCGAGCAGCGCGGCGGCGATGCCGAGGCGCTGTTTCATGCCGAGCGAGAAGCCCCGCAGACGCCTGGGAGCGGCCGTGTCCAGGCCGGTCAGCCGCAGCACTTCGGTGACCCGGTGGCGCCCGATCCCGTTGCTCTGCGCGATCGACAGCAGGTGGGACCAGGCGGTGCGCCCGCCGGGCACGGCGGTGGCGTCCAGCAGCGACCCGACCTGGCGCAGCGGGCGGATGATCGCCTGGTAGCGGCGGCCGCCGACCAGGGCGGTGCCCGACGTGGGGGCCCCGAGCCCGAGGATGATCCGCATGGTGGTGGTCTTGCCCGCGCCGTTCGGCCCGAGGAAGCCGGTGACCAGCCCGGGGCGCACCGTGAAGCTCAGCCCGTCCACCGCGGTGACCGGGCCGAACCGCTTGCGTAGCCGGTCGACCTCGATCATGGCTGCGCGGGCGGTTCCGGCCGGGCCGCAGGGACCTTGCCCGCGGCCAGGTACATGATGCCGCCGAGGGGTATCTGGATCAGGCAGGCGATCGCCCACCCCCACTTGGGCAGGTAACGCACCTGGCGGGCCCGGGCCAGGTCGGCCAGGCAGAACGCGGCGAAGCCCGCCGCCGCCGGGAGGACCGGGATCAGCAGCCACGGGCGGGGCGGCCGGAACGCCGTGCTGAGCGCGATGAAGAGCGCGACCACAGCCACGTCGATGAGCACGCCGACGACCACGCGGCGCACCGGGAAGCCGGGCTGGGCCTGGAGGCTGGCCGCTGGCCTGGGCTGGCCCCCGGCACGGCCCAGGCGGCGGGCGCACCGGGAGACGCCCGCGGCGTAGCCCAGCGCGCGGGCGGAGCGGCGCATCCTGGCGCCGATACCGGAGCCGACGTCGGGGTCGGACAGGATCGCGGGCAGCTCGGCGGCCCATTCCCGGTACCGCTCGTCGCCGGCCTCGCCGGGCAGGCGGCGGCAGGCGCGGCGGATCATGTGATCGGCCAGGCGCTGGGTGCGGGGGAGCGCAGTCACGACGCGCTCCCGGGGGCGGGCCGGGCCGTGCCGGGCGCGGTGCGGGGGGCGTCGCTGGCGGCCTGGGCGAGCTCCAGCCGGGCGACCCGGATGCCTTCGCCGGTGAGCTGGTAGTACTTGCGCGGAGGCCGGCCGTTGGTGTCGGCGGGCGGCGGCTCCCACTCCGAGGTGACCAGCCCCTGGTCGTGCAGCCGGGCCAGCATGGGGTACAGGGTGCCGCTGGGCAGCCGGGCCGCCTTCATCAGGTCATAGCCGTAGCGGCGGGCGGAGGGGTCGGCGAGAAAGACCCGCAGGACGCGCTCGAGGGGACCGGTTAGCTTCACGTCATGTAGCCTACACATGTAGCCTACATATGTCGAACAGTCGGCCGCAGTCCACGATGAGGAGGCCCGGGATGGCGGAGCTGCAGGTACAGGGTGGCGAGCTGGTGCTGCGCCTGTCCGGGGCCGAGAAGGCGGAAGGGGTCCACGGCGACCTGCGGGTGCCGCTGTCGGCAGTGCGGGGCGTCGAGATCGTCCAGGACGCGCACGAGCCGGCGGACCACGGCCTGAAGGTCGGGATGAGGCTCCCCGGGGTGGCCGAGGTCGCCATCGTCCGGGCGGGCGGCCGGAAGATATTCGCCGCCGTCCACCACGACATCCCCCGGGGCGTGCGCGTCCTGCTGCAGGGCACGTCCTACGACGAGTGGATCGTAGGCTGCGCCGACCCCGAAACGGTCGCCGCCGGGCTCGGTGGGCCGGGGCAGGCCTGATGTCCGCGCGATTTGTCCTGGTTGTCGTCCTGGCCGTCGGGCTCGCGGTCGCCTGGGAGGTCTTCTGCCTGCGGGACCTGGCCCGGACCGACCGCGTGCGCTACCTGCCCAAGTGGGCGTGGGCGCTCGTCTGCCTGATCTCGATTCCCTGGGGCGGCATCATTTACGTCATCTTCGGCCGGGACCGCTGAACGCTTCCCGGCTCACCCGTTGTCGCGGTCCCGCCCGGTCCGCGCAGCGGGGAACGGCGGGCGCTTGATCGCGGGCATGACGGAGGTGAGCGCCACGCTGGCCTGGTCGGCCGCCTGGCGCTGCTCCTGCTCCTCGTCGGCTCTCGCGGTGGCGGCGGCTAGCCGCCCGGTCATCGCGCGCAGCCGGCGGACCTGTGCCCGCGCCTTCACGGCGCGATCCGCCGCGTAGAGCACCAGCGCCACACTGACACAGCCAACGATGAGCCAAACGGCCACGAATCCCGTCCTTTGCTGTAGGGCTTGCGAGCCCTCCAGGCTATGCGGGGCCCTGCGGAGAAAGGCCGTGCCGCGGGCTCCAGCCCGGGGCTGCGGGCCACCTAGCCTTGAACGCGTTGGCCAGCCAGGTGATCTGACCGATCAGCCGATCGGCTGGCGTCGAGACCGGCGTGGCGGCGCCCGGCACCTCCGCTGCTGCGGCCGTCCCGGGCTGAGCCCATGCCGGGCGCGTTCGCGTGATGACGGTGATGGTGGTGAGGGCCCTGTAGCCCGGCTTCCGGGCTAGATATTCTCTTGTCCTGGGCGCTTGCTGAGCTGACGCGGCCGGTCGGGCCGCGGCGCCGGGCAGTGCAGGCGAAATTTGCATATGTGTCAGGGAGCGGCCGTGAGTGACCTGTGCACGCAGGATGCCATCGGCCTAGCCGGGCTACTGCGCCGGCGGGAGGTATCGGCCCGCGAGGTCATCACGGCACACATCGACCGGATCGAGGGGGTCGACCCGGCCATCAACGCGATCGTCACCCGCACCTTCGAGTCAGCCCTGGTCAAGGCGGCGGCCGCCGACGAGGCGCTGGCCCGCGGACGGCCGGTCGGCCTGCTGCACGGCCTGCCGGTCGCGCACAAGGATCTCGCCGACACCGCGGGGGTGCGGACCACCTACGGGTCGCCGTTGTTCGCCGACCACGTCCCCGAACGTGACGCCCTCGTGGTCGAGCGGATGACGCATGCGGGTGCGATCAGCCTGGGCAAGACCAATGTGCCCGAGTTCGGCGCGGGCTCGCACACCGTCAATCCGGTCTTCGGGGCCACTCGCAATCCCTATCACCTCGGCCGCAGCGCGGGCGGCAGCAGCGGCGGCGCCGCGGCGGCGCTGGCCGCGCGGCTGATCTGCCTGGCCGACGGCAGCGACCTGGGCGGGTCCCTGCGCAACCCCGCCAGCTTCTGCAACGTCGTCGGGCTGCGTCCCAGCCCGGGCCGGGTCCCCGACTGGCCGCTCGACGACGTCGCCGATCAGCTCGGCGTGTCCGGGCCGATGGCCCGCACCGTCGCCGACGCCGCGTTGCTGCTGGCCGTCCTGTCCGGCCCGGACCCGCGGGTCCCGCTGGCCCTGGACCAGCCGCCGCCCGTGCTGACCGACCCGGCCGGCGTCCCTGCCCTGCTGGCCAGGGACCTGAGCGGCCTCAGGGTCGCCTGGAGCCCGGATCTCGGCCTGCCCGTCGAGCCCGGGGTGCTCGAGGCGCTGGCCCCGGCCCGGCAGGTCCTGGCGGGACTGGCCGGCCGGGTTACCGACGCGACGCCCGACCTTTCCGGCGCGGACGAGGCGTTCCGCGCCTTCCGCGCGCTGCGGTTCGTGACCTTCTTGCGCGAGCCGCTGGCCGAGCACCCGGACCTGGTGGGGCCCAATGTGACCTGGAACGTGCAGCGGGGTCTCGAGCTCACCGCGGCCGACCTGAGCCGGGCTACCGTGTTGCGGGCCGCGCTGGCCGAGCGGATCAGCGAGTTCTTCGCCGATGCCGACGTGCTGGCCTGCCCCGTCAGCCAGGTGGCGCCGTTTGACGTGACTCTGGACTGGGTGCACGAGATCAACGGCCAGCCGCAGCACACCTACCTGGACTGGATGGCGTCGGCCTACCTGATCTCCGTGACCGGCTTGCCGGCGATTAGCGTGCCGGGGGGCTTCACCCCGGACGGCCTGCCGGTAGGCCTGCAGCTGGTCGGCAGGCGTCGGGGCGACTGGGACCTGCTCGCCGTGGCGCACGCCTTCCAGGCCGCCACCGGCCACGGAACCCGTGTCCCGGCCCTGGATGCCACCGGCTCGGCGCGGGCTGACTAGCGAGGTAAGGGGGAAACCGTTGGGCATCGATGCGGTCACCGCCAGCGTGCGAACGACCATGGCGCGGCTGGCGCGACAGCAGTACGGCGGCCGGCTCGGCCCGGTCAGCCTGGCCCATATCGGCCGTCCGACCGGACGGCCGATACCGCCCCGGTCGTTCGACCCCGGGCACATCGCCGACCTGGAGTACCGGGCGTGGACCGGCTACTACCTGCGAGAGTGGCCCCAGGTGGGGGTGTCCTTCGTCCGGCTGGTCCGGGCCGGCTTCGGCATGGACTGGTACCGGACCCTGCACGCCTCCTGGCTGATGGTGCGCGCGGCCCAGCTGTGGGCCCCGATGCCCGACAACGACCCGGACGGGGCGCGGGCCTGCATGCGGCGGTTCTACGCCCTGGTCCGGCTCAGCTACGGCGAGCCCGCCAGCCCGGTAGAGGCAGCCAGGCTCGAGATCGACTGGTGGCGCCTGCACCGGGAGGTCCAGTACTCGACGTCGTCAGCCATCACCGACGATGAGCTGGTCGAGGCCGTGACCCGCCTGTACAGCTACCTCTACGAGGAGCCGGCCGCCGACGTCAGGCCGGCGGCCGTCGGCCGGGTCCGCGCGATGCACCTGTCCGATCAGTGGGTCAGGGAGGGCTGCCTGCCCGACAGCCCGCTGCTTCCGCAGCTACGCGCGGCGCTGGTCCGCTGCTACGCCTCGCTGCTCGCCGCCGTGCACCGCTGAACGGCGGCCTACGGGGTTCCGGAACCTCCGGGCGGCGGGGCGTCCTGACCTTCTGGCGGCGGGGTTCCGTAGTCCGCGGGTGGCGGGGTTCCGTAGTCCGTAGGCGGCGGGGTTCCGTAATCCGCGGGCGGCGGGGTTCCGTAACCCACGGGCGGCGGCGTTCCGTATCCTCCCCCTGGCGGGGTTCCGTATCCTCCCGGCGGCGTTCCGTACCCGCCCGGCGGCGTTCCGTACCCGCCGGGCGGCGTTCCGTACCCGCCGGGCGCCGCAGCGTCGCCGGCCGCGCCCGGCCCGGCCGCGCCCACGAGCCGGTAGTAGATCAGCGTCACGACCAGGGCGATGAACGGGGAGATGAGGACTCCGGAAATGAACGTGCTCAGGCCGTTCCGCCAGACCATCGGCAGCTTCAGGAAGATCAGGCTGAGCACGATGCTCACCACGAGCTGGATGATGAACACCAGGACCAAGGTGCCGAAGACGTGCCAGCCGTGGCCTTTGACCAGTCGCCTGCTGCGCCCGAAGGAGTCGATGGCCCCGGCCCGCTCGATGACGATGGCCGGGATGATCACCGCCCAGATCGTGATGAGCCACAGGCCGGGCACGATGAGCAGGAAGAGGCCGACCGTGATGGCGAGGCCGGCCAGGATCGACGCCCCGGCCACGGACCAGATGTAGGGGGTGGCCGCGGACACGGTCTCGCCCAGGTTCAGGTCGACGCGGCCGTCCCGGATGTCCTGGACCGCCTTGATCAGGGTGGCCTGGAGGAGGAAGGTGGCGAACAGCTCCACGATGAGGGCCAGGAACGACCCGATGACGCCGGCCAGCGACAGCAGTGCCACGATGACGGCGGCAACCAGATAGATGACGAACGCGATCGCGAGCAGGTGCGCGGCGAACCTCCGGTAGAGCTGCCACGCCTCGCCTAGTACGCCTGACAGCGGGTTCATAGTGACGACGCTATTGCAGCGCTGGGCCGCCGCGCTACTGCCGCTTCACGGCGACCGGATGACAGGATGACGAAATGACCGGCGAACTGACCAGCGAGCGGATCGACGTCCAACGCACAATCGCCGCCGACCCGTCGGCCGTCTTCAGGGTGCTGTGCGACCCGCAGGGCCACGTGGCCATCGACAGCTCCGGGATGCTGATGAGCGCCGACGGCGAGCCGGTGGCCGCCGTCGGGGACAGCTTCGTCGTGCACATGGATCGCGAGGCGCTGAACGACTATCCCGAGCTGGGCCGCTACGACGTGACCGTGACCATCACCAGGTTCGCCGCGGACCGCGAGATCGCCTGGACGGTCCTGGGCCAGATCCGCCCGCCGCTCGGCCACGTCTACGGCTACGTGCTCGAGCCCGCGGCCGACGGGACCCTGGTGACCTCCTACTACGACTGGTCATCCGCCGACCCGGCCTGGAAGGAGGCGGGAATCTTCCCGGTCCTGTCCGAGGGCGCACTCCGGGCCACCCTGGGGATCCTGGCCCGGACCGTGGCCCGCGGCTACCCGGGCTCGCCGACCTAAGGATGGTCGGTCGGGGGGTCGGCGGGCAGAAGCTCGTCAACGCATCGGGCTACAGCGCACCGATTATCTAGGCGCCGAAGCGGCGGGCACTCGGGTAGCGCTGGCCGCCGTCCACGACGAGGTTCGCGCCGGTGACCCAGGACGCGCGTGCGGACAGCAGGAAGGTAACCACGTCGGCGACCTCCTCGAGGCGCCCCAGCCGGCCGAACGGGAACTCGTTGGCCAGGAAGGCGGCGAAGTCTTCGGGGTGAGCGCGGGCGAAGGTGTCCCACCCGCCGCCGGGGAACATGATCGACCCGGGGCTGACCGAATTGACCCGGATGCCGTCGGGCGCCAGTTCCTGGGCGGCGGTCGCCGCGAGCTGGATCTCCGCGGCCTTGGCGGCGGCGTACGCGGTCCGCGGGGCTGGCCGCATGCCGGTGATCGAGGAGACGATCACCACCGCGCCGCCGCCCGCGGCGCGCAGATGACTCAGCCCGGCCCGGATCAGCTCGGCGGCGTGGCCAGCGTTGAGCGCGAACGTTGCGGTGAAGTCGCCGGGCCCGGAATTGGTGAGGTCACCGCCGCCGGCTGTACCGCCCGCGTTGGCCACCAGGTGGTCCAGGCCGCCGAGCGCGGCCGCGACGTCATCGACCGCCCGGCCCAGCGCGGCCGTGTCCGTGACGTCAGCCGCCGCGGTGGTGACCGGCGTGCCCCGGTGGGCCAGCCGCTCGGCCGCCGCGGCCAGGCCGTCGGCGTCCCGGGCGATGAGGCCGACCGCCGCCCCCTCGGCGGCGAGCGCCTCGGCGATCGCGAAGCCTATGCCCCTGCTTCCCCCGGTGATCAGTGCACGGCTGCCCTGCAGGCCAAGATCCATGGATGCAGGGTATTCCGCGCGGCGCCTACCCGGCGTCGCCCGGCAGGCAGAAGTAGACGTGCAGGTTCGCTGAGGTGCGCCGCCCGAGGCGCCTGCACTGCGCGGTGATCCACCTCAGCCGGGGGTCGGTGCTGGTGGCGGCCAGGACCAGGTGGAACTGCCCGGCGCTGATGTCGGTCTTGACCTGCGACGGGGTCGGCGAGCTGATCGTGCCGGTGAACCCCCCGATCGGCAGGGCCTCCAGCCCGCGCCGCAGGTTGGCTCCCGCGGGAGCGCCGCGCCGAGGTCACGGCATGATGAACGGATGCCCGACGCCTACCTGCATGGTCATCACGACAGCGTGCTCCGGTCGCACCGGTGGCGAACCGCGGAGAACTCGGCCGGGTACCTGCTGGCGCGGCTGCCGGCCGCGGCGCGCGTGCTCGACGTCGGCTGCGGCCCGGGCACGATCACCGTGGACCTCGCGGCCAGGGTGCCGCAGGGCCAGGTGACCGGGATCGACAGGGCCAGAGATGTGCTGGCCGGCGCCCGGGAGGAAGCCGATCGCCGGGGCCAGCGCAACGTCCGCTTCGCGGTAGGTGACGTGTACCACCTGGCCTTCGACGACGGCGCGTTCGACGTGGTGCACGCCCACCAGGTGCTGCAGCACCTGTCCGACCCGGTCGGCGCGCTGGCCGAGATGCGGCGGGTCTGCCGCGCCGGGGGGCTGATCGCCGCGCGCGACGGCGACTACGGCGGGATGTTCTGGTTCCCCGAAGACCCGGAGCTGGAGGAGTGGCGGGTCCTGTACCGGCGGGTGGCGCGGGCGCTGGGCGGCGAGCCGGATGCGGGCCGGCGCCTGCGGTCCTGGGCCCGGGCGGCCGGCTTCGCCGCGGTCGACGCTTCGGCGGGTTCATGGTGCTACACGACACCCGGCGACCGCGCCTGGTGGGGCGCGCTATGGGCCGAGCGGCTGACCGAGTCGCCGTTCGGGGACCGGGTCGTCGAGCACGGCCTGGCGACCCGGCAGGAGCTGGAGCGCCTGGCCAGCGCGTGGCGGCGCTGGGCCGCCAGCGACGACGGATGGTTCCTCGTCCCGCACGGCGAGATCCTGTATCAGGTCCCGGCCCCTTGATCGCCTCCACCTTTCATGGGATCCAGTCATGGGATCCAGGCAAATTTTCGCGGATTATGCCCGGAATGTTCCGGAGGAACGAATGATATGTGCAGGATGGTCGGTTTCGGACCTCCCGCGTCGGCGTTATCGTCCCAACCGATTCCGGGGCGATGCCGGGATGATTTTTCGCTGCGGTCGGCCGCTACGGTGAGGGGCGTGCCCGACAGCATCGTGCTTGACATCGGCAACGGGACCGCCGTCACCTGCTCCGGGCTGCCCGAGATCATCGGCGACGTCGTCGCGGCCGAGCCGTTGCGGCACATGCAGGGCAACGCGGCCATCGGCGGGATCTGGCGGGTGCGGGGCACGTCCGGCTCGTCGGTCCTCAAGCTGGCCACGCCTCCCGGCCCGCGGACCCCGTTCGCGGCCTGGCCGACCAGCGACGAGCCGGCCCACTGGAACTACTGGCGGCGCGAGACGCTCGCCTACTCGAGCCAGCTGGCGGCCACCGCGTACCGTGACCAGATCGCCGCGCCCGCCCTGCTGGAGGCCAACCCGCGCGCGGACGGCGGGGTGGAGCTCTGGCTGGCTGACGTCAGCGGGGCCGGGGGCTTCGAGTGGCCGGTCGCGCGCCTGGCCCGCTTCGCTTACGAGCTGGGAGCGGCGCAGGCCCGATGGGCCGGGCGGGTGCCAGACACGCCGTGGCTGTCCCGCCGCTGGCTGGCGCAGTACCTCGCGGAAGGGCCCAGCCGCTTCGTGCGCATCGGCGACGCCGACTGGGACCACCCGGCCGCGGCCGCCGCCTGGCCCGCGGAGGTCCGCAGGCAGCTGCGCCGGCTGTGGGCCGACCGGTACCGCGTGCTCAGGGCCTCGGAGGCAGCCGAGCGTACCCTGTGCCACCTCGACGTCTGGCCCGCCAACCTGATCGATCACGCCGGGTCGTCCGTCCTGCTGGACTGGGCGTTCGCGGGTGACGGCGCCGTCGGCGAGGACGTCGCCAACCTGATCGTGGACAGCTGCGCGGACGGGCTCATGGACACCGCGCTGCTGCCGGAGATCGCGCAGAGCGTCCCTGACCGGTATCTCGCCGGCCTGCGCGACGGCGGCTGGTCCGGCTCCGATGACGCCGTGCGATCCGCGATCGCCGCCTGCGGCGCCGCCAAGTACAGCTGGCTCGGTCCGGCCCGCCTGGCCAGCGCGATCGACGATGACCTGGGAAAGTCGTCTTACGGCCAGGACACCTCTGCGGCCTCGAGGATGCAGCGCCTGGCCGGGCTGGCCGGGCTCATCGCCGAGTGGGCGGCCTCGGTCCTCGGGTGAGAGCCCCGGGGTGAGGCTCCGGGAGCGCGGCGGCGGAATGAACCGTACCGCCCGGTGTATCCCGCATCGTTCGCCGATGCCCGGGCGCCCGGATAGCCTGAGCCGATGGCGACGACCACGCCGGCCGCACGGGGCGACGCTCCCGCGCGCCCGGGCGTCAGCCCCGGCTCCAAGCGCGCCGCCAAGGTCGCCGACCGCATCGTGGGCGACGTCATGGCGATGGGCTGGCCGGTCGGCGAGCTGCTCGGCTCCGAAGCCGAGCTGCTGGGGCGCTACCGGGTCAGCCGGGCGGTCTTCCGCGAGGCCGTCCGCCTGGTCGAGCACAAGCAGGTCGCGCGGACCCGGCGCGGCCCGGGCGGCGGGCTGGTCATCACCGAACCGACCGTGAACGCCGTCATCGACGCCGTGGTCCTGTACCTGTACCGGGTGGAGGCCAGGCTCGACGAGCTGTTCGAGGCCCGCATCGCGGTCGAGGAGATCGCCAGCGAGCTCGCGCCCGCCCGGCTCGACGAGCCGGACCTGGCCCGGCTGCGCGCCTTCGCCGAGGCGCCGGAAGCGGCGCTGACCCCGGACCCGCGTGCCCTGCACGCGCTGCTGGCCTCGGTGAGCCGGAACCCAGCCCTGGAGCTGTTCGTCGACGTGCTGAACCGGGTGGCCATGCTGTACTCGGCCGGCTGGCAGAGCTTCGGACCCGCGGTCGCTGCCGATGCCGCCTACGCGCACGCGCGCATCGCCGAGGCGGTGATCGCGGGCGAGCCGGGGCTGGCCCGGCGCCGGATGCGCAAGCACCTCGAGGCGGAGGCCGACTACCTGCGGCAGCGGCGCTCCACCCGGCAGCTGCTGCCCGACAGCGTGGTCGCGGGAAGCGAGCCGGGCAACGGGAAGCGGGCCGAGGCGGTCGCCCGCCGCATCACCCAGGTGGTGGTCGGCGACGGGATGCAGCCGGGCCAGCTCGTCGGCACCGAGCGGGAGCTGATCGAGCGGGAGGGCGTCAGCCGCGCCGTGCTCCGCGAGGCGGTCCGCCTGCTTGAGCACCACCAGATCGCCCGGATGCGTCGCGGGCCCGGCGGCGGCCTGTTCGTGTTCGAGCCGAGCGCGAGCGCGGTCACCGAGATGGTGGCGATCTACCTGGCGCGGCGGGGGATGCGCCTGGCCGACCTGGCGGAGCTGCGTACCGGCGTCGAGGTGGCGATCGCCGGCCTGGCCGCGTCCCGCATCGACCGCGACGGGGCGGCGCGCCTGCATGAGGCGCTGGAGCGCGAGGCGGCCAGCCCGGACGACGACCAGGCGGACGTGGTGCACGACGTCCACGTGGCCGTGGCCGGCGCGGCGCACAGCCGGGTGCTAGAGCTGATCGCGCTGGTGCTCATCAGGCTCAGCCGGCTGTACGAGATCGAGCGCCTCGCCCCGAAGGACAGCAAGCACGTGCGCGCCGAGGTGCTGCGCGCCCACGAGGCCATCGCGGCAGCCGTTGAGTCAGGCGACCACGAGCTTGCCCGGCACCGGATGCGGCGTCACCTGGATGCCCTCGCCGCCGTGATGCGGTAGCGCGGCCTGGCCCCGCCGCGCTCGCGGCCCGCCCAGGCCGAACTCCTGCGGCGGCCGTCATCCGGGCCGGACGGCGAGATATTCGCGCAGGCTGCGGACGAGTTCAGTGATCTCAGGCTCCAGGCCGCGGCGAGCGTCCGGCCACTCGTCGACCCGGGTCCACCAGTACTCCCGCGGAGTGCCCGGATACCGGGGCAGGAGGTGAACGTGCAGGTGCGGCGTGTGGTCGCCGATGACCGCGGCATAGACGTGCTCCGCGCCCGCCGCCTCGCGCAGGGCCCGGCTGGCCCGGGTGCACCACCAGCCCACGGCCCGTGCCTCATCGTCGGTCAGGTCGGCCAGGCCCGGCGCGTGCCGGCGGGGCTCGACGAAGAGATGTCCCAGGTAGACGGGGGCATCCGGGCGGCCGGGTACGGCCGAGGTCAGGTGCGAGACGACGGCCAGTTCGTCCTCGCCCACCGGCCCCCCGGGCAGCAGCGCTCCCTGCTCGGTGTGCTTGCGGCACACGAAGCAGTCCGCCGGGGCGCCGATGCCGGCCATCAGGCGGTCAGCTCATCCCAGAACGCCGTCTCGCCGCCCGCCGCCGCCAGCTCGCCGAGCAGTACCGACCAGTCGTGCTCGGTGGTCTCGGCGTCGCGCCAGGCCCAGAGCCGCTTCGTGAGCAGGTGCAGCCGGTATTCCGAGGTGACCCCGATCGCGCCGTGCAGCTGGTGGGCCAGGCGCGCGGTCTGCGTCGCGCCCCGCCCGGCGATGATCCTGGCCGCCGCGACCGCGGCGAGCGTGCCGCCGTCGGCCCGGGCCAGGGCGGCGTCGCACTGGACCACGGAGGTCTTGATGATCGCGAGATTGGCCGCCACCGCAGGGATGCGCACGAGTGGCTGGCCGAATTGCTCGCGGCTGCTCACGTAGGCCCGGGTCAGCTCGTAGGCTCCCTCGACGGCGCCGGTCAGCGCGGCGGCCCGGAGCAGGCCGAGCCGGGCCCGCGCGTCCTCGGCGGACGGCGCCGAGCCGAGCAGGGTCAAGGCCGCGGCGGGCAGCCGGACGTCGTCGCAGGGCTCGCCCGCGACGTTGGTGCCCGGCTCCACCGTGACACCGGGGGCGCTGGTGTCGGCGAGCCAGGCGGCGCCGTCGCGGTACAACACAACCTGGTCGGCGTGCCGGGCCCAGCCGGCGGGCCCCCCGGCCGTGATCGTCCGCAGCCCCGGCCCGGCCCCGCCGCGGGAAGCGGCCACGACCCAGTTCGCCACCGCGCATTCGATCAACGGGGTGCTGATGGCGTGCCGGCCCAGGGCCCGCACCAGCACGGCCAGGTCGCTCACCGTGCCCCCGGAACCCCCGCGGGTCTCATCGATCCCGACCAGCGGCAGGCCGAGCTCGACCAGGACGGGCCAGCACGAGGGAAGCTCGCCGGTCGGCGGCTCGGTGTGGGTGGCGGCGATGTCGGCGATGAGCTCGCGAAGCTCGTCGGCGGCGGTCACCGGGTGGCCTCCTGCCTGGCCATCAGGGAGAGCATCACCTCAGCGGCGCCGCCGCGGAGGGAGAAGCCGGGGGAGGCGAGCAGGGCCTCGCGGAAGGCCGGGCTGCCCCGGCCCGCGCCGAAGGCCCGCCGGGCCACCTCGATGACGTCGACCTCGAACGCGTTGCCGAGGTACTTCAGCGTGGCCGCCTCGGTGACCGGCGCCTCGCCCGCGTCCAGGCGCGTAGCCACCTGCCAGGCAATCCGGCGCAACGTGGCCAGCCGCGCGGTGAGCTCGCCGAGCTCAGCCCGGACGTCCACGGCACCGCCCTTCGCCTCGGCCAGCAGGTCGGTCAGCAGGGCGTGGCTCGACAGGAACCGCTCGGGCCCCCCACGTTCGAAGGACAGCTGCTCGACGACCTGCCGCCAGCCCTGGCCCACCTGTCCGAGAACCCGGTGCTCCGGCACGAGCACGTCGTCGAAGACGACCTCGTTGAAGTGATGCTCCCCGGTGAGGTCCACGATCGGCGAGACCGAGATCCCCGGCGAGCCCATGTCGACGATGAACTCGGTCAGGCCATGGTGCCGGTCGGCTACCCGCTCGGTCCGCGCGAGCAGGTAGGCGTGGGTGGCGCGGTGGGCGTGACTGGTCCAGATCTTGCGGCCGCGTACCCGCCAGCCCCCGGCTTGCCTGGCGGCGAACGTGCGTACCGACGCGAGGTCCGAGCCGGCTTCCGGCTCGCTCATGCCCAGGCAGAACACGAAATCCGCGGAGATGATCCCGGGCAGGATCTCCGCCTGCAGCCGCGGGCTGCCGTGCCGCAGGACCGACGGCCCGATCTGGCGGTCGCCGATCCAGTGCGCGGCCACGGGCGCGCCCGCGCGTAGCAGTTCCTCGGTGACCGCCAGGCGCGCCACGTTCGGCAGCCCGCCCCCGCCGCAGGAGACCGGCCAGGTAAGCCCGATCAGCCCGAGCGACGCCAGCTCCCGGCTGAAGTCGAGGTCGAATCCGCGCAGCCAGCTATCGTTGCGCGGGACATACCGGCCCTCCGCGCGCCACCGGCCGGTCAGCTCCCGCACCTGCTGCCGCAGCGCCGCGACGTCACCGGGCGGGGATGCGGCAGGCTTCATACGAACCTCCGGAGGAAACCCCGGCTTTCAGGCCGGGGAGGGATTAGTAGCCTTCAAGCTTAAGAAGCAGCTGATCGCCGGGGCGGAGAAGCGCTGATCCCTGGGTGAGGAAGCGCCGACCGGCGGGTAAATAAGCGCCGACCGGCGAGCTGAGGGGGCAGCGTGACCGAAGTCCTGCGGCAGGAAGACGCCGACGGCGTCCGGGTGCTGACGCTCAACCGGCCCGAGGCCCGGAACGCGCTGAGCGGCCCGCTGGTCGAGGCGCTGTATGCGGCCCTGGTCGCCGCCGACGCGCACGAGGACGTGCGGGTGCTCGTGCTGACCGGGGCGGACCCGGCGTTCTGCGCGGGCATCGACCTCAAGGAGGCGGCCCGGGCCGGGGAGGACTACTTCCGCCGCGCGGGCACGGCCGACTGCATCGCCCAGGTCGGCCTGGTATCGAAGCCGGTCATCGGCGCGGTCAACGGCGCGACGTTCACCGGCGGGCTGGAACTGGCCCTGGGCTGCGACTTCCTCATCGCGTCCGACCGGGCCATCTTCGCCGACACCCACGCCCGGGTCGGCCTGCTGCCCCGCGGCGGGATGACCGCCCGGCTCCCGCGCGTCGTGGGCGGCGCCTGGGCGCGCCGGATGTCCATGACCGGCCAGGTGATCGACGCGGCGTCCGCGGAGCGCATCGGCCTGGTGACCGAGGTCGTCCCGCATGACCAGCTGCTGCCGCGGGTCATGGACTGCGCCCGGGCCATCGCCGAGGTGCCGCCGGACACCGTGCGGGGGCTGAAGCAGATGTACGACACCGGAGCCCGGACCACGCTGGGGCCGGCGCTGGCCGCCGAACGGGAGATCGCGGCCCGGCATGTCCCGGACTGGGCCGGGCTCGAGCAGCGCCGGATCGAGGTCATGGCGCGCAACCGCGCGCAGATCGCGGGGGAGAGAAGATGAGCGAGCCGGTGGGTTTCCGGCGAGCGATGAGCGAGCTGGAGGGCGCGGCGCCGTCTGGACTGAGGAGCGAGGGAGCTTGCGAGTGAGCGACGAGGGAAGACGGGGCCTAAGAGCGCTCCGCAAGCGAGCGGGAAACACAGCATGAAGATCGACACCGGGCTGTCGCCCGCGGTGCCCGTCGACACCAGACAGGCCGCGGTCGCGGCGCAGCAGGCGGGCTACGCGGGCGTGTGGACCAGCGAGACCAAGCACGACCCGTTCCTGTCGCTCGGGCTGGCGGCAGTGGCCACCGACACCATCGAGCTGGGCACCGCGATCGTGGTGGCGTTCGCGCGCAGCCCGATGTCGCTGGCCGCCCAGGCGAATGACCTGCAACTGCTCTCCCGCGGGCGGCTGCTGCTCGGCCTCGGCTCGCAGATCAGGGCGCACATAACGCGACGCTTCAGCATGCCCTGGTCGCATCCGGCGCCGCGGATGCGCGAGTACATCCTGGCCCTGCGGGCCATCTGGGGCTGCTGGTACGACGGCACCAAGCTGGACTTCCGCGGCGACTTCTACACGCACACCCTGATGACGCCGTTCTTCAACCCGGGGCCGAACCCGCACGGCGCGCCCAAGGTGCTGCTGGCCGGGGTCGGCGACCACATGACCGCGGTGGCCGGCGAGGTGGCCGACGGGTTCTTGTGTCACGGCTTCACCACCGAGCGGTACCTGCGCGAAGTGACCGTGCCCGCGCTGGCCCGCGGCCGACCCGGCGGCGACCTGGCCGGGTACGAGATATCCGGCACGCCGTTCGTCGCCACCGGCCGCACCGAGCCCGAACTCGAAGACGCCATCCGCGGCGTCCGCGAGCAGATCGCCTTCTACGGCTCCACCCCGGCCTACCGGGGCGTATTGGAGCTGCACGGCTGGGGCGAGCTCTCCGACGAGCTGCACCGGCTCTCGCTGCAGGGCCGGTGGAAGGACATGGGCACGGTCATCGATGAAGACGTCCTGCGCGCGTTCGCAGTCGTGGCCGAGCCCGGCGCCGTGGCGGACCAGCTGCTGCGCCGGTACGGCGACGTGATGACCCGGATGACGCTCTACACGCCCTACGACCTCGACCCCGAGGTCACCGCGCAGATCGTTGGTGACCTGCGGGCTGGGAACTGACCTAAAGCCAGGCGCAAGCCTTGTTCTTAAGGCTCTGCAGGCTGAGCTGGTGTTTGCTACTCAATGTCCTGCTAGATGACCCAGAGCGACACGTCTGCACATCTGCCGCCTCGTAGCGGGGATAGCCATAGTTTGTCAGAGGCCATGGTTAGCCTGAGCATGCTATGGCAATCCGTAATCGGCTTTATCCGGCACCACAACAGCAGCCGACGCTGCGCGAGCACTGCGCTCATGCCCGCCGGGTGTGGAACTTGGCCGTCGAGCAGCAATCCTGGTGGTGGCCGGGGCGGGGCAGCGCGCCGTCATCGGCGGAGCGGTACCGTCAGCTAACCCAGGCTCGCCATGCTGAGCCCTGGCTGGGCGCGGGCTCCTCCTCGGTGCAGCAGCAGGCGCTGCGGGACTTCGACCGGGCCTTGGCTGCGTTCTTCGACCCAGCGAGCCCAGTGGGCAGGCCGGGCTACCGCAACAGCCGCGGCACCCAGGGCTTCGCCATCGCCGCTTCGCGGGCCCGGCACGTCAACCGACGCTGGGGCGAGGTCTACGTCCCCAAGTGCGGATGGGTCCGGTTCCGGTGGACCCGGCCGCTGCCGGTCAAGCTAGGCACTGCGCGGATTACGTGCGATCGGGCCGGACGCTGGCACGTGTCCTTCCCGGCTCCGCAGCCCTCAGTTGTGCGCCAGCGCAACGGCGCTATGGCTGGGGTCGACCGCGGCGTACGCACTGCACTGGTGACCTCAGGCGGCCAGCACTACCGGGCGCCGCGGATCTCCGATCGCCAGGCGGCTCGGTATCTGGCCCTGCAACGCCGCCTGGCCCGCCAGCCGAAGGGCTCCCGCCGTCGTGAGCGCACCTGTCAGGCCATGGCGCTGATTTCTGCGCGGGTTGCTGACCGACGTAAGGACTGGGCGGAGAAGATCAGCACCTGCCTGGTCCGCGACAACGACGTCCTCGTCCTGGAGAAACTCAACGTCGCGGGCATGACCCGCAAGCCCGCCTCCAAACCCGATCCTGGCCAGCCGGGCAGCTTCCTGCCCAATCAGGCTCGGGCCAAGGCCAGGCTCAGCCGCGGCATCCTCGCCTCGGCCTGGGGGCTACTCGGCCAGCGGATCACCGACAAAGGCCAGGCGTCCGGCGTCATCGTCGTCTTTGCCGACCCGCGCTTTACCTCGCAGCAGTGTCATGCCTGCGGCCACACTGATGCGGCGAACCGTGATAGCCAAGCGGTCTTCGCCTGCGTGTGCTGTGGCCATCAGGACCACGCCGACCGTAACGCCGCACTCAATATCCTGGCCCGGGGACTGCTGCTCACCACCGGCGAGCTGGTTCCTGCGCCCGCCGCGGGGCACGCGGCATCATGCCCGCATCAGCCTGCCTCGGCAGCCGCGGGAACCACCTGGGCGGCATGAGCCACCGGGAATCCTCGCCCCCGTCCAGGGCCAGGAGGACGCCAACAAGCAGGGCATGTGGCTGAAAAACGAGCGCCGGTCAGCGGATCAGAGGATCGCGGGGCAGGCCGAGGATCCGCTCGGCGATCTGGTTGCGCTTGATCTCCGACGTCCCGCCCGCGATCGACATGGAGCGGTTCAGCAGCACCAGCGTCCCGGCGATGGCCCCCGGACCGTCGAGGAACGCGAGGTCGGGCCCGGCCAGCTCGGCCAGGATGGCCGCGGCCTCGTGCCCGTTCTCCGACAGCAGCAGCTTGGTGATGTTGCCCTCCGGGCCGGGGCCGCCGCCCGCCACCGCGCGGTGCGCGCTGCGCAGGTTCAGCGCGGTCATGGCCTGGGTGCTGGCGATATGCCGGCCGACCCGCGCCTCCCCGCCGGGCAGCCGCTCCGGGTGCGCGTCCAGCGGCCCGATGAGCGCGTCGGGCGGCAGGGACATCGCGTTGCCGGCCCCGCCGCCGATGCTCACGCTCTCGTTGCCGAGGGTGGCCCGGGCCACCGTCCAGCCGCCGTCGACCGGCCCGACCACGTCCTCGTCGGGGACGAACACGTCGTCGAAGAAGACCTCGTTGAAGTCCGAGTGGCCGGTCGGCATCTTCAGCGGCCGGACCGAGACGCCCTTGGCCTTCATGTCGATGACCATCGTGGTGATGCCCTGGTGCTTGGGCGCATCCGGGTTCGTGCGCACGGTGGCGAAGCCGTAGCGGGCCAGGTGCGCGCCGCTGGTCCACACCTTCTGCCCGTTGACCAGCCAGCCCCCCTCGGTCCGGGTTCCCCTGGTCCGGATGCCGGCCGCGTCGGAGCCGGCCCCGGGCTCGCTGAACAGCTGGCACCAGATCACTTCCTGGTTCAGCGCGGCAGGCACCCAGCGCTCGACCTGGCCCGGCGTGCCGTGCTGGATCAGGGTGAGGATCACCCATCCGGTGATCCCGTAGGACGGGCGCTTCAGCCCGGCCGCGGCGAACTCCTGCTCGATGACCAGTTGCTCGACCGCGCTCGCGTCCCGGCCCCACGGCTCCGGCCAGTGCGGCATCAGCAGGCGGGATTCGATCAGGGCCCGCCGCCGCGCGTCGCCGTCGAGGTCACGCAGCCGCTCGACCTCGGGCCGGACCGAGGCGCGGACCTGCTCGGCCTCGGGCGGGAGGTCGATCGCGGCGGCCCGGCGGACGCCCTGGCGGACCAGGCCGGTGACCTCCTCGGCCGCCGCCTCGGCGTCGACCAGGGCCGCGATGGCCGCGGCCCGGCGAAGGTAGAGGTGGGCGTCGTGCTCCCAGGTGAAGCCGATCCCGCCGTGCACCTGGATGTTGAGCTGCGCGTTCGTCACGGCCGCGGGCACGGCGAGCGTCGCCGCGATCGCGGCGGTGTAGCTGAACTGGTCGCCGGCTGTCCCGGCCGCGCGGGCCGCGTCCCACACGGCCGCCGTCGCGACCTCGGCGGCCACCAGCATGTTGGCGCAGTGGTGCTTCACCGCCTGGAAGGTGGCGATCGGCCGGCCGAACTGCTCGCGCACCTTGGCGTACTCGGCGGCCTGCTCGGTGGTCTCCCGGGCGACGCCGGACGCTGCTGGCC
>Ga0318568_10000252_pt1 | contig 20446 bp, 17 predicted proteins | sample GRESIP088b5f21_FD_203690 | JGI IMG/M metagenome (GOLD analysis project Ga0318568, IMG submission 203690) | Tropical soil microbial communities from Luquillo Experimental Forest, Puerto Rico - GRE.SIPMG.088b5f21 | ecosystem: Environmental > Terrestrial > Soil > Tropical forest > Bulk soil...
TATTAGTGCTATGCAATATTTGCCGACATTTTAAATCAGCGACAAATGTAGCATTTAACACATTATTAATCCTTGGTAGAAGAATAGAAAAATATTTCAATTAACCGTTATAGATGATCGCCTACTAATAAGTGTTTAGATAAACATACAATTACAAAATTTGGATTAATTTGCAACATACCTGAACAATTTAATTCCTTACTTTGTTAAAGTTAATGCTGATGCGATTCTAGATTAATTTCGGCTCTTAGAATACCATATTCGAATGACGATTTGATGACGGATAAAAAAAAATAAAAATTGATGTTCACTATATTTATTAACTCTAAAAATGAAGCAAAATGGAAAACGAAAAAGAAAGAATCATGTTTAAAGGACACAGCGAAGTTCTTGAAAAATTGTTGAAGGCCCAATCTTATACTATTGGAGCTTATACGATTGAAGTACAAAAACGCATGCTTACGCTTGGAACAGAATCGACTAAACTTACAAACAAAGAGTTGCATTTACTAGTTCTGCTCGCTGCAAATCCAAATGTTATGTTGGAACGTAAGTATTTGTTGGAAACTATCTGGGATGAAAACAATTATTTCAACGGTAGAAGTATGGATGTCTATCTTTGTAAACTACGTAAGTTATTGAAAGCCGATACTAATTTGATAATTATTAACATTCATGGTAAAGGTTACAAATTAATTGCTCCTACCAAATAAATTGTCAATTTCAAGACTAATTGCCCAACAACCAATGGCAAACCATATTGTAGAGACACGAATATTCGTGTCTCTACTTATATTAAGCCCATCGCATTCCTGAAACGAACTACTCTTCTCATCATTCAGACTCCTGCCCAATTATCTTCTAGTTTCTGATTTTCTCAACTTTCTCCTTCCTGTGTTCGGACACAATCTCAATTATTTTCGCATAAAAAATTGAAATTGTTTCTTGAATATAATATTATGTGTATCTTCGTGGGCGAACACGGAAAGTCAAAAACTAAAAATAAAACACATATAAGTGCTTTATTTTGTAGTATTTATGATTTAATCCGGCTATTACATTGTACCAAATTTTTATAGATAATTTAATCGAAGGCAGGTTTTTGAATGTAAATACAGGTACTTCCAATTATTTTAGCTAAAATTCAAATTAAATATTCCAGAAAAAAAATACATATCAGTAATTATTGCACTAAAATAAATTTATAGTAATATGAAAAAATTCTTAGACGAAAATTTTCTGTTGCAATCTGAAACAGCACAAAGATTGTATCACGAACATGCAGCCAAACAACCAATTATTGACTATCACTGTCATTTGATTCCTTCAATGGTGGCCAACGATCATCAATTTAAATCACTGACAGAAGCATGGCTAGGTGGCGATCATTATAAGTGGCGAGCCATGAGAACTAATGGCATTGACGAACGTTTCTGCACCGGAAATGATACTTCGGATTGGGAAAAATTCGAGAAATGGGCTGAAACAGTGCCTTACACCATGCGCAACCCGCTTTATCACTGGACTCATCTGGAATTGAAAACCTGTTTTGGAATTGAAAAACTTCTTTCGCCTAAAACTGCCCGTGAAATATATGATGAATGTACGGACAAACTTCAAACATCAGCATTCTCTGCCCGCAACTTAATGCGCCATTATAATGTGGAAGCAGTTTGTACAACCGACGATCCTATTGACACGCTGGAACATCATATTAAAACCCGTCAGGATGGCTTCGAAGTAAAAATGTTACCTACATGGCGTCCAGACAAAGCCATGGCAGTTGAAAACTCAGCGTCGTTCCGCACTTATGTTGAACAATTATCTATAGCTTCGGGCATTACTATTTCCAGATTTGACGATATGATACTTGCATTACGTAAACGTCAGGATTTTTTTGCAGAGAATGGTTGCAAGCTGTCTGATCACGGAATTGAAGAATTTTATGCAGAGGATTATACAGAGGTTGAAATTAAATCGATCTTTGACAAGGTGTATGGTGGACAAGAATTAACGCAGGTTGAAGTTTTAAAATTCAAATCAGCCATGATGGTAATCTTTGCCGAAATGGATTGGGAAAAAGGTTGGACCCAACAATTTCATTACGGTGCAATTAGAAATAACAATACAAGGTTGTTTAATCAACTTGGGGCAGATACAGGTTTTGATTCTATTGGAACATTTAATACGGCCAAAGCTATGTCAAAATTCTTGAACAGACTTGACACCAATAACAAACTGGCCAAAACAATTATATATAACTTAAATCCATCCGACAATGAAATGATCGCTACCATGATTGGAAATTTCCAAGATGGAACCGTGGCTGGAAAAATACAATTTGGCTCCGGCTGGTGGTTTTTAGATCAGAAAGATGGCATGGAAAAACAAATGAACTCACTTTCAGTACTAGGCCTGTTGAGTCGATTCGTTGGTATGTTGACCGATTCTCGCAGTTTCCTCTCCTACCCTCGCCACGAATACTTCCGTCGTACACTTTGCAATCTAATTGGCAATGACGTTGAAAATGGCTTGCTTCCTTACCAAGAATTAGATTTTATTGGAAAAATGGTCGAAGACATTAGCTATAATAACGCCAAATCTTTTTTTAATTTTTAAGTATCAATCAAATAGTTCACTAAAGAGGTCAATTATTGCACAAAAGCGGCGTGAAAAGTCAATAATTTTGTTTTGAACTTTAAAAATAAAGCAGTACTTTTGGTCGACCAATTTGGAAAATATCATTATAAAAAAATCAAATAGAGAAAATGAGTAAAAAAATTGTAACATTAGGAGAAATAATGCTCCGTTTGTCAACCCCGGGAAATACACGTTTTGTTCAATCAGATGCATTTGATGTTGTGTATGGCGGTGGAGAAGCAAATGTTGCCGTGAGCTGTGCAAACTATGGTCACGAAGCCTATTTTGTAACAAAACTGCCTAAACATGAGATTGGACAATCTGCTGTAAATGCCCTGCGCAAATTCGGTGTAAATACTGATTTTATTGCACGCGGAGGAGATCGCGTAGGCATTTATTATCTCGAAACAGGTGCATCAATGCGCCCAAGTAAAGTTATCTATGACCGTGCCCATTCAGCAATTGCCGAAGCAGACGCTTCAGATTTTGATTTCGATGCCATCATGCAAGGAGCCGATTGGTTTCACTGGTCGGGTATTACGCCTGCCATTTCAGATAAATCTGCAGAGTTGACAAAATTGGCTTGTGAAGCAGCTAAACGAAACGGCGTTACAGTTTCAGTTGATTTAAACTTTCGCAAAAAGCTCTGGACGAAAGAAAAAGCCCAATCCATTATGCGTCCGCTGATGCAATATGTAGATGTGTGTATCGGAAACGAAGAAGATGCTGAACTTTGCTTGGGCTTTAAACCGGATGCAGATGTTGAGGCCGGGCATACCGATGCTGAAGGCTACAAAGGTATTTTTACTCAAATGGCCAAAGAATTTGATTTCAAATATGTAGTTTCAACTCTGCGTGAATCATTTTCTGCAACACATAATGGCTGGAAGGCTATGATTTATAATGGAAACGAATTTTACACTTCAAAACGTTACGATATTGATCCAATTATCGACCGTGTTGGTGGTGGCGATTCTTTCTCTGGTGGTATTATCCACGGCTTATTGACCAAACCAAATCAAGGAGAAGCATTGGAATTTGCTGTAGCAGCTTCTGCATTGAAACACACGGTTAATGGCGATTTTAATTTGATTTCAATTGAAGAGGTTGAAGCCTTAGCCGGAGGTGATGCCAGCGGACGTGTACAACGATAAATAAGACCCCCAAACCCTCTAAAGGGGGCTTTGGAAGGTTGCTAGAAATTTCCATAAAAACAACTAATTTTAAAAACATACTCTTGCCATCTTTAGGGGCTGGGGGTTATATCCAAATATATGAGATTCAACAAAATTCAGGTTATCACAGCCATGAAACAAACCGGTATGGTTCCGGTATTTTATCATAGTGATATTGAGGTAGCTAAAAATGTCGTAAAAGCGTGTTACGACGGTGGTGTCCGAGCATTTGAATTCACGAACCGTGGTGATTTCGCCCACGAGGTTTTTCGTGACCTCGTAAAATTTGCGGCTAAAGAATGCCCGGAAATGATTATGGGTATTGGTTCGATTGTAGATGCTCCAACAGCAGCATTGTACATTCAAATGGGTGCAAACTTTATTGTAGGTCCGTTATTTAATCCTGAAATTGCAAAAATAGCAAACCGTCGTTTGATTCCGTATACTCCGGGTTGCGGATCAATATCGGAAGTTGGTTTTGCCCAGGAAATGGGTTGCGATTTATGTAAAGTTTTTCCTGGTGATGTATTAGGCGCCGGATTTGTAAAGGGATTGAAAGCACCTATGCCGTGGTCTAATTTAATGGTAACGGGTGGAGTTAAACCTGAAGAAGCTAATCTGAAAGGTTGGTTTGATGCAGGCGTTACTTGCGTAGGAATGGGATCTAATCTTTTCCCTGCGGAACTGATTAAAGGAAATGATTGGGCAGGTATCAGCAAATTATGTAGTGACACACTGGATATTATCAAAAAAGTACGTAAATAAGTTTCCACACTTTACTCTTAAATCACTTTTATGTCAGAATCTACGGCCGAGAAAATCGGCAATTATCGTTGGACGATTGTTGGCTTGCTCTTCTTTGCAACCACAATCAATTACATGGATCGTCAGGTAATTGGTTATCTAAAACCATTGTTTTCAAAACCATTATCCGAAGGAGGCCTGGCCTGGACAAATTCAGACTTTGCCCTTGTTACTTCATTATTTACTGCATTCTATGCCTTAATGACGTTTTTTGCCGGTTTTGTTATTGATAAAATCGGAACAAAATTGGGATTGGCATTGTCATTGATTATTTGGTCGGTATTTGGCATTCTAAATGCATTTGCTGGGAGTATTGCCCTCGTACATGCATTAATTCGTTCTTTGTTTGGAATTGGTGAAGCAGGCAACTTTCCTGCATCCATAAAAACTATTGCAGAATGGTTTCCCAAAAAAGAACGAGCATTGGCAACAGGTATCTTTAATGCAGGAGCAAACGTAGGTGCTATGATAGCCTCATTGGCAGTACCCGTCATTGCTTACGGTATTTGGTTCAATGGAGCCATTAAAGGCTGGCAAATGGCCTTCATTATTACAGGTCTGGTTGGCTTCATTTGGCTGATATTTTGGTTCTGGTTGTATGAATCGCCCTCAAAACAAAAAAAGCTTTCGAAAAGTGAATTTGATTATATCCACAGCGATGATGCTACGGTGGTAGCTACGGCCGAAGAAGATGAGATCCCGACAAAGGAACCCTGGTATAAATTATTTTCATACAAACAAACCTGGTCATTTGTGATTGGTAAGTTCCTAACCGATGGAATGTGGTGGTTCTTATTGTTCTGGTTGCCCGATTTCATGAAACAGCAATTCAATATGGAAGGACATGCTATTATGATCCCCTTGTTTATTGTTTATGCCGTTGCCATTGTGGGCAGTGTTTCGGGAGGAGGATTCCCAATGTTTTTTATGAACCGGGGTATGGAAGCTTATAAAGCGCGCCTAACCGCCATGTTGATCATTGCTTGCATGCCGTTGGCTTTGGTGCTGACTCCTTATTTTGGAAACGTACAACATTTCGGAGCAAATGCCTATATTCTGGCATTAATCGTTATCTGTATTGGGGCAGCTGCCCACCAAGCTTGGTCGGCAAACTTATTTACTACTGTATCGGATATGTTTCCTAAAAAGGCTGTAGGCTCTGTGACCGGTATCGGTGGACTTGCCGGTGGTATTGGTGGAGTATTGGTTCAACAATTGGCAGGCCGATTGACCGATCATTTCAAAAGTGTTGGCGAAATAGCTGCAAATGCACAACACTTGGTTGGAGATGCTGCCCAGGCAATGATCCAGAGTCATGTTCAAACAGCATATGCTATTATGTTCTGCGTTTGCGCTTCAGCGTATTTGTTAGCGTGGATTATTATGAAGATATTGGTTCCTAAATTTAAACTAATCACCGATTTATAAATAGTTTGATAGTTCTATAAATCGTCAAAAGAGTCTTGTTTGGTCGGCAAGGCTCTTTTTTTTATCCCCTCTTCCTGAGTTCGCTTAGATATTCAGGAGTAAGGCCCAGATAAGAAGCAATCATATATTGGGGAACACGTTGAAAAAAATGAGGGAAAGAGGAATTGAAATGCTTATACAGTTCTTCTTTGGAAAGCTGATAGATCAGTTTCGTTCTTAATTGCGAAGCTGCTAATGCACGTTGCATCATGATGCGAAAATAACGTTCCAGTTGGGGCACTTCTGCAAACAGTTGATCCTGTAGATTATAGTCGATAGCCACTACCAATGTTTTTTCTACCGCCTGTATAAAGTATTCGGAAGGTGATTGTCGTGCAAAACTGAAATAATCGGATAGCCACCAGTCTTCCAGTGCAAATTGAGTGGTTTGCTCCACCATCTTTTCATTGTTGTAAAACATGCGGATGCAACCTTTTTCCACAAAATAATTAAACCGGCAAACCTGCCCTTCATGCAGAAGATATTCTTTCTTTTTCAACTCCAAAGGTTGCGCATACAATTTGATTTTCTCAATATCTTGCTCGTTCAATGTCACGTACCGGCGAATGTGGGCTATAAAACAGGAATAATCAACAATCATATTCTATTTGTCTGGTGGAAAAATGTAATGGGGAAACGCAAAACAAGCCTAAGCTTGACAAGTTACTGGTTTTATTTTATTCTAGCATTCAAAAATGGATACTCAGCGAGCATCTTATCCTTACGCCTTTCGACGGCCAACCGGAACTTTTTGAACTCATCCGAATCGGGTTGCAACGGACGGTGTGACAAGTCTGCCACCAGATGTTCGATCTCTTTTTTCGTTTTCTGAGTTGTTTCATCAAAATAAGTATCGGCAAACCGGCTCCAAATATAGTCCACAGCCACCTCAGACGGGTGCAACATATCCGAAGCATAAAAACGGTAATCGCGCAATTCGTCCATCAGTATTTCGTAAGCAGGGAAATAATGAACTTGTTCGAATTGCTGCTGAAGAGCCTCAATGGCCAGCAACAAGGTACTTTTACTAATGTTGTTTTCGTGGGCGCCGTCTTTCCAATGCCGGATAGGACTGACGCTGAACAGGAATTGCATTGTCGGCAGTTGAGCAATTACTTCGTTTATCAGCATAGTATAGTCGGTAACAATTTCTTCCACACTCAGCCGGCGGCGTACAAATTCGCTTGCCGGTAGTTTATGGCAATTGGAAACCACTCTCCCACTCTTCTTTTCTTCAAAAACCCAGGCAGTGCCAAAGGTTATCAGCAGGATATCAGTTTTTCGAAAAAATTCGCAAGCATTATTCATCCGGGAATTAATCTTATCCAAGCACCCTTCGACTGAAATATCGCTAAACAGGCTACTGTGCGAAAAGCTTTGCCACAACGAGCGGTATTCAAAGATATCGGCAGACGAGAACCGTTTGTTCTGACATAAAAAATCAATGCTATTGCGGATTGAAACCGGATTATACAGCACGCCAAACGGATTTACATCGGTGTCGAAATAAACATCGGCCATCTTTTTACCAATATTCTCGGCAAAACAAGAGCCTAAGGTCAGCACCCGGCTTTCGAATGTGATATTAACCGGCGAACGGGGTATTTCTACCTGAGTTTGAAACATAAATAGCCACAAGTTTTAGGAGTTCTATTTTGAGCGAAGAAGAACAGAAACAAAAGTAAGTAAAAAATCAGAATAATGCTGGTGAATAAAACAAATCGTCCCGGAATTCAGTTTCAGAATTCCGGGACGATCATTTATTTTCCAGGCAATTTTACTTTACGGCGCCTACACCTTCGGAAGTCATTTGAATGCGTTTGATAGTACCATCTTCATTGTAATAAAGCCGGTCGATACAAACCGAACGGTGGAAACTGCTTCCACCCACATTGGCACCACCATTGTGATACACGAAATACCATTTGCCTTTAAACTCCACAATAGCCTGATGATTGGTATTGGAGTTACCTGCCAATTCGTTCAGGATACCTTTGTATTGCCACGGCCCGGTAATCTTGCGGCTCATAGCATACACAATCTTTTCGGGAAATTCGGAAGCATATGATAAGTAGTACCAGCCTTTGGTTTTGTGAATCCATGGGGCTTCGGTATAGCGTGGCAAGTCTTTAACGGCCACAATGGGTCCAACCGTGTCGATCATATTTTCTTTCAGTTTTACGTAATAGCATTGGGTATTTCCCCAGAACAAGTACGCTTGTTTATCATCGTCGATAATCACCGTAGGATCAATGTCATCCCAACTTATTTTGGTGTATTGTGTTGTCAGGTCGTTGGTAATGATAGCCGAGCCCTTGGCATCTTTAAACGGGCCTATCGGACTGTCGGACACAGCCACACCAATAGCTTTGCCATGTACTTTGTTATGCTCCACAGCCACGTACCAATAAAATTTGCCGTTACGTTCGATTACTTGCGAAGCCCAGGCATCACCTTTTGCCCATGCAAAATCGGATACCCGAAGCGGTGTCGGGTGTTCGGTCCACGTCTTCATATCGTCAGACGAAAACACGCACCAGTCGTTCATTACATAACGTTCCTGGTTAGGCGGACAAACATCGTGTCCGGTGTAGAGGTAAAACTTATTTTTATACACCATGGCGGCCGGATCGGCGGTGTATTTGTAACGGATAACGGGATTTCCATCAGCACGAAAAGTCGTGTCGCGCGTCACTTCCTGGGCAGAAATAGAGGTAAAGCTGAGCAGCCCCAGCAATGCAATAATGGTTTGTTTCATGATGCAAGATAAATTTGATTATTCGACTTCAAATTTATAACAAAACTCACATCCGTGAAACCCATCCAGCGTAATTATGCATATTTGTCCACCAATTAGAACAGATTGTCCCGCACTTTATAGTGTTTGAGTGACCATGCTCCGGATATATTCATGTTTTTCCAGATCTTGTACGCTTTTGGTCAGGTAAGTTTCGCCGTGGTCGATCACATAGATAGTATCGCAAATATTGATAATGTGTTTGTACAAATGGTCGGTAACAATAATGCCTTTGGTGGATTTTTCGCGCAGGATCAACTGCTTCATCGCTTCCACATAGATAGGCATAATCTGCGAAAAAGGCTCGTCAAGCATACAGAATTTTGTTTTCGATGCCAGTATCGAATAGGCCTCTATAATCCTCCGTTCGCCAGATGAGAGATCCCGGATCCTGTCGAAATAAAATTGCTCGAAATCAGGAAAAATAAATGCGAAATCTTCAAAATCCAATTCGAAATAGCGAAACACCTGCTTTACAGACAGCCACCTGGGTATAAATTCAAATTGCGTCAGATACCGCATATCCGCAGGGTTCCGGTAGCTATCGTACAGCGATTTACCATTCAGTCGCACCGATTTATCGCTCGGGCTCAGTTCGCCGAAAATGATATTCATGATACTCGATTTTCCCGTACCGTTCCGGCCCAGCAAGCCCGTTATCTTTCCGGTTTCACTTTTCAAGTACACATCCTGCAATACTCTGTTAGTATCAAAATCGAGTATTACGCCATCCAGTTCCAGGGTATTATGCATTTTACGTATGGAGTTAAGATTAAACCTGTGAAATATAAAACCATATCGAACGAAAGGGTGGAAATCCACAACGTCTTCTTTGTCAATCCAAGATTTTTATAGAAATAGAAGTCGCTGCGTTTATAGGAGTTCACCAGGTAGAACATCATGCCCAGCGTGATAACCTTAAACCAAAAGAGCAGTGCAAAGTATTTTATACCCAGTGCAGCCAGGAAATACATACACACCAGTGTAATGATCAAACTTGCAAAGGCATACGACCGGTAAAATCCAAGGAGGAGCCTGATTGTTTTCATAATGACCAAATTTAAAGGTTTTGTTTCACTCCGGCATTACCGCCCGAATAAATCAAATTATGCTACAAATATATGCAGTTTTGCGAATTAGCAAGCGATTTAATGAAAAAATATTGAGCACAACCCGAATCCGAGAGGAATTCAATGCAAATATCCGGCGGCAGGCGGAGAATGGTTATCTTATAAAATGATAAGTCACTTTTTTAGAGGAATTATGCTAATTCTATTCTATCGGTTTATATTGTTTAGCCTTCTTTTGTGTCACAAAATCGCGACAATATTTTAGTTGGTTTTAAAATCTTCAATTGTCTTTTCTATGTATAAACAATATGCAGACCTGTCTGGATTTGAATTATAAATTAAACCCCAATAATTGGTTAATTCTAAAACAAACTTTTATATTTGTAACCTATAAGAACAAAACACGGGATCAAAGCAGTTGCACAGTTATTCTTCGAAGCAATTATGGCAATTTAATCAACTGTTTTGTGGCTATACATAAAAACTTATCCTCCTGTTTTTGCCAGAAGATATTCACAGTTATTATTTCCGGGATAAAGTAAGTTCCTGTTTAAAAATAATGAGATTAAGCCAAAACCATTAAAATATGGACATTCCAAAGAAAATATTAGCGCGCCGGAACGAAATAACGGCCGACTTTCTAAACGAAATAGACAAACATCTGTTAGATATAGTTGAAGAAAGGGTTACCGAAATGTTTGAGATACGCGACATTGCAAATATCTTGCACATTCATCCCCGGCATTTGAGTAACACGATTAAACTGACCACTGGCAATGCTGCTTGTTATTACTATGAAGAGAAGATATTGACTATTGCAAAAGCCATGCTGGAAAACAATGAACGTTCGATAAAAGATATTGCAGTACTGTTGACTTACGATCCATCAAACTTTACAAAATTCTTTAAAAGATTCACCGGACAGACCCCAACAGCATATCGGGAAACGTTTTTGAAAAATAAAAAAGCTTGAGAAAAAACTGAACTACTCACCATCGATCATTGAGAAAAGCCAACTACTTTTGCGTCGTTAAACTAATTAAACAGAGAAAAATATGAACAGTAAAATAGCATTAGTAACAGGTGGCAGTCGCGGACTTGGAAAAGACATGGCGCTGAACCTTGCAAAGGAGGGAATTGATGTGGTATTGACCTACAACACTAACAAAACGGAAGCTGACAAGGTGGTTGCAGAAATAGAATCGCTGGGGCAAAAGGCTGCAACTTTTCAGTTGGATGCGGGTAATATCAAATCGTTCGATGATTTTTTCAACCAGGTAACAGCATACTTGAAAGAGAACACCGGCAGTAAGAATTTTGATTTTCTAATTAATAATGCAGGCACAGCTCTTTACGCTCCATTTGCCGAAACTACCGAGGAACAATTTGATACGGCGTTGAATATCCATTATAAAGGCGTCTTTTTTCTGACGCAAAAAGCATTACCGTATCTGAATGACGGCGGCCGTATAATCAACATTTCTTCCGGGCTTGCCCGGTTCTCTTTCCCCGGCTCTTCAGCCTACGGTTCTATGAAAGGAGCAGTAGAAGTGCTTACCAGATACCTGGCCAAAGAACTCGGTCCACGGCGCATAGCCGCCAATGTAGTTGCTCCCGGAGCAATAGAAACCGATTTCGGTGGTGGCCGTACCAGAGATGACAAGGAAATAAACGCGCATATAGCATCAGTAACAGCCTTGGGCCGTGTAGGATTACCTACTGACATCGGTGGCGTGGTTGCATTCTTGTGTACCGAAGAAGCCGGTTGGATCAACGGACAACGCATTGAGGTGTCTGGTGGAATGGGTTTATAAATCAATCCCAATCTTATCTACATAAATCTGCCAGTGATATTCAAGTGACTGGTTGTTGGTTTCTTTTATAACCGTCCCGCTGTATAGGGGGCGGTTATTTACTTTTATATACTTGGGGTAAAGAATAAAACTATTCAGGCATACAGTTGATAACCGTTGGAACCAATAAAGATATCTGATGCAAACTACTCATGGAAAAGAAACAGGACTCTTAAAAAAGTATATAAACTATAAAACTGAACTGAATTGCATGTCTATATGGTTAAAAACTATTACATTTGCAGTCTTCTTTTGACTTGCCTGGATTTTACCGTTAAGCTTCAAAAAACAGAGAATATAGCTTTACGTATTTATATTTATAAAAATGAAAAAAAAGAATTATCTTGCATTAGGGGCAGCTGCAGCAGCAATCTTCGCAGTTTTTTTACCCTGGATAGAATTATCGGGAGCCGGCAGCACTTCCGAATACAGCACAGCTTTTCAGGATGTACATATCTACGGAATTTCCATTGGTTATGGCATATTTGGCCTATTGGTCATACTAGCGGGTGCAATTATGGCCTATAAAAATTACAAATGGGCATTTACAGCCGGAATTATCAACTTTATAACCGGATATGGATATTTGCACCAATGGTTTGGCAAAGGCACGCACGATAGCGCCAATTATGGCGATGTTACTTCAAGAAGCAGTGTCGATCCTAAATTCGGACTCTATCTATTCATTTGGGCATCGCTTGCGTTCATGTTCTTCACACTGAAAAATTATAAGCCCAAAAAGACCACGGCAGTTCTACCATCAGACCCGGAAAAGAAAGCGGATAATCAGGCAGCATCTTCAACCGAACGAATTTCAGCCCCGATATATAAACCCTCTAAAGTACAAACAATGTCAACAGAATCATCAGAGAACCCAACAACACCGGTACAACCGTCGGAAACGCCAATAGTACCGGCACAAGCTACCGAAACAACAGCAACACCAGCTACAGGAACCGAAGAACCCGTTGTTTCAGTTACCGAAACTGCTCCCGAAACTCCAATTGTTCCGGTGCAACCGGCAGTTACCGAACCAGCACCCATAATTAATCCTGAACCGAAAACAGTTTCATCTGCCCAGCAGCAGGTCGAAATTCCGGAACAAAAGAAATCCTGGGGACTCCGTATTCTTTTGATTGTTTTGGGGATAGTTATAGCCGGTGGAGCTTTCTTTTATATGACTAATTCATCGCTGAAAAGCAATGAAAAGACAAAATCTGTCAATGATGAAAAAGCACGGTTGGAACTTATAATCAACGAGGTGAACGAGGCCGTTAAAGCTAAGAATTATGACGAAGCTTTGTTGAAGATCAATTCTATCAACTGGCTGTATGAACCGGGAGCCAACAAAGATTACGTTGACCAATACAACCTGCAACGCGAAAACCTGCGTAAAACCATCGAGGATTTAAAAGCGAGCCCTAGTTCAACAGCCCCTGCCGAACCAGTCAACAAAGCAACCGAACCGGCGGAAGGAACAACTCAACCAAGCGACAGTATAATGAATTAATTCACCTTAGCTGGTTGAATAAACTCCCGTGTGCAAAAGTATTCGGGAGTTTTTTATGCTTACCTTTGCAGCTTAAAAAAAAATCAAGGTTAGAAATGTCAGATACCGAAAAAGAAAAACTGTCTAATGCTGAAATAGAAAACTGCATTTCAGTATTAGAGCACCTGCTTGAAAATGGCGACCAACTGATTCATTTATCAGAAGAGCAACGCGTAAAACTGATGAAAGCAGCCGGGCAAATTACACGGCCCGACAAGGCGGAAATCAAAAAAAGAAATAAAGGAGTAAAGGTTGCCAGGCAAAAAGAAATAGCCACTATCAACCGGAATGCCCGGGCTGCCAGCCAGATTCGTAGTGCACGGACTTCCAACATATTTGAAGCGCCCGAGCAAATAGCACTTCCCGAAGGCACACCGCTCGACGAGAAACACTATTTTACCTCCGAGCAAAACTGTTATGTCTGCAAAAAGCGATACGTGGAAATACATCATTTCTACGATTCCATGTGCAAGGAATGTGGCGATTTGAATTACCAAAAACGTTTCCAGACCTGCGACATGACCGGCCAGACGGTGCTGATCACCGGGTCGCGCCTGAAGATTGGATACCACACCACCTTGATGATGTTACGCTCAGGTGCCACAGTAATAGCCACCACCCGCTTTCCTGCCGACTCGGCTATCCGGTTTGCCAAAGAAAAAGATTTTGCTGCCTGGGGACACCGGTTGCATATCTACGGGCTGGACCTGAGGCATATTCCCAGTGTGGAGCTCTTTGCATCGTACGTGGAGCAAAAATACCAACGGCTGGATGTGCTGATCAATAACGCAGCACAGACGGTGCGCCGGCCTGCCGGGTTCTATTCGCACCTCATGGAGTTGGAGTTGCTCCCGTTTCATGAACACTCAAAAGAAGTACAACAACTGCTCGGGCATCATCAGGATTGCCTGAAACAGATAGACGCCTTTGGCAATGAGGGTGAAAAGGGACTCGCTGTAAGTTGGAACGGACAGGCACCAGGCATAGGCATCCGCTCGTCGGCTCAGCTTTCGCAAGTATCGTATAAATTCGACAATTCCATTGAAGCCCGCGAAGTATTCCCTGTGGGCAAGCTGGATGCCGACCTGCAGCAGGTGGATTTGCGTAAAACCAACAGCTGGCGGTTGAAATTAGGCGAAATAGAGACACTGGAAATGGTAGAAGTGCAACTGGTCAACGCCATTGCGCCGTTTGTACTTTGCAACAGGCTGATAGAAGTGATGAAAAAAGATTTTACCGGCAAAAAGCACATTGTAAACGTTTCGGCTATGGAAGGAAAGTTCCATACATTCAAAAAAGCCGACCGCCATCCGCATACCAATATGGCTAAAGCGGCATTGAATATGCTTACCCATACTTCGGCCAGTGACCTGGCCAAACATGGCATTTACATGAATGCGGTAGATACAGGCTGGGTAACCGACGAAGACCCGGCGGAACTATCCAAACACAAACAACTGCAATACGATTTCCAACCGCCCCTTGACATTGTGGATGGTGCTGCCCGCGTTTGCGATCCGTTTATCGACGGTATCAATACCGGCAAGCATTGGTGCGGCCAATTCCTGAAAGACTATTTCCCAATAAGTTGGTAGTTTAATTATTTAATAACTATCAGATATTTATCCTAATGAATCCTATAGGGATTCAAGGTCGGTAGAAAACGACATCCAACAGAAAGTCCGACCCCGTATGGGGTCGAAGATAGGAGATAGATCAATCGTTTCTACCGATATTTGACCCCTAACGGGGCGTAAATAGTTTGCATTTTTATTTTAGGACATATATCGGATAATCATTTTATTTTAGAATGGAACAGATAAAAGACAGGATAGCTTCTTTGAGGGAAGCTATGCGAAAAGCCGGAATCTCGGCTTGCATTATTCCCGGAACCGATCCGCATGCCAGTGAATATATTGCTGAATGCTGGAAAGAACGCGTGTGGATTTCCGGTTTTACCGGCTCAGCTGGAACGATAGTTATCACACTCGATAAAGGCGGTTTATGGACAGACTCCCGTTATTATCTACAAGCCGTCGACCAGTTGGCCGGAACCGGCATAGATTTAATGAAAATGGGGCAACCGGAAACTCCGGATATGGTTTCCTGGATTTCGTCACAACTTGCGGCGGGCGAAAAAGTAGGCGTAAATGCCCAAATGTTCCCTGTAAACAGTTATGCTGCCATGAAGTTTGATTTCCAGCAAGCAGGCATCGGGTTAATCTCTATTGACCTGCTGGCAAATGTGTGGACAGGCAGGCCTTACATGCCCATGGCTCCTTTTTTTATTTTCGATACCCGGTATTCCGGCAAACCGGCTGCTGAAAAACTGTCCGGTCTACGTGCAGAAATGAAAAAAGCGCGCGCCAATATATACGTTCTGTCTACCTTGGATGATATTGCCTGGTTGTTTAATATCCGGGGGAATGATGTGCATTACAATCCGGTGGTAATCTCTTTTGCTGTGGTTGAGGAGGATAAAGCAACCTTGTTCATAGCCCCGGAAAAAACAACCGCTGAAGCAAAGGCCTATCTTGCCCATGAAGGAGTGGATGTTCTTCCATACGGAGAAGTTTACCAGGCATTAAAGGAAATAAATCCTTCCAAGGCCGTCTTGCTGGATGGCACCAAGTTGAATCAATCGTTATTTGAAGCTATTCCGGCCGGGTGTGTTATCCGAAATGTATTGTCGCTGGTAGCCAAACTGAAAAGCATCAAGAACGAAACCGAAATTGCAGGATACCGCCGTGCAATGGTAAAGGATGGCGTGGCCTTAACCCGGTTTTTTAAGTGGTTGGAAGAAAATGTTGCTTCGTGCGAGCTCACTGAAACCTCAGTGGATAGAAAACTGTTGGAGTTCAGGAGCCAGCAGGATGGTTTTATGGGCGCAAGCTTCGGGTCAATATCCAGCTATGGAGCCCATGGAGCTGTGGTGCATTATATCCCAACCGAAGAAACAGCCTCTACCCTACTGCCGGAAGGAATCTACCTGCTCGATTCGGGCGGCCAATATCTTGATGGAACCACCGATACGACCAGAACCATTACCCTTGGAAAAACCACAGCCCGGCAAAAGAGCGATTTTTCAATGGCACTCAAAGGGCATATTGCCTTGGCTTCGGCCATTTTCCCGGTAAATACGCGTGGTTCGCAGTTGGATATCCTGGCGCGTAAAGCCATGTGGGACCGCGGTGTGAATTACGGGCATGGCACCGGGCATGGAGTCGGGCATTTTTTGAATGTCCATGAAGGTCCCCAGAGTATTCGTGCCGAAGAGAATCCGGTAGTGCTGGAAGAAGGCATGTTCATGTCCAACGAGCCGGCCATGTACCGGACCGGCGAGTATGGCATGCGTACCGAAAACTGCATCCTTATCGTTCCGGCTTTTGAAACCGGGTTTGGCAAGTTCCTGAAGTTCGAAACACTTACGCTGTGCTACATCGACCGGGAGTTAATGGATATTGATGTGCTCGATTCTGCCGATTTAAAATGGATTGACGACTATCATCAAAGGGTGTTTGATGAGTTGTCGCCCTATATGAATGAAGAAGAAAAAGCCTGGTTGGCCAATAAGTGCAGGCCAACTTACGATTTAGTGTTTTGAGGTTTTCGGCATAAAGCTTCTTCATATCCCCAACTACACGGGTTCTGCGACTTCCAAGTTGAAGGTAAATAGAGACCCGAACCTACTTCAATTGAGCCACGAGCTCCATAAAAAGATCGCCCCGAAACTCTTTTCAGAATTTCGGGGCGATTAAATAGTTACGAATACGGATCAGCAGTTGTAATCTAATTCCAAGTTGAAGATAAATAGAGAACTGTCCCGGGTTTCGCGACTTCCAAGTCGCGGTTTAAATAAAAAAAGCTTTAATAATTAAGATGTGCGCGACTTGGAAGTCGCGAGACCCGGAAACTAAAACAAAACAGTGCCCTTCCATTGTTTCCAGTCAGTCACCAAACCAGCTTCCACCGGATTATTGATGGTATATTCCACAGCACGTTGGAGGTGTTTATTGTCACGTATGGTAGTGTCCCAACTTTCTTTTTGCCAAACAGTTCCTTTCCTGCCCTCGTTATCATTTAGTTGATTTGCAGAAAAACGCTTTACTGATTGGAGTATATCCTGCAAATAAACCGGTTGACCCGATTCATCTTTATCATACAACCGAAACACCCAATGTACATGATTATTCATCACACATATTGCATAGTTTTCCAGCTGTTTTCCATCCCAATAGTTGAGCGCAGAAAGCACCGATTTTGTATTCTCATCCTTTGACAAATCAACAATAGATTTCGTTTGTACATGCAGCAAATCATCAAAAGCTTTTATATATTTTCGCCTTGCAACAGCATATTCCAGCTTCAAAGTGTCCAATGTTTTCTCATCTTTTTTATGCTCCTTAGCGATTTGGATGTTCGAAGCAATATTCTTTAATTGTTGAGTATAGACACTCAGTGCTTTGGGCGGCAGTGCATCCATCAGCGACCACGTTACAAAGTATGCTTGCCCCGGCTGCTGAAAATGCGGCAACAGATGACGGTACGATTCTTTTTTATCCATAGCAGATTTGCTTAAAGTTTTAGCGAATATAATAATTTAGTTCGGATCTCGTGTCGTCGGTATTAGAAGAATGATGAACGTTGTTGAGAACCAGCCCGGGTTTTGCGATTTCCAAATCGCGGTTTTTAAATGAATAACGAGTGTTGTTGAGAACGCGACTTGGAAGTCGCGAAACCCTAGCCGCTGTTTTAATAAAAACAATACTGCTCCGATGACTTGAAGTCGCCGGAGCAGTAGTAAAAGGGGAAATTTTTATTTTACTGCATCTGGTTTTGAGTGTGTAGCGGCATGCGATACGATGATGCGTGTGTTCATATATTCGCCATAAAAGGTTGGATTAATCTTTTTGAAAGGCAACATAAATGCATCCAACTGATCTTTAATCAGGCTATATGATTCGTTGAGTTTTTCTTTTATTTCGGCAGTAGCCTGGGTCGATCTGGCTTTGATATTACGAATAGTTGGATTTTGGCTCAAATAACTATCGGTACTCTCGCCCAAATCATCAATTTCTTCCTGCGTAACACCCCAGAGAACTAATTCGGGTGCAATAGCCATAGCCGCTTCATAGAATTCATGTCCTTTTACCACCAAATCGCTTTCGCGCATATTCCTGATAGTCGATTCACTAATGGCACTCAGTGTTTTAAGCTTTACATCATTTTTTTCGGCACCTACTGCTGCCAAGCCTGCCTTAATAACCAATAAATTGGCAATCATATCTTCCTTCTTATACTCTTTAATAGTATAATCGGATTTAGTACTCACTGCTTGCTTTTGTTTAAGTAGCTTTATATCCGCAATATTTCCTTTTAGTTTAATGTTAACATCCATAATGGACGGTTTACCGGCTATTAGCGAAATGTTGTTGTCTAATCCTTCTGCGACACTTTCTATCATGCCGAGCAAATCAATTTCTCTTCTGTTCATGTTGTTGAATTTTTTAATTAATTATTAGATAAAAGTTATTTAGTTACAATATATAGTCGATAGCCAACTGCTGAAACATACTACCGAAAGTGTGTCACCGTCTATCGAAATCCCGACACATGCTATCCAAGCTCTGCTACATGCTCCCGAAAGCTCGCCACATGCAATCCAGTTAACAAAACTGACAATCCTGACAGTGACACATGCTCCCGAAAGCTTGCCACATACAATCTAATTAACAAAACTGACAATCCTGACAGTTACACATGCTCCCGAAAGCCCGCCACATACAATCCAGTTAACAAAACTAACAATCCTGACAGTTACACATGCTCCCGAAAGCCCGTTACAGGTAATCCGGTTAACAACACTGACAATTTTATCAGTTGCATCAGCTACCTAAACGGTGAAAACCAACGTTTGGTAAATGTGATATTCCGTTTCGATGAATGAATTGGGAACCTGTTTCTTGTAGAATGGTGTCCGGCTCGGGCTTGTGTGTATCTGAATGTAGCTAATGTGGTGCCGGAAAGAAACAGGTAGCATTTAGCGAAAACTTTTTTTAATCCTCTGATCCTAAAAGCCTCTAAATGCTTTTACAAATATAAAAAAGTTTTTCATATAGATGCGAAGATACAATATACTTTTAATCAACCTTAACATTGTCACAATATGAACTATTTGACTAAAATCAGTTTTAACCACTGTGTACGGGGGAAAAGAGGCATTTTTGCTAATTAGTAGGATTAACTTTTTTTTGTAACTTTGGAACGTGAAAAGGGAGGGAAAAATGGTCTAATCTGAGGATAACATTTCTATGAAGCTTGTTCAATAACTAAAAATAATATGATGGATAAAAAACAGCAACAAATATTCAATGGACTAAAAAGCATTGGTGAGGAAATTGCATCTTTTTATGCCGATGGAGTAAGATTAATAGCTGATGACAATTATCTTACAAAGTCTTATCTTATAGCACATATCGCCCGTGAAATTGATGGTGGATTAAGAGATATTTTTTCAAAGGACGATGAAAAGAAAAAAAATCAAAAAGAAATAAAGAACGAAGTTTTAGAAGAATACGGCTTAGATAAAGATACCAAAGGTCATATTGCATCAATATTAACGGCACTCAATATGCCATTAGACTCTGAAATTGCTAGACAGTGGATACGGATTGCAACAGAGTTTGTGAACTTCGCACACAGACATGGTGCATATAAAAATCCTAGAAGTGCAGATTATATAATTAAACTTTGGCAAGAATATGAATCACTACTTTCTACTCTTATTGGAAATTATTTACAATTATTAGACAGACTAGATAGATTAATTCTCTATAAAACTCCAACAGAAGAAATAATTGAAACTCTTCCCAACTTATTAATCAGTCGTTCCCGATTCAATTATTTTTTTTCAAACCTTAAATCCACAAATTGGTTTGTTCCACTTTTTAATAAAGGCTATTTCGTTGAGAGTAAAAATCCCGAGCCCCAAGAAAGTGAAACACAACCCGGCTATTATTTCATGCCATATTGGACGATATTAGAGTACCTTAAAAAAGTATCAAATCATAATAAAACTACCTATAACAAAG
>Ga0318568_10000255_pt1 | contig 20267 bp, 19 predicted proteins | sample GRESIP088b5f21_FD_203690 | JGI IMG/M metagenome (GOLD analysis project Ga0318568, IMG submission 203690) | Tropical soil microbial communities from Luquillo Experimental Forest, Puerto Rico - GRE.SIPMG.088b5f21 | ecosystem: Environmental > Terrestrial > Soil > Tropical forest > Bulk soil...
GTTCGAGCGCACGTAGGCGGTCGGGCAGCTCGCCGCCGGCGTCGCGCACGAGGTGAACAACCCGACCGCCTACGTGCGCTCGAACATGCTGCTGCTGCGCGAGTACTGGGCGAACGCCGCGAAGGCGCTCCCGCTGGCGGACGGAGCCGACGGCGCGGAGCTGATCGACGAGTCGCTCGAGGGGATCGAGCGCATCGCCTCGATCGTGCAGCAGATCGGCCGCTTCTCGCGCAGCGACGCAGGCGAGCACGAGCGCGCCGAGCTGTCGCTGATCCTCGACGCGGCAGAGCGCATGGCGGGGCCGCGCCTGCGCACGGGGATCCAGCTGGTGCGCAGCGACGAGAGCGTGCCGCCGATCGAGTGCGCGCCGCGCGAGCTCGAGCAGGTGTTCCTGAACCTGCTCTTGAACGCGGCCGACGCCGTCGGCGACAGCGGCACGATCCGGCTCTCGACCTTCTGCGACGCCGCGCGCGCGCGCGTCGAGGTGGCGGACGACGGGAGCGGAATCGCGCCCGCCGACCTCGCACGCGTGTTCGATCCGTTCTTCACCACCAAGCCCGTCGGCAAGGGGACGGGCCTCGGCCTCGCGATCTCGTACGAGATCGTCCAGCGCCACGGCGGCGAGATCGAGGTGCGCTCCGAGCTCGGCCGCGGGACGGTGTTCAGCGTCTGGCTGCCGCTCGCTCCTAGTACTTGAACAACAGGTCGGCCTGCAGCCGCAGTCGGTCCGCCTGCTTGTCGACGGCGGGCGAGATGTTGAACGGACCGCCTCCGACACCGCTCCCCGTGGTCTTGATCGGCGACTTGTCCCACAGCCACAGCCGCACCTCGGTGTTCGCCGCGACCTCGCGCGAGCCGTAGAGCGCGATGCCCTCGCGGTTGGTCTGGCCGTCGAACATGTCGCTGTCGGTGTAGAGCGCGACCACTGCGTTCGCTTCGACGTGCTGCCAGGCGAGTCCGGCCTTGAACCAGGCGCGAGGATCGCCGATCTCGGCGCCGAAGCCGTACGCGACGTCGTTCGCGCCCACGTGCACGCCCTTCACGATCCCATCCGAGGCCGCGAGGTTCTGGATCCAGGTCCCCCAGAAGGTGATCGGCCAGTTGGTGGTCGCGGCCCAGGTCATGTAGCCGCTGCTCTCGATGATGTGCGCGTCGGGGTTGAACGCGGTGGGCAGGTTGCCGAGCCCCTCGTCACCCGGGATCTCGTTGGGGTCGTTCTTCAGCGCCTCCCAGTCGTAGAAGCTCACGCGGGCGCCGAACTCGAGCGCTTCTGCGACCTTGATCGAGCCGCCGCCCTGGAACGCCCAGGCTCTCGGATCGCTGTGACTCGCGTTCTGCAGCTCGACGAAGTAGCCGGTGTTCATGAACAGCTTCACGTTCTCGCCGGGCGAGTAGTTGAACGCCGCCGCGACGCCTTCCGGCGTGATGTCTTCGTCCCAGAGGATCTTGTCGAGGCCGTGGTTCCAGGTGAACGGGTTCGCGAACTTGCCCGCCGTGAGCGTGGTCGCGAGCCCGATGTTGCCCGGGTCGGGCAGCCGGAACTGCGCGTAGGCGCGGTCGAAGAACACCTGGTCGTAGGCGAAGTTCGAGGTCTCGCCCGCGGAGATGTTGGTGCTGTTGTACTGCCCGTTCGCGTTGGCCGTGGCCAGGCGCACGCCGATCGTGGCCCAGGGCAGCACGTCGTTGGTGAAGCCGAAGCGCACGCGGTAGCGGAAGCGGTTGTTGTCGTTCGCGGGCTCCTGCCCGAGCCCGTTGTGCCCGTACCAGAACTGCTCGTCGCGCAGGCGCAGGTCGCCGCTCCAGATGAAGCGCGAGAGCACGCCGGGCGCCTGGGCGTTGGCGGGCGGCGCGCCGGCCGCCTGCTGGGCCGCCTTGGACTCGGCCTGGGCCTGCTTCGACATGATCTCGTCGCCGGTCTGCTGGTCGATCAACCCCTTGTCGCGCAGCACCTGCACGATCTGGTCGACCGCCGAGGTGTCGTCCGCCCGCGCGGCCCGACCGCCGGTCGCCGAAAGGCCCGCAGCGAGCGCGAGCGCGGACATTCGGCGCAGAAGCCTTGCATTTGCCATGAATTGTCCCCGTATGATTAGGAGTTGCCTTGCAACTTGCGCGGCAGTGCGGGCGATCATACGGGGAGCGGCGGACGCACGTGTGACAGGAGGGTGACGCGCGTGTGAAGAGGGAGCTGACTAGTCGGTCGAAGCGGAGCCGGGCAGGGTGAAGCTGAAGGTCGAGCCCTCGCCGGGAGTGCTCTCGACCCAGACCTCGCCGCCGCTCGCCTGCACCAGGTGCTTCACGATCGCGAGGCCCAGCCCGGTGCCGCCCTGGTCGCGCGAGCGACCGCGGTCGACGCGGTAGAAGCGCTCGAAGATGCGCGCGCGGTCGCCCTCGGAGATGCCCGGCCCGCGGTCGGCCACGTCGATCCGCACCGCCGAGCCCTCGGGAGTCACGCGGATGTCGATCTGCTTGCCGGGCTGCGAGTACTTGAGCGCGTTGTCGAGCAGGTTCTGCAGGATCTGCTCCACCGCGCGCCGGTCGGCAAAGGCGTGCAGCGCACCCTCGCTGTGGATGCGCACGTCGAAGCCGCGCTCGCGAATGCGCGGCGCGAGTTCCTCGCACAGGCGCGTCGCGAGAGCGACCGGGTCGATGACCGTGGGCTCGAGCTTGTGACTGCCGCTCTCGAGGCGCGACAGCTCGAGCAGGTCCTCGACCAGACGAGACAGCCGCTCGGAGTGATTCAGGATCACCTGCAGGTAGGTGCGGGTGTCGCGCTCGGGCAGCGAGTTGCCGAGCAGGGTCTCGGCGAAGCCGCGGATCGCGGTGAGCGGCGTCTTGATCTCGTGCGAGGCGTTGGCGACGAAGTCGCGCCGCACCGTCTCGAGCCGGCGCACGTCGGTCATGTCGTGGAACACCGCGACCGCGCCCTTGGCCCCCGCGTAGGAGAACGCGGCGGCCTGTACCGCGAGCACGCGGCGGTCGGCGCCGAGCATCAGCTCCCGCTGCACCGGCGCGTCGCTCGCGAGTGCTTCGGCGAGCAGGTCGTGCACCTCGGCGTTGCGGATCGCCTCGAGGGGGCGGCGGCCCTCGAGCTCGGTGCGCGAGCCGAGCAGGGAGCGCAGGCGCGGATTGGCGAGCACGATCCGCAGGTCGGCGTCGACGACCAGCACGCCCTCGACCATGACCCGCAACACCGCCTCCAGGCGGTCGCGCTCGGCCGAGATCTCGCCGTGCGAGGCCTCGAGGTCGGCGGCCATGCGGTCGATCGCGCGCGCCACCTGGCCCAGCTCGTCCTGCGAGCGCCAGCGCACGCGGGCGCCGAAGTCGCCGACCGAGATCTGGCCCAGCGCTTCGTGGATCGCGCGCAGCGGACGCAGCATGGCGCGCGAGATGAAGTAGGCGAGCACCAGAGCTGCGGCGAGCGCCAGCGCGCCGGCGACCGCGCTCGCGCGGCGCAGGTCGCCGACCGCGGAGTCGATCGCGGACAGATCGGCGGCCACGCGCACCACGCTGCCGTCCGGGTCGCCGCGGGGGATCGCGACGTAGAGGAACGGCCGGCCCACCGTCTCGCTGCGCCGCGTCGCGACCCCGGGCGCGCCGTGGAGCGCGGCCGCGACCTCGGGCCGGCTGGCGTGGTTCGCCACGTTGGCGAGCTCTTCCGCGCGGACGTCGGAGTCTCCGACGACGGTGCCATCGTGTGCGATGAAGGTGACGCGTGCGCCGGCGGCGGCGGCCGCGCGCGAGGCGAGCGCGGTCAGCTCGACCGAGTCCTGGGGCGAGAAGCGGGCGTCGCGCGCGAGCTCGCGCACCAGCTGGGCGCTCGACGCGAGCGACCGCTCGATCCGCGCCTCTTCGCGCGAGCGCAGGCTGTGCTCGGCCAGCAGGCTGAGCAGGAGCGTGATCGCGACGGCCAGCCCCGCGAGCGCCGCCGCGAGTCTGAGCTGGATCTTCGGCATCGCCGCCGCCCCGCGGTTATTCGGCGAAACGATAGCCGACGCCGCGCACGGTCTCGATCAGATCTCCGGCCCGCCCGAGCTTCTCGCGCAGGCGCTTCAGATGGGTGTCGATCGTGCGCGAGGTGACGGTGATGTCCGAGCCCCAGACCTCGTCGAGCAGCCGCTCGCGCGTCATCACCCGGCCCGGCCGGCCCATCAGCGCCACCAGCAGCTGGAACTCCTTGGCGGTGAGCGTGATCTCGCGCCCGTCCACGCTGGCCCGGTGCGAGTCGGGGTCGACGCGCAGCGCGCCGTGCTCGAGCACGCGCGCCTCCTCGCCCGTCGGTGCGCGCCGGCGCAGCACCGCGCGGACGCGCAGCGCGAGCTCGCGCGGGCTGAACGGCTTGGTGACGTAGTCGTCCGCGCCGAGCTCGAGCCCGACCACGCGGTCGATCTCTTCGGACTTCGCGGTCAGCATGATGATCGGCAGCGCCGCGAGCCGCTGGTCAGCGCGCACCCGCGCGCACAGCTCGGTGCCCGACAGGTCGGGCAGCATCAGGTCAAGGATCATCACGTCCGGCGGCGCTCGCCGCAGGGCGGCGAGCGCGTCGCTGCCCGAGGCGGCCGTCTCCACGGTGTAGCCCGACTGGGCCAGGTTGATGCGCACCAGCTCGAGCAGATCCGGCTCGTCGTCGACCACCAGCACTCGCGCCGTCAACTCACCGCTCCCGTGCGTATTTCGCCAGCTTTTCGGCGTGTTTCACGTTGCGCGCCTCCGCGACCAGGATCACTTCCTCGGCGACGTTGGTGGCGTGATCGCCGATCCGCTCCAGGCTCTCGGCGATGAAGATCACGTCGAGCGTCTGCGCGGCGGCGGCCGTGTCGCGCTCGATCCGAGCGATCAGCTCGCGCACCAGCGTGTCCTGCATCCGGTCGAGCCGGTCGTCGCCGTCGAGCACCGCCTGCGCACCCACGACGTTCAGCTCCTGGAACGAGTCCAGGGCGGCGGAGAGCTGCGAGCGCGCCTCGTGCTCGAGCGGCTCGAGCCGCATCGGCAGGTCGGTGCGCGGGCGCTCCGCCAGGCGGGCCCCGCTCTTCGCGATGTTGCGGGCGATGTCGCCGACCCGCTCGAGGTCGGTGGCCATGGTCTTGATCGCCACCACCTGGCGCAGGTCCTCCGCCACGGGGGACTGCAGCGCCAAGGCGCGGAGCACCGCGTCGTCGATCTCGATGTCGAGCTTGTCCAGCTCCAGGTCGTCGCGCTGGACCTCGGCGGCGAGCCGCCCGTCCCGCTCGTGGACGACCCGCAGCGCCTTGGCCAGGATCGCTTCGGAAAGCGCCCCCATGCGCAGGACGAGCTCGCGCAAGCCCTCGATCGTGGCTTCGGACTTCACCGTCATGCCGCGGTCAGGATAGCTCCGCCCGGTCCCGACCGCGTGTCATTTCGGTGACGCAGGCACAGCGATTCCGCGAATTCGATTCGTCACGGAAACGTCACGATGGCGCCGTTCCGGCGACACTGCCGCCCCTGAACCTTCCCCAACCCAACAGCAGACACGAGGGGCGCATGCGCAGGGGATTGCTGGGATTCGCATTGGTCTGTTCGTCGATCCTCCCGGCCGCCGCCGCGAGGGCAGACGCTGAGGTGGATGCCAAGATCGCCGCCTACCAGAAGGTCGGCGGAGTCGCGGGGAACCTGTCCGCGATCGGGTCGGACACGCTGAACAACGTGATGACGATGTGGGCCGAGTCGTTCCGCAACGTGTACCCGTCGGTGCAGGTGCAGGTCGAAGGCAAGGGCTCGTCCACCGCGCCGCCGGCGCTGATCGCCGGCACCGCGCAGCTCGGGCCGATGAGCCGCGAGATGAAGGCCGACGAGCTCGACGCATTCGAGAAGAAATTCGGCTACCCGCCCACACAGGTTCGTGTCGCAATCGACGCGCTCGCGGTGTACGTGCAGAAGGACAATCCGCTCGAGAAGCTCACGTTGCAGCAGGTGGATACGGTGTTCGGGAAGACGCGCCGCTGCGGCGGCACGGCCGCCGCGGACATTTGGGGCGATCTCGGCGTGACGGGCGCGATGGCGAGCGCGCCGATCCGCCTGTACGGCCGCAATTCGGCCTCGGGGACGTACGGCTACTTCAAGGAAGTGGCGATGTGCGGCGGCGACTACCGCGACACCGTGAAGGAGCAGCCGGGCTCGGCGGCGGTGGTGCAGGGCGTGACCGAGGACAAGCAGGGCATGGGCTACAGCGGCATCGGCTACAAGACGTCCGGCGTCAAATCGCTGCAGCTCGCCAAGGACGCGTCGAGCCCCTACTCGTCGACCGACGCCGAGCAGGTGTACGCCGGGAAGTACCCGCTGTCGCGCTTCCTCTACGTGTACGTGAACCGACCGCCCGGGAAGCCGCTCGATCCGCTCACCGAGCAGTTCGTCCGCTTCGCGCTCTCGCACGAGGGCCAGGAAGTGGTGAAGAAGGACGGCTACATGCCGCTCAAGTCCGCAACCGTCGACCAGGAGCTGGCGAAGCTCCGCTAGGGATGGAGCCGGCCCCCCGCGTCGAGACGCGAGCCGACCTCCACCGCTCGCCCGGGCAAGCGGTGACGTCGAGGCCGCGCCTGTGGCTCGACCGCGCGGCGGGCTGGGTGGTGCGTGCGGGCGGCATCGGCGTCGGGCTGTCGCTGGTCGCGATCCTCGCGTTCCTGGTGATCGAGACTGCGCCGCTCTTGCGCGCGGCGCGGGTGGCCGCGGGGACGGCGCTCGCGCTGCCGTCCGGGCAGCCGCTGGCGCTCGCGGCGGAGGAGCGGCTCTCGCAGATCGCGGGGGCGAGCGCCGACGGACACGTGCGCGTGTACGACGCGAGCACGGGCGCGGTGCAGCTCGACGTCGCGCCGGCTCCGGATGCGCCGCTCTCGGTGACGGGTGTTTCCGGTGAGTCGACCTTCGCGCTGCTCGAGCCCGACGGGCGCGTGGTGGTGCAGCCGATCGCGTGGACCGTGGCGTACGGCGCGAAGCGCACGGTCACGCCTGCGGCGCCCGCGCCGCTCGAGCTCGCGCTCGAGCTGCCCGGCAGCGACGTGCGCGCGCTCGCGGTGCGCAGCACGCCGAAGCTGACCACGGTGGTGGCGCTGGCGGGCGACGGCCTGGTGATCGCGCGCAAGAGCGTGAACGAGAACGCGTTCAGCGGCGAGCGCGAGGAGAAGAGCGCGCGGCAGACCGCGCCTGCGCCGGCCGGGCTCGCGCTGCTCGCGCTCGACCCGGACCAGCGCACGCTCTACGGCGCCGACGGCAGCGGCAGGTTGTTCGCCTGGGAGCTGGGCGACGATGGCGCCCACGGCCCCGACGTCGCGGACGCCGGCGTGCCCGCGACCGCGCTGGCGCTGCTGGTCGGGGGGCGCAGTCTCGCGGTCGGCCACGCCGATGGAAGCCTCTCCGTCTGGTTCCACCTGCGCGCGGGACGCGCGCGCACCGAGCTCGTGCGCGCGCACGCGTTCGGCTCGCAGGGCGCCGCGATCCGCGCACTCGCGCCGTCGGGGCGCGGCCGCTCGTTCCTCGCACTCGGCGAAGACGGCGCCCTGGGCCTGTACCACTCCACGTCGGAGCGCGTGCTCTGGCGCGGAGCGTCGGGAGTCACCGGGCCGGCGGCGCTCGCGTTCTCGGCGCGCGGCGACGGCGCGTTCGTGGCGCAGGCGGGCGCGGTCCACCCGTTCGCGATCTCGAACCCGTACCCCGAGGTCTCGCTCTCGGCGCTGTTCGCCCGCGTCTGGTACGAGGACTACCCTGAGCCGGCCTTCGTCTGGCAGTCGACGGGCGGAAGCGAGGAGGCCGAGTCGAAGCTCTCGCTCACTCCGCTTGCGTTCGGGACGCTGAAGGGAACGCTGTACGCGCTGTTCTTCGCGATCCCGCTCGGCATCCTCGGCGCGGTCTACACCTCGCAGGTGATGGATCCGCGGCTGCAGAGCTGGGTCAAGCCGGTGGTCGAGATCATGGCGTCGCTGCCGAGCGTGGTGCTCGGGTTCCTGGCCGGCCTGTGGCTCGCGCCGCGGCTGGAGGGTGTGTTTCCCGGCTTCATTGCCGCGGTGGTCGCCGGTCCCCTGCTCGCGCTCGGCGCGGGCGCCACCTACGCTGCGCTTCCGCGCCGGCTCACGCGCCGGCTGCCCGTCGGCACGGAGATCGCGCTCTCTGCGGCGATCCTGCTGCTCGGCACGGCGGTGTGCTTCCAGCTCTCGCCGCTGTTCGAGCGGATCTTCTTCCGCGGCGACTTCTCCGCGTTCCTGCGCGAGACCACGGGCGCGACCTACGACCCGCGCAACGCCATCGTGGCGGGCGTGGCGATGGCGTTCGCGGTGATCCCGATCGTGTTCGCGATCGCGGAGGACTCGCTGTCGAACGTGCCGCGCACGCTCTCGGCCGCTTCGCTCGCGCTCGGTGCGAACCGCTGGCAGACGATCGCGCGCGTGGTACTGCCGGCGGCCAGCCCCGGACTGTTCGCCGCGGTGATGATCGGCTTCGGCCGCGCGGTGGGCGAGACCATGATCGTGCTGATGGCGACGGGCAACACGCCGCTGCTCGACATGAGCCCGTTCGACGGGTTCCGCACGCTGTCGGCGAACATCGCGGTGGAGGTCCCGGAGGCGCCGCAGGGCGCCACCCTCTACCGCGTGCTGTTCCTGTCGGCGCTCTCGCTGTTCGTGGTGACGTTCGCGGCGAACACGCTCGCCGACCTCGTGCGCGAGCGGCTGCGCCGCCGCTACGCGGGAACGCGATGACCGCGATCGCGGCCCCGCTCTCGATGGTCTCGCGCCGCGCGCGCTTCGGCGACGCCATGCTGTGGCTGGCGGGCGGCGCGCTCGCGACGAGCCTGCTCCTGGTGCTCGGCCTGGTCGTGCTCGTGGCCTGGAACGGGCTCGGCTACTTCTGGCAGGCGCCGCTCGCCGAGCTCGAGCTCGCCGACGGCAGCCGTGTGCTCGGCGAGATCGTGGAGCGCGAGGGCGACGAGATGCGCGTGCACCTGGGCAACCGCGACCTGGGCGCCGACGACTTCCGCTGGATCCGCAATGCCGACGTGCGCAGCATCGCGTACCCGCCGGAGGCGCTGCTGCTCGAGCGCACCGAGAACGGCCGCTTCTACGGCTTCCCCGTCGCGCTGAAGCGCGGCGAGCGCGTGCTCCAGGACGGCGGGGCCGAGGTGCTCGCGTCACTCGACGCGATGCTGGCGCAGAAGCGCGCCGAGCGCGCGAGCCAGCTCGACGGTCTGCGCGCGGAGATCCGCCGGGAGAACGTCGAGCTCGAGCGGCTGCGCGTGGCGAAGCAGGACGCCTCGGAAGTCGAGGCCCGCTACGAGGCGTCGGCCGCCGAGCTCGCCCGGCGCGAGGCGACCTACGGCGCCGACCTGCTGCTGATGCGCACCGCCGGGGGCCGGGCGCAGACCGTCGCGCTCTCGCACGTGGTGCGGGCGATCCGCGCCAACCAGCTGGGCCTGGGCGACAAGCTCGCGCTCTACGCCTCGCGCGTCGGCGAGTTCCTGTGGGACGACCCGCGCGAGTCGAACACCGAGGGCGGCATCTTCCCCGCGATCTTCGGCACGGTGCTGCTGGTGCTGCTCACCAGCATCGCGGTGTCGCCGCTCGGCGTGCTGACCGCGCTCTACCTGCGCGAGTACGCCAAGGAAGGGCTGTTCGTGCGCAGCGTGCGCATCGCCGTGAGCAGCCTGGCGGGCGTGCCCTCGATCGTGTTCGGCGTGTTCGGGCTCGGCTTCTTCGTCTACGGCATCGGCGGTACGATCGACGCGCTGTTCTTCGCCGACCGCCTGCCCACGCCGACCTTCGGCACCGGGGGCCTGTTGTGGGCAGGACTGACGCTCGCGCTGCTCACCTTGCCGGTCGTGGTGGTCGCGACCGAGGAAGGCCTCGCGGCGGTGCCGCAGATCGTGCGCGAGGGCTCACTGGCGCTCGGCGCGACCAAGGTCGAGACGCTGCTCCGGGTGGTGCTCCCGGCGGCGCTGCCCGGCGCGCTGACGGGCCTCATCCTGGCGATGGCCCGGGCGGCTGGTGAGGTCGCCCCGCTCATGATTGTCGGAATGGTGAAGCTCGCACCCAGCCTTCCGCTCGACGGCGAGTTCCCATTCGTCCACCTGGAGCGCAAGTTCATGCACCTGGGCTTCCACATCTACGACGTCGGGTTCCAGAGCCCGAACGTGGAGGCGGTGCGGCCGCTCGTGTTCGCGACGGCGCTCTTGCTGATCCTGGTGGTACTGTGCACCAATCTCACAGCGATCCTGATCCGCAATCACTTGCGCCGAAAGTACGCCGGGAGTGGAGTCTAGCCATGCAACCGGCGCGGAGCCCCGATCTGGCCAGACTACCCGAGTTCGAGAAGGCCGTGCTGCGCGTGCAGAAGCTCTCGCTGTGGTACGGCGCGAACCAGGCGCTGTACGACGTCGACCTCGAGGTGCCGGAGCGCAAGATCACGGCGCTGATCGGCCCGTCCGGATGCGGCAAGTCGACGCTCTTGCGCTGCATCAACCGCATGCACGACCTGGTCGACGGCGTGCGCGTGGAGGGCGAGATCGTCTTCCACGACCGCAACATCTTCGCCCACGACGTCGACGTGTTCGCGCTGCGGCGCCGGATCGGCATGGTATTCCAGAAGTCGAACCCGTTCCCGAAGTCGATCTACGAGAACGTGGCCTACGGCTCGCGCATCCACGGGCTCGGCGGGCGGGCGCAGCTCGACGAGATCGTCGAGAAGAGTCTGGTGCGCGCGGGCCTGTTCGACGAGGTGAAGGACCGCCTGCACGCGAGCGCGCTCGGGCTCTCGGGTGGACAGCAGCAGCGGCTGTGCATCGCGCGCGCGATCGCGGTCGAGCCCGAGGTGATCCTGCTCGACGAGCCGTGCTCCGCGCTCGATCCGATCGCCACCCAGAAGATCGAAGAGCTGATGCAGGAGCTGAAGGAGCGCTACACGATCGTGATCGTGACTCACAACATGCAGCAGGCCGCGCGCGCGTCGGACTACACCGCGTTCATGTATCTCGGCAAGCTGGTCGAGTTCGGCGAGACCGGCGAGATCTTCGTGAAGCCGCGGGTGCGCGCGACCGAGGACTACATCCGCGGCCGCTTCGGCTGAGCGGCCGAGCTACTTCTTCGCCTGAACGGTCAGCACCGGCACTTCGGCCATGCGCACCACGCGCTCGGCCACGCTGCCCAGGAACAGATGCGAGAGGCCGCGCCTCCCGTGCGTGCCGATCGCGATCAGGTCGGCCTTCTTCTCGCCGGCGACTTCGAGCACAATCCGCTCCGGCGTGCCGGCGCGCGCCACGTACTCGGCGGACAGGCCCGCGTTCTGCAGGTCGAGCAGGATCTTCTCCAGGTCCTTGGTGACCGCCTTGGACAGCCGGTCGAACGCGCCGTCGCCGTGCGACACCAGGTACTGCTCGAGCTCGACCGGCACGTAGTACGCATGCACCAGCACCAAGTGCGCGTGCCCGGCCTTCTGCGCCAGTGACTTGGCGAAGTCGAGCGCGGCGTGCGCCGCGGGCGAGAAATCCATCGGCACGAGGATGGTGCGCACCGCGTGCGGCTTGTCCTTCACGATCAGCACCGGGCACTTCGAATAGCGCACCGTGCGCTCGGCCACGGAGCCGAGGACCACGTGCTTGAGGCCGGTCAGCCCGCGGCTGCCCATCACCACCAGGTCGGCGTGCACGCGCTCCGCGGCGGCGGCGATCGCGAAGCCGGGGATGTCGTCCACCACCTCGAGCTCACAGCGCACACCGGCGGCGTCGATCTTCTGCTTGGTCCGTGCGAGCCGCTTCGCGGCGGCGGCGTGCAGCTCGCGCCAGAACTCCACTGGCGCGACGGCCATCTCGGGTCCCACGGGCTGGATCGGCGGCTGCACCACGTGCAGCAGGTGGAGCGTCGCGCCGTAGCTCCTGGCGAGCGTCGTCGCGGTCTCGATCGCGCGCTCCGCGTCCGCCGAGAAGTCCGACGGGGTCAGGATGGTCTTGATCTCCATGGTCAGCTCTCCTTCTCGCGCCTCTGCGCCGCGCGCTGCGCACGCGCGCCGTTGCGCCGGTACAAGGTGCGCCGGTTGATGCCGAGGATGCGCGCCGCCTTGACCTTGTTGCCCTTCACCAGCTCGAGGATGCGGTCGGTGTAGGCCGCGGTGAGCTCGTGCAGGCTGAGCTGGCGGCCCACCGCAGCCTCGAGCAGATCGGGTGCGGGCTCGCGCGCCGACGAAGGCGAACCCGCGGCCTCCGCGAACGGCAGGTCCGCGGGCAGGATCTCGCTGCCGCTCGCGAGCAAGAGCGCCCGCTCGATCGCGTTCTCGAGCTCGCGCGCGTTGCCCTCCCACGGCTGGCGCTGGAGCAGCTCCAGCGCGCCGCGCGAGAGCGCGATCTTGCGCTCGGGCGCGTGGCGCCCGATGAAGGCGTGGGCGAGCAGCGCGACGTCTTCGGGCCGCTCGCGCAGCGGCGGCACGTGGATCGCGATCACGTTCAGCCGGTAGTACAGGTCCTGGCGGAACAGCCCCGCGGCGACTGCCTTGCGCAGGTCCTTGTTGGTCGCCGCGATCACGCGCACGTCGACGCGCGTGCCCTTGTTGCCGCCGACCGGCCGGATTTCGTGGTCCTGCAGCACGCGCAGCAGCTTCGCCTGCAGTGCCGGGCTCATGTCCCCGATCTCATCGAGGAAGATCGTGCCGCCGTCGGCCTCGGCGAAGAGACCGCGCTTGGCCGTGTGCGCGCCGGTGAAGGCGCCCCGCACGTGTCCGAACAGCTCGCTCTCGAGCAGGCCTTCGGGCATCGCGGTGCAGTTGATCGGCACGAACGCCGCGCTCGCGCGCGCGCCGGTGAAGTGGATCGTGCGCGCCACGACCTCTTTGCCGGTGCCGCTCTCGCCGGTGATCAGCACGTTGGAGCGGCTGCTCGAGATCTTGCGGATCAGCGCGTAGATCTCGCGCATCGCGAGGCTCGCGCCGATCAAGTCGCCGAACGAGGTGGTGCGGTCGAGCGCGCGGCGCAGCCGCCGGTTCTCCTGCTCGAGCGCGCGGTGCTCGAACGCCCGCTCGAGCGACGCCAGCACCGACTCGCGCTTGAAGGGCTTGGTCACGTAGTCGAACGCGCCCAGCCGCATCGCCTCGACCGCCGAGTCGATGCTGCCGAATGCGGTCATCAGCACCACCGGCGTCTCGGGCCGCGTCTCGCGCAGCTCGGCCAGCAGCGCCAGGCCGCTCTTCCCGGGCATGCGGATGTCGGAGAGGACCGCGTCGAACTCGGCATCGCGCGAGCTCGCCAGCGCCTCGTCGGCGGACGAAGCCGGCTGCGCGCGGATGCCGGATTCGTCGAGCAGCGAGACCAGCATCTCGCGCATCGCGGGTTCGTCGTCGACCACCAGAACGCTTCTCGGCTCGCTCATCTCGTGCTCCCCGACCGCTCCGCATAGCAGAAGGCGTGCCTTCACCGCGGGCTCGCTGCGCGCCGCGCAAGCGGGGGACATGCGACATTATGACTCATTCCGGAACCGGATTGGGGCGCGCCGGATCGCATCTGAGAGCGGCTTCAGCCGGCACGTCGCGTGCAGAGCCTCCGCGCCGATGGCACCGCACTCGAAGGCCGGCGCGCTCGCGGGCGAACTCGTCGGCGCGCACATGCGCACGCACTTCATCAGTGCGGCGCCGGACGACAGCCTGCTCGAGGCGGATCGCATCATGCGGCTCGCCCGCATCCGCCACCTGCCGATCGTGCGCAAGGGAAGGCTGGTGGGCCTGCTCTCGCACCGCGACGTGCTGTCCGCGTCGATCTCGAAGCTGCAGGAAGCCGACCCCGCGGACCGGCTGAATCACCTGCGCCGGATCAAGATCGAGGAGGTGATGAGCCGCGATCTCGCCACCGCGACCGAGGAGACCACGCTCGGCGCGGCCGCGCAGCGCATGCTCCGGCTCAAGATCGGCTGCCTGCCGGTCGTGCGCGGGGCGACCGAAGGCCCGACGCTGGTGGGGCTGCTCACCGAGAGCGATCTGTTGCGCGCCGCCTATGCGCCGGACTTCGAGGGCGCTTCGGACTGAGGGCCGCGCGATCCGCTGGCGCGCGGAAAGCTGAGGCGGAACTCCGTTCCGCGCCCGGGCGCGCTGGAGACGGAGATGCTGCCGCCGTGGTCGCCCACGATCCCCTTGACCACCGCAAGGCCGAGCCCGCTGCCGCGGCCCGGCTCCTTGGTGGTGAAGAACGGCTCGAAGATCCGCGCCTGCGTCTCCGCCGCCATGCCGTGCCCGCTGTCCGCGAGCGAGATCTCGAACGCGTCGGCTGCGGACTCGCGCAGCTTCACGCTGAGCGAGCCGCGGTCCGGCATCGCATCCACCGCGTTCAGCACCAGGTTGATGAAGACCTGCTGCAGCTTGTCGCCGTTCCCCCGGATCACCGCGGGCTCGCACAGGTCGAGCTGGACCCGGATGCCGTGCGTGCGCAGCTTCTCGTTCAGGAAGGCCAGCGTGTCGCGCAGCAGGACCGACAGGTCCACCAGGCCGTCCCCGCGGCCGTCGGGCCGCGCCATGTTGAGCAGCGTGTGGATGATGTGCGAGATGCGCTCGATCTGTTCGCGGATGGTGCGCAGCTGCGCGCGGCCGCGCTCGCTCGTGACCGAGGACTCGAGCAGCTCGGCGTGGCCCTGGATCACGCCCATCGGCGTGCCGATCTCGTGGGCGAGCCCGGCCACGATCGTGGCCAGCGAGGCGAGGTTCTCCGCGGCGCGCGCGCGGGCGGCTGCGTCCAGCGATGCGGCGTGCTCCCGCTCCCAGCGCCGCTCGGCCTCGAGCGAGGCGGAGGCGAGCTCGCGGTTCTGGAAGGTCAGGCGCTCCTCGCGCCGGGCGATGTAGGACTCCATCGCCACGCTCGCATCGAGCATCAACAGCTTCTGCAGCGAGAGGATGACCTGCTCCGCCAGCGGCAGGTCGCGCTGGAACTGCTCGAGGATCGCCGGCACCAGCAGGCGGAAGTAGAGCGAATAGGCGCCCAGGTAGTAACGCGGCTCGAGCCCTACACGGACATGTGTCGTCCCGACCGTCAGCCGGCGCGCGAAGTAGGCGCCGTCGAGCGATGGATGCGCCAGTGACAGCAGGTACTCGCGCTGCTTCACCAGCAGCCGGTCCTTCACCTCGGGGTCCGCCAGCAGCGAGCGCGGCACTTCGAAGCTGAGCAGGTGGCGATAGAAGCCGGCCACGAACGCGTCCGCGTGCTTCTCCAGCAGCGGCTCGAGACGCGCGAGGTTCTCGACGTCCTTCGGTCCCAGCTCGAAGAAGGCGAGACGTGTCTGGCGATCTTCCGCAGTCGGCATCGGCGGCTCGATCCTCCGCACGGACGATCCGGCGTCAAGTCTCTCAAACAGCGATGACTGCGGCAAGACGACGCAGCGCTGCAGCGCACACTGCGCCGGGCGGGCACAGCGGCGGCCGTTTTCGCAATGCGCTCGCAGCTCGAATCCGGCACGTCGCTTGCTCCTCGAGAATTCAGGACCCCCAACAAGAGAGGAGATCGAGTCATGGCAGAGGAGAACAAGGCCGTGAAGCGCTGGAACCCGTTCCGCGACGAGCTCTCCTTCCCCGAGAGCCTGCTGCGCGAGTGGGATCTCCCGTTCGGACGGCTGTCGCGGCGGTTCGACGAGCTCGGCCGCCGCTCGGCGCCGCTGTCCCCCGCGGTGGACCTGTCGGAGGACGAGAGGAGCTACGTGGTCACTGTGGAGCTCCCCGGGGTCGCCAAGGACGACGTCAACGTCGAGCTGCACGAGGACGTGCTCACCATCCGCGGCGAGAAGAAGAGCGAGCGCGAGGAGCGGAAGGACCGCTCGCACTGGGTCGAGCGGAGCTACGGCTCGTTCTCGCGCTCCTTCACCCTCCCGGCCACAGCGCAGCCCGAGGAGATGAAAGCGTCGTTCAAGGACGGCGTGCTGCGCATCGAGATCCCCAAGAAGGAAGCGGCGAAGCCGCGCCAGATCTCGATCAAGTGACCCGCGCGCGGCCGCTCAGCCCGAGCGGCCGCGCCTTCGAGTCAGCGCTGCCAGCGCACGCGCATCAGCTCGCCGGCTTCGCTCCACGGCGAGCGGAGCTCTCCCTTGAACGCGTCGTGCAGCGCGGTTCCGATCGCGTGCGCGAGGTGGGGATCGGTGGTCGTGACCACCAGCTCGGAGTCCTCGTCGCGCACCGCCATCAGCCGCTGCAGCGGGTGCTCCTTCTTCTCGCGCTGCTCGACGTGGCGGACCCGCGCGAGGATCTCGTCGCGGTGCTCGGCCGCGAACGCGCCCGAGATGCGGACCTCGCCGAGCGGCGCGCCGTCGCAGATCCGGTGGCATGCGGGACACAGCGTGGGCGTGCCGCTGGCGGACGCGACCCGCGGCCAGACCCAGCGGCCCTCGCGATAGACCGCGCCGCAGTCCGAGCACACGATCGGCTCGGCGAGCTTCGACTCCACGTGCTTGCGCTTGGCGCGATAGGGATCGGCGTGCGTGTCGCTCCGCGACGGCTGCATCTTGCCGCCGCGTTTGCCCGCCTTCTCCTTCTTGGGCTGCCTGCTCTTCATTGCGCGGCCCCCCTGGACGCAGCGCACTCGCGACACAGGGAGATGCCGGGCATCGCGCGCAGGCGCGCGATCGAGATCTCGCGCTTGCAGGACTCGCAGCGCCCGAGCAGGCCGCGCGAGGCGCGGTCGAGCGCGTGGTCGATCGCGGCCAGGCGGCGGGCGGCGAGCGACGCCAGCGGTTCCTCGACGTCGATCTCGGTGAGCAGCCGGGCCTGCTCCGCCTGGTCGGTGGGCACGTCGTGCCGCTCCGCCGAGAGCGCTCGCTCGGAGTCCTGGATCTCTCCGAGATGCATGGCGATGTAGGCCCGCTCTGCGCGCAGCTGGGCGACGAGCAGCTCCAGGTCGAGCACGCGGCCCGTCCGCTGCGCGGGAGCCGGGGCCTTCACCAGCGCTCGCAGCGCATCGGTCTCCGAGAAGATGCCGACGAGCTTTCCCGCCTCGTCGACCACCGGCAGGCAGCCGATGCGGAACCGCACCAGCAGCGACGCCGCCTCGCCGAGCTCCAGCTCGGGTTGGGCGGTGACGGCGCCGTGAGTCATCACCTCGCCCACCGCGAGGTCGCGTCCGGCTTCGCGCTCGGACGCGCTGGGCGGGCGCACCAGGCTCACGGCGAAGGGGAACGCCGCGCGCAGGTCGTCGATCGAGACGACTCCGCACACGCCGCCGCGCCGGTCGACCACGGGCAGGTGTCGGATGCCGCGATCGATCATCAGGTCGAGCGCCTCGAGCGCGGCGCGGTCGGGCTCGACCGTGACCGGGTCACGGCTCATCAGGTCTCTCACTCTCGGCATGAAACCTCCTCGGTCCTGGAACGAGCAAGACGCGTTCCCGCACGCGAGCGCGAGAGGCGCAAGCAGGTCGCATTCGGTGTGGTGCATTTGACCACTCCGGGACGGGACGGCGCAGGCCCCTAAGGACTCCCGAACTCCTCGTCGCTCTCGGTCTCGGGCCAGACCACCAAGAGCGCCGGCAGCCCGGCTCGCGCCACGTCGTTGGTGACGCGGCCCGGGCTGCCGCGCGGTCCCGAGCGCTCGGCGCCAAGCACCACGAGATGCACCCCGAGCTCGCGCGCCGCCGCGGTAATCTCGTGCGCGGGGTCGCCGCGCCGGACCAGGATCTTGGTCGGGACCGTGGGCTCGAGTCGGGCGCGCAAGCCCGCCAGATGCGCGGGAGCGCTCTCGGGGTCGAGCTCGACGTGGCGCGCGTCCGACAGGTAGCCCGGCGGCGGCAGGACGTGCAGCAGCGTCGCCTCGGAGCGCTCGTCGTGGGCGAGATGCAGGCCGATCTCCAGCCACGGAGAGATCGCGCGCGGGCTCTCCTGCGCCACCATGATCCTCTTGAACTCACCGGCGGGCGGCGGCTCCGTCACCAGCAGCAGCGGGCAGCCGGGATGGCCGAGCAGCTTTCCCGCGACACTTCCGAGGATCACGCGGCGCACGCCGCGCAGGCCGCCTCCGCCGAGCGCGACGAGGTCCGCAGCGAAGAGGTCGCGCTTCGCCGCCAGCTCCCTCACCGGGTCGCCCTCGCTGAGATGGATCTCGGTGCGGCCGGGCGCGATCTCGCGCGCGAGCGCCTCGAGCCGCGTCCGCGCCTCGGTGCGCGCGAGCTCGCCGCCGGGGTCGCGATAGAGGAGGGCGTCCAGCGGCTCGAAGCCGCTGCGCGAGGCCCGGGGATCCGGCAGCACGTGCACCAGATCGATGGCCGCGCCGACCCGCTGCGCCAGCGCCGCGGCTGCACCGTAGGCCGCGACGGCTCCGTCGGAGAAGTCACAGCCCACGAGAATGCGTCGAGGTGGCCAGTGCACGCGTTCCCACGATGCAACACGCGTACCCGCGACGAGCCGAGGCTATGCGAGCGCGCGTGCGCGCGCGACCCAGGCGTCGAGCGACCGCGCCAGCTCGACGCCCGCTGCCGCGAGCGCCGAATCGGTCGCGCTCCGCCCCGTCGCCAGCGCGAACAGGCGTTTCTCGGGCGTGATCTGGCGGGCGATCCGCTGGAACTTCGCCTCGTTCCCGACGCCGTCGACCGCGAGCCCGATCGTGCGCGTCTGCGGGTCGTCCTGCCAGTACTGGAGCAGGTCGTTCACCGAGACGTCGGCGCGCCGCCCGAGCGAGATCAGCTCGGAGACTCCGAGACGTGCGACCCGCAGCGCCGCGACGAGATCCGCGCCGTCGTGGCTCGCATCGCAGACCAGCGCCAGTGGCCCGGCGGCCGGCCTCGCCTCGAGCGCGGTCGCCACCAGCGAGACCGACGGTGCGGTGTTCGCGACACCCCCCGACGACGGCCCCACCAGCCGCATGCCGTTCCGCCGCACCGCGACGCGCAGCTCGCGGTCGAAGCGCTCGAGCTCTGCTCCCGACGGCTCGCCATGGAGCGCGCCCAGCAGCAGCGCGTGCGCATGGGCCGCCGCGCACGAAGCGACGAGCCCGGGCAGCTCGTCGGCTGGCCCGGCGAACGACACCAGGTCGACGCCCGGCGGCGGTCGCGCGGCATCGGTCGCGATCTCGCCCTTGAAGCCCAGCGCGCGGATCCGCTCCGCGTCCGCGGCGAGCTCGCCGGTGAGCCAGAGGCTGCGCGGCGCGAGGATCGGCGCGACCGAGCGCGCCTCCGCGAGGTGCTCCCGCCGCTCGCGCGCCTGGCGCGCGAGCGGAGTGTCGCCGACGGGGAAGCGCACGTGCACGATGCCCAGGTCGCCCACGCGTTCGAGCTCGTAGCCGGCGTCGCCGAACACTCTCAGCATGTTGCGGTTGTGCGAGAGCGTGTCGGCGCGGAATCGGACGATGCCCCGCTCGCGCGCGAGCTCGGCCAGCTGCTCGAGCAGGAGCGTCCCGAGGCCGCGGTGCTGGTGCTGGTCGGCGACGACGAAGGCGACCTCGGCCTCGCCCGGCTCGGGGCCCCCGTGATAGCTCGCCAGCGCGATCACCTGCTCGCCGAGCTCCGCGATCAGCACCATGTCGCGCGCGAAGTCCACGCGGGTGAAGCGGTCCAGCAGCCGCCGCGGCAGCTTGGCGACGGCCGAGAAGTAGCGGAAGTGGATGGTGTCGAGCGAGAGCGCCTGGTGGAAGGCGAGCAGGCGCTCCTCGTCCTGCGGCATCGCCGGCCGGATCTGTGCGCTGCCGCCATCGGCGAGCACGACCTCGCGCGGCTCGAAGGGGGCCGCCGCCGCGGACTCGAACACTCCCCGCGCCTCCTGGCTGCGAATCCTGCCGGAGGCTGCGTGCGCTGGCTAGCGGCGGCCGTGCCCGGGGGGGAGCCGTCCGGTCTCGGCCAGGAGCTGCTCCAGGCGGCGGCGCAGCCCGGCCATCTCCTCCCGCAAGCGCACGATCACGGCGACACCGGGGAGGTTCACGTCCAGGTCGCGCACCAGGTTCTGCGCGACCCGCGCGCGCTCGAGCATCTGCTCCGAGAACTCCGCCGCCGACTCGGATGGCGCGTCCCGCGTCACGATCTCCTCGCGTTCGAGCGAGACCAGGAACCCGTCGTCGATCTCGAGCAGCTCGATCACCTGCTTGCGCGTGTAGAAGGTCACGACTCACCTCGCAGGCGGGCGCGGACGTCGCGACCGCCGTAGAGCGGCTCGAGCTCCTTGGCGATGGCGTCGAGCCGCGGGTCGGCCGGGTCGGGGAGCTCGGCGACGAGCCGGACGTAGATGTCCCCGCGCTCGCTCGTGCCGAGCTTCGCCGCGCCCTTGCCGCGCAGCCGCAGCACGCGGCCGCTGGCCGAGTGCGCCGGGATCTTCATCGTGACCGGACCGTCGGGCGTAGGC
>Ga0318568_10000256_pt1 | contig 20250 bp, 14 predicted proteins | sample GRESIP088b5f21_FD_203690 | JGI IMG/M metagenome (GOLD analysis project Ga0318568, IMG submission 203690) | Tropical soil microbial communities from Luquillo Experimental Forest, Puerto Rico - GRE.SIPMG.088b5f21 | ecosystem: Environmental > Terrestrial > Soil > Tropical forest > Bulk soil...
CCGACCGGACGTGCGGGTCCTGACCGGCGGCAGCGTGGACGACAGCGAGGGCTACTTCGTCGCGCCCACCGTGCTGGAATCCACCGACCCGGCCGACGAGGTCTTCGTCACCGAGTACTTCGGCCCCATCCTGGCGGTGCACGTCTACGACGACGCCCGGTATGCGCAGACGGTAGCCCAGGCGGCCGACGTGGCGCCATACGCGCTCACCGGCTCGATCATCGCCCAGGACCGGGCCGCGATCGCCGCCGCCAGCGACGCCTTGCGTTTCTCGGCCGGCAACTTCTACATCAACGACAAGCCGACCGGGGCGGTGGTCGGGCAGCAGCCGTTCGGCGGGGCCAGGGCCAGCGGCACCAACGACAAGGCCGGCTCCATCTTCAACCTGACCCGCTGGGTCAACGCGCGCACCATCAAGGAACTGTTCGTGCCGCCCACCGACTACCGCTACCCGCACATGGGATAACGAAAAGGCGACATCCGGCCAGGTCAGCGGTATCCTGCCCGGGCTGCGGGAGCCGTTCCCACCCGGCGAGGGAAAGCGAACCGGCTTGCTCACCCTAGCGAAGACATGATCTGTGCTCCCAACGCCGGTAACCACGTCCGCACGCTAGATGCCCACCCGGCGCACGGGAACGGCGGAGCCCTGGCGGCTGCCCAGCGCTCCCGGCTCAAATTCCGAAAATGCCTAACCGCGGCGCGAATGAGACGCCTAAACCGGACGCCCGGAATGGGACAGGTCATCCTCGTGTGGACGCCGGGTCGTCAGCGCCCGCTGGACTCCCGTTAACGGACATGACGCAGGCGTGGTGACGGAGGGGTCTGCCCGTGCTTCTTTGAGGTGCCCCGAGTCCTTATGGACGAACGTGGATGATCGTCTTCCCCCCGCGTCGCTCGGCCGGGTTGAGGGCGGCGACGGCATCGTCGAGGGTCGCGACGTTGCCGATGTTGGTCCGCAGCCGTCCGTCCCGCACCCGCTGCACGACCTCACCCAGTTGGGCACGATCGGATTCGACAACGAAATCGACCGCCCGGCCGTCGGCGGGCCGCGCCTGGGCCGGTCCGACGGCGGACACCAGCGTTCCCCCGGCCCGGACCACGCCCGCAGACCGCCTTTGGATGTCTCCGCCGATGACATCGAACACCAGATGGACTCCGCCGACGTCTTCCAGCGCGTCGTTGTCGAGGTCGGCGAACTCCTGCGCGCCGAAGTCGAGCGCCTTCTGGCGGTCGGCGGCGCGTCCGGTGCCGATGACGTACGCGCCGAACTCACGCGCGAGCTGCGTCACCATCGACCCGACGGCGCCGGCCGCGCCGTGCACGAGGACCGTCTGCCCCGCCTGAAAGCGGCCGTGCTCGAACAGTCCCTGCCAGGCGGTCAGCCCCGAAATCGGCAGGCTCGCGCCCACCGTGAAGCCGACGTCACCCGGCAGCGGAGCAAGGTTGCGCGCCTCGACGGCCACATACTCCGCCAGGGTGCCGTCGCGATGCCAGTCCGTGAGGCCGAACACCCGCTGCCCCACCGACAGCCCCGTCGTGCCATAGCCGAGCGCGGTGACCACTCCGGCCAGCTCGTGCCCAGGGATCGACGGCGTCCGGTCACGGCCGCGGCGATCGGTCCAGGTCGAGGGCCACGCCAACTCAGTCGGGACGAATCCCGACGCATGAACCTCAACGACGACGTCGTTTATCGCTGCCGGCGGCTCGGGCCGCTCCACCAGCGTCATCCCGGCCGTTCCCGCAGCCTGGTCCGTCACGACGATCGCTTTCATTTGGACACCTCTGTATCAACCCTCGCCTACACGCCACTTTGGGTCTGTGTCTGTTACCGGCGCCGCACCCCGATGTCTTACCACGCGGGTCGGTGCGAGGAGTCACGCAGGCATGACGTACGCCGGCGCGGGACGTCCAGCCCGGGCGCGGCGAGCTGGTACAGCCGCACCGGCCGGTCCAGGTCCTTCAGCTGCCGCTCGCCTAGGTCCACCAGCGTGAACCCGGGGTCCTCCTCTTCTTCGTCCTCGATAATCGACACGGTCGCCTGCGAGACCAGCACCTGGCCGCCGCGGGCAGCCGCGGAGATACGCGCCGCCCGGTGCACCGCCAGGCCGGTGTAGCCGCCACCGGCCGGGTCCGCGTGCCCAGTGTGAATGCCGATCCGCACCCGCACCCGCCCATCGGCCGGTCAGGCGTGACCCGCCAGCGCCCGCTGGATCGCCAGCGCACACAGCACCGCCTTCTTTGCGCTCGCGAACGCCACGAAGAACGCGTCCCCCTGGGTATCCACCTCATAGCCGTCCTGCGCGGCCACCGCCGCGCGGATCAGCCCCTGGTGCTGGGCCAGCACTAGGGGATAGCGCTCCCGCAGCGCCTTGACCAGCCGGGTCGACCCCCTCGATATCGGTGAACAAGAACGTGACCGACCCGCTGGGAAGCTGCCTCCCCGGCCGCCCCGTCGCCGGCCGTCGGCCTCCGTCGTCACGACCGGCCTCCCGCGATCGCCGCCGCCACGGCCACCGCAACCCTCACCGCGGCGCCCGGGGTGCCGGGCCGCGGGCCCAGCGCCCGCCGCACCGCGCCGACAGCCCCAGCCGGCTCTTCACCGGCGCCGCAACCTCCACTGGAGCCCTCCCCCCACACCAACTCCCAGAGTAGAGGCAACAGACCGCCTGCGCCCAGCATCCGTCGGCCGCAGGCTGCGCCCGCCGCCGGGCGCCCGCCAGGTCACCACCGGCCAACCCAGGGCCGGGCACGCTAACACGCAAGCGTCACCGATCGATCCCTCGGCGCGGCACTCGCGGCCACAGCGATGGTGCGCTTGACCCGGTTTGGTGGACACCTGATTCTGGCCGAAGGGCCGGAGGAGGGAGTCCCGGGTGGGACGTCCATCGAGGTATCCGGATGAGTTCCGGCATCAAGCGGTGCAGATGGCGCTGGCGACGCAAGATTCCCCGGCGTCGGTGGCGCGGTGGCGGGGGATCAGCGAGATGACCCCGCGGAAGTGGGTCGCTAACTATCTCGCGGGGGAGGCGCGGCAGGCGGACCCGCTGGCGGTGAGCCCGTCGGAGTTTGAGGAGCTGCGCCGGCTGCGGTGCGAGGCCGGGGAGCTGCGCGCGGAGAAGGAGATCGTGCGCAAGGCAGCTGACTATTTCGCCCAGGAGACGATCCGGTCTGCCGTTTCCGGTTCGTCGCCGATCACCGTACGCCTACGGCGTCAGGCGGCTCTGCCGGGTCCTCGGTGTCTCCCGCTCGGGGTCCTGCGCCGTCGCCGGCCGGCCGCCACCCCGGCCGCGGCGCCGCCTGCACCTCGCTGGCCTTTTCCGCCCGCGCCGCACAGCTCAAGCCCGGCCAGTCCTTCAGCGCCGCTGGCAGGTGCTGAGACAACGCCGCCGCCGGGTCCCTTCTTCGCCCCCTCAGACGCGAGCTCGCCTGGATCCACGACCGCCGCACCTGGCCCACCCGGGCCGAGCTCCGCCGCGCACCTCGGCTGGCTGGGCGAGCGCGGGGCCCGCGGCTCCCGGAACTCCTTGTGCGCATCAATCCGGGGGCCGCCTGTAACCGGGATGGGCGGGAGCCAATCTGGGAGCCAACTGGCCTAGATTCGGCCAGACGGAAATAGACCGCCCCAGACTCCGCACCGAGCATGCGCCGACGCTGGTGGACGCATTCAGACAGCACCGGAGGGCCGGATTAGCCGCACATGGGCTAGCGAAACCACAGTCCACGCAGGTCAGCGGCACCCTGGCAAACGCGGGGGGAGGCTGTCCCGGTCGCTGCGCTAAGTGGCCAGGATCAGGATCACGCGCATCGCCGGCGCTTGACGTGATTAATGGCGCTGGTGTACAGCAGACAAGTCCGCTCCACGCCGATAGCTGGTGACGGCTCCGGGCCGGCACCACCCGTGAGGAGAGCAGATGACCCGAATCAGGTTTGCCTCAGTTGCGGCAGTCTCCGCGGTCGTGCTCGGGCTGAGTGTGTCGTCCGCCGCCGCGGGCACGAGAAGCAGCCCAGAAACGGTCACCTCGGGAACGGCGGGTGCGAGCATCGCCGCCTGTCTCGCGCACGTCCCGGGCGGTTTGGGCGATGACCGGTACGTCTTCTACCGGCCGGGGTGCACGGGTCACGACGAGCCCGAGCTCGATCCGGTCTCGACGGCGTCGCGCTCCGCGCAGAACATCACGTGGCACGTGCAACTGCCGGCAGACGGGACGTTCCCGGTATCGAGCGTCGGGACGACGTTCTGGTTCGGGGGTACGGTCAAGGACTCGAACCCGCACAAGATCGGCCAGGAGGGATTCCTGGAGCTGCAGTTCTATCCCGACTCCCTCACCAAGAACTGCGGGTCGACTGGAAGCTTCTCCCTCGTGCACGCGCCCAACGTCTATACGGCGTGCTCACCGGTCTGGACGCTGGCGAAGAAGGGGACGCAGATCGCCGAGCCGGCCGCGTTCAACGGGATGCTCATGGACGCTGCGGGAAAGGCGCCGTTCGTCATGCACGCGCTCGACATCGTCGACGTCCACATCTGGGCGCCGGGGACGAGCTCGCCCTACCAGGAGCAGGTCACGGACGAGACGAGCGGACAGACGTCGAGCGTGCTGGTGCTCATCAGCCCGAAGGACGGCCCGCTGACTCCGGAGTTCAGCACGCAGAAGATCGGCAATGCGCTGGACTGGGGCGCCGTGTGGGACACGCCGATGGCATTCGTCTGGGAGATCGGTCACTCGGACCTCTACGGCAGCCATCCCGGCCAGTTCTGCCTGCCGGGCCAGACGTTCTGCGGCTCGTTCAACCACGCCAACTGGGCCGGCTTCAAGCCGATCCGGATCTTCGGCGTTACCTTCGGGGACGGCTCACACCAGCAGCACTGGGCCGCGGTCTCGGATACCGGAGGCAAGGCCGAGATACTCGGCAACTCGTTCGTCGGCCCCACCGACTGCAAGGCGTACGGCGGCCCGTACTGCATCTACCCGTGGTTCTCGTCGGACGGCGCAGCGATCAACTACGGCGTCGGCTCCACCAACCTCGGGGGGGTGGACCAGTTCGCGCAGACGGCAACCTGCCCGTCGACCGGCGTCTTCCCGGATCTGACGTACTGCGACACGATCCTCCCCTAGCCACCGGAGAGACGGCGGGGCCGCACCTGGGCTGACCGGATGCGCGCTGGGCGAGGTGCCCAGCCGGGTCACGGCACGACGTCGTAGCCGATCATGTGGAAGTAGGGACCGCCTTCCTTGGGGTTGGCGAGACCGGGCCGGATGGTGATCGTGTGCGCGCCCGGCCGCGGCCAGCGCCAGGCGAACAGCACCGAATCCGGCAGGGTAAGGCCGGAACTGGACTTGTTCTGCCAGATGCCGGTCTGGTCGAAGGTCTGGCTGCCGTCGATGAAAACCCGGGCGTGGCCAGCCTCACAGCAGATCTCCCCGATCGTGCCGATGATCGCGACCGCGCGCCCGGTGAAGGTGAACGACACCGGGCCGTAGTGCAGGAACAACTCGTGCCGGACGAAGGTGGCGTGCGCCCAGAACCCGGGCTGCGGCGGCCGCCCGTGCGGATCGAGTGCGGCGGCCGCCTGCTCCACGGTGAGGCCGCCGTTGACCTGCCAGACGGTCACCGGCGTCCGCGGCGGCGGGCCGTCGAAGAACCGGTCGTAAGTGCCGGCCGGGCCGGCCGCCGCCGCCGCGGCAGCGGCCGCGGTGAGCAGCCACTGCCGGGCGAACCACTGGTGGCCCAGCGTGGCCAGGTCGTACATGGCTTCCACCAGCGGCTCGCTGATGTCGTTCTCGGCCTGCAGGTCGGTGTACACGCCGGCCGCGTCGGCCAGGTGCGCCTGTACCGCGTGCGCGGTCGCCAGCGCCTGCTGCTGGTAGGACCCCTGGCCGGTGGCCCTGGCCAGCCAGAAGCCGGCCCAGATCATGTTGCCGTTCACCGAGCCGAAGTAGCGGGCCGGCACCTGGCGGCAGGTCCGGCCGCGGTCGAAGACGTACACCGTGTAGAGCGGGACGTGCGGGGACAGGAAGTAGGCCCGGACCGCGTTGTACTCCGCGATGGCCAGCTGCAGGTAGCGCTGGTAGTGGGTGACCTGGTACAGCAGCAGTGCAGCCTTGATGTAGTTGGAGCCGGTTTCCAGCGTCTTGAGCCGGTTCCCGCCGCCCGGCTGCTGGTACAAGACGCTCGGGCAGGCGCCGAACGCGAAGTCGGGCTCGTGCTCGATGGCGACGAAACGGAAGGCGGCCTCGGCCTTGGCCAGCGCGCTCTGGCTGCCGGTGACCTGGTACTCGCGCACGTCGGCGATCGTGTCCCACATCGGCACGTCGCTCCAGGAGGACGAGCCCGGGGTGTACCGGTAGGCGGTGCCGGCCAGCGCGTTCATGATCGGGACCACGGCCCGGTCATGGGTCAGCCGCCAGTGGAAGTACAGCGAGTAGGTGAGCGAGTCGTCGCCCCAGTCCTGGTTGCCGGTCCCGCAGCGAAGGGGCAGGCAGCCGTTCCAGCTGCCAGCGCCGGTGTAGTAGCCCTGTTCCAGCGTGCGCACGGCCCGCTGGCCCAGCACCGCGAAAGCCGGCCCGCTGCTGGCCCTCACCCGGGCCTGGCCGCCGGTGGCCTGCCCCGGGCCGGAACAGCCGGCCAGCGCGAACGCCGCCAGGGCGGTGGCGAGCGCCACCGCCCGGCGGCTGGGCATGCGGCTGAGCATCGGCTGTTCTCCCTGACCTGGACCGGAGCCGTTCCACGGTAGCGCTCTGCCCCCGCTGGCCACGGCCGAAGCGGGCCGCCCAGCGAGCCCGGCCTGACGGCACGGGCGAGGGCCAGCGCCGCGCGGGCCGCTGGCATAAGCTGGCGCCGCCGCCCAGTGGGGCGATCGCGGACCGTGGTGAGCTGGGCCAGGCCGCGGGTCCCGGGCGCTGCCGGCACGAATCCGGAGGTGGGCATTCACCGCCTGGTGCTGTGGAACATCGACCTGACGTTGCTGGACGTCGGGCGGGTGACCCGCGCGGCTTACGCTGAGGCGTACCGGACAGTGACCGGCCGGCCGCTGGTCCGGCTGCCGCAGACGGCCGGGCGGACCGAATCGGAGATCTTCTTCGACGCCCTCGCGCTGAACGAGCGGGGCACCCGCGCCGCCGGCCCGGCTGGCGAGGAACTGCTGGGCGCCTTCACGGCCGAGCTCGCCTCCACCTTCCGCGGCCGGCGGGAGCTGCTCACCCGGGAGGGCTGGCTGCTGCCCGGCGCCCGGGACGCGGTCGCCGGGGTGGCCGCCCTGCCGGGGATGGTGCAAACCGTGCTCACCGGCGCGATCAGGCCGAACGCGATCGAGAAACTGCGCGCCTTCGGGCTGGAGCAGTACTTCGACACCGAGGTCGGCGGCTACGGCTCCGAGGTCTTCCCCAAGGGAGCGCTGCTGCTGACCGCGCGGAGCCGGGCGGCCCGGAAGTACCGGGTGGACTTCCCGGAGCGGGCGACGGTGTATGTGGCCGACTCGGCCCGGGATGTGGCCGCGGCCCGGATGGCCGGTGTCCGCTCCGTGGCCGTGGCCAGCGGCCGCTCATCGGCCGCCGAACTGCGCGACGAGGGCGCCGACGTGGTGCTGGCCGACCTCGCCGAACCGGGTCACGTGGTACGCGCCATCGACCGCCTGACCAGCCCGGCGGCCGCGGGCTGACGGGCTGCCGCGGGCTGGCGGGCGGGCAGCCGGCCGGCCGCGGCGGGACGGATGGCTGACCGGCCTGGGCGGAGTGGCCGGCGGCGGCCCCGGTAGGTTGACGCCGTGGCTGAGGACCCGGACCGGGTAGCGCTGGCTGTCATCGCCCGCGAGTGGGGCCGGATCGGGTGCATCGGCTTCGGCGGCCCGCCCGCGCACATCGCGCTGCTGCGGCGGCTGTGCGTCGACGACCGGGGCTGGCTGGCGGCGGGCGAGTTCGAGGACGGGGTGGCGGCCGTCAACCTGCTGCCCGGCCCGGCCTCGACCCAGCTGGCGATCTATTGCGCGTGGCGGCTGCGGGGAGCGGTGGGAGCGCTGGTGGGTGGGCTGTCCTTCATCGTGCCCGGCCTGATCGTGATCCTCGCGCTGGCGTCGCTGTTCCTGGCCGCGCACCCACCGGGCTGGGTGTCTGGCCTCGCACTGGGGGCGGGTGCGGCCGTGCCCGCGGTGGCGCTGGCGGCGGCCATCCAGCTGATCCCGGCCAGCTGGCGCCGCGCCGGAACGGTGCCGCAGGCCACGGCGGAGGTGCCTGCGGACGGGTCGGCCGTGACACCGGCCACGGCGCGGGCGCGGGCCGCGGTTCGCGCCGCTCACCTGCGCTGGGGTGGATACCTGGCGGCCGGGGCAGCCGCGTCCGCCCTGCTCGGGCCATGGCTGGTGCTGGTACTGGCGGCAGCCGGGCTGATCGAGGTCACGGTGCGGGCCGGCGGCCGGGCCGGCCGCGCGGGCCGCCCGTCGCCTCCGGCCGGGATCCTGGCGCTGGCCACCGGTGGCACGGCGACCGCGGCCGGGCTGGCCGCGGTCGCGTGGGTGGCGTTCAAGGTCGGCGCGCTGTCCTACGGCGGCGGTTTCGTGATCATCCCGCTGATGCAGCGCGACGCCGTGCATACCTATCACTGGATGAGCTCCGCGCAGTTCCTGACCGCGGTGGCGCTCGGGCAGGTCACGCCCGGTCCGGTGGTGCAGACGGTGGCCGTGGTGGGATACGCCGCCGCCGGGGTGGCCGGCGGGCTGCTCGCCTCGGCGGTCGCGTTCACCCCCTCCTTCGCCTTCGTGCTGGGCGGTGCGCGCTCCTTTGGGCGGCTCCGCGCTAACCCTGGCGTGCAGGCGTTCCTGACCGGAGCCGGGCCGGCGTCGATCGGGGCCATCGCCGGGGCGGCCGTGCCACTCGCCCTGTCGCTGGCCCATCTATGGCAGGTGGCCGTGCTGGCGGTAGCGGCCGGCTGGCTGATCGGGCTGCGGCGCGGGGTGGTGACCGGCATCGTCGGCTCGGCCGCTCTCGGCGTGATCGTATTCCTGGCGGGAGGGCCGGTGGGATGACGGCGCGGCCACCGCATGACCTCCGCCCAGGCGGCCTCATGACCGCCGGCCCCGCGTTGCGGGGACCAGGGCCAGGGGCCGATGCTGGGCCCATGGCGATCGGTGATCAGGTGGTGCCGGGACTCCCCAGCGGCGACTACGGCGAGGTGCTGTGGGAACCCACACCCGAACTCATCGGGCGGGCGCGGATGAGTGACTACCGGCGCTGGCTGGCCGGCCGTGGCGTGGCGGCCGGCGGCCCCGCCGCGACTACCCCGGCCGGCGCCGCCCAGGACTACCGCACGCTCTGGCAGTGGTCGGTGGACGAGCCGGCCGCGTTCTGGGGGTCGCTGTGGGACTACTTCGGGGTGCTGGGCGGCCGCGGGGACGGGCCGGTGCTGGCCGGCACGATGCCGGAGGTGACCTGGTTCGGCGGCAGCACCCTCAACTACGCGCGCAACGCCTTGCGGCCCGCGCTCACCGAGCCGGGCCGGGCCGCGGTCATCGCTCGCGACGAGGACGGTCAGCAGGTCACCCTCAGCTACGGCGAGCTGGCCGCCGAGGTGGCCCGGGTGCGGGCCGGGCTGGCGGCGCTGGGGGTGACCAGGGGTGACCGGGTGGCCGCCTTCCTGCCGACCGTCCCGGCCGCGCTCATCGGCCTGCTCGCCACCGCCAGCCTGGGGGCGATCTGGTCCTCCTGCTCACCCGATTTCGGGGCGCACAGCGTGATCGACCGGTTCGCGCAGATCGCGCCGAAGGTGCTGCTCGCGGCCGGGCACTACCGGTATGGCGGCAAGGAGTTCGACCGCCGGCCGGCGGTGGCCGAGATCGCCGCCGCGCTGCCAGGCCTGGCCACCGTGATTACGGTCGGCGGCACCGGTCCCGCCCCGCCACCGGGCGTGGCGGCGGTGCCGTTCGAAGCGCTGCCCGGCGGCGGGACGGACCCGGACTACGCCGAGGTTCCGTTCGGCCATCCGTTGTGGGTGCTGTACTCGTCCGGCACCACCGGGCTGCCCAAGCCGATCGTGCACAGCCATGGCGGCATCGTGCTGGAGCATCTGAAGGCACTCTGCCTGCACCAGGACCTCGGCCCGGGCGACGTGTTCTGCTGGTACACCACCACCGGCTGGATGATGTGGAACTATCTGGCCGGTGGCCTGCTGGCGGGTGCCACGATCGTGGCCTACGACGGCAGCCCCGCCTACCCCGGTACCGACGCGATGTGGCGGCTGGTGGCCGATACGAAGATCACCTACTTCGGTACCAGCGCGCCGTACCTGATGGCCTGTGCCAAGGCCGGGCTCGCCCCCGGCCAGGACCTGGACCTGTCCGCGCTGCGCGGCATCGGCTCGACCGGCTCACCACTGCCGCCGGAGGGCTTCCGGTGGGTCTACCAGCGGGTGGGCGCGCGGCTGCAGCTGGGCTCGTTCTCCGGCTGCACCGACCTGTGCACCGGCTTCGTCGGCCCGTCCCCGCTGCTGCCGGTGCGGGCGGGCGTCATCTCCGGCCCGTGCCTGGGCGCCAAGGTGGAGGCCTACGACAGCGCGGGCCGCCCGGTCACCGGGCAGGTCGGCGAACTGGTCATCGCCGGGCCGATGCCGTCGATGCCGACCGGATTCTGGAACGATCCGGCCGGGGAGCGCTACCGGGCCAGCTACTTCGGCACCTACCCGGGGGTGTGGCGGCACGGTGACTGGATCACGATGCTGCCTGATGGCGGCTGTGTCATCTTCGGCCGGTCCGACGCCACCTTGAACCGGGGCGGGGTACGGATGGGCACCAGCGAGTTCTACCGGGTGGTGGAGCGGCTGCCGGAGATCGCCGACAGCCTGGTGGTCGACACCGGCCAGCTGGGCGCGGCGGGCCGGCTGATCCTCTACGTGGTCCTCGCCGACGGCTGCCAGCTCGACGATGCCCTGATCACGCGGCTGAAGTCGGCCGTGCGGGCCGAGCTGTCGCCCCGGCACGTGCCGGACGAGATCCATCAGGTGCCCGGCGTGCCGCGGACCCTGTCCGGCAAGAAGCTGGAGGTGCCGGTACGGCGGATCCTGCTGGGCACCCCGGTGGCGGAGGCGGCCGACCCGGACGCCATCGCCAACCCCGAGGTCCTGGCTCTGTTCACCCCCCAAGCGCCGCCCGCGTAGAGTCAGAATCAGGCCAGGCAGGGCGATCAACGGTGATCGAGGAAAGCGCGTGACATCAGCAGAGCAGCGCGTGGCATCGGCGGGACAGCGGGCTGCGACGGGCACCAGCGAGGCGGTTCAGGCCCTGCTGGAGGAGGCAGCCGGAGCCGCCGCGGCGGCGGGGGCGAGCGAACTCGGCGTCGGTGACCTGGTCAGCTATCTCACCAGTTACTACCGGCTGGTGGCGGCCGAGGATCTGCTCCCGTACGGGCCAGCGGCGATCGGCGGGATCGCCACCGAGCACGCCCGGCTGGCCGCCCGCCGCCCGCAGGGCCGCGCGCTGGTGGAGGTCCGGGCGGCTGGCCAGAGCACTTCGCTGGACGAGGTGCGGGGTGTGGTCGACATCGTCACCGACGACATGGCGTTCCTGGTCGACTCGATCATGATGGAGCTGAGCCGGCACAACCTGGACAGTTATCACATGATCCATCCGCAACTGCTGGTGCGGCGGGACGTCAGCGGGGAACTGTGGGAGGTGGTCGGCCCGCCGGTCGAGGGACGGCACGGGCACGACGAGATCGCCGAGTCGTGGATGCACATTGAGATCGACACCACCGGGGAAGACCTTGATCAGCTCGACAAGGACCTGCACCGGGTGCTGGCCGACGTCCGGGTGGCGGTCGAGGACTACCCGAAGATGCAGGGCACGGCGCTGCTGCTGGCCGACCGGCTGGCCGCTGAGGGCCCGGCCGCGCCGGCCGAGACCCAGGCCCTGCTGCGCTGGCTGGCCGACAACCACTTCACCTTCCTCGGTTACCGCGAATACGACCTGACCGAGGGCCCGGACGGGATGGGACTGATCGCGGTGCCCGGCACCGGGCTGGGGCTGCTGCGGCACGACAAGCGCGGGCCGTCGTCGTTCGCCGCGCTGCCGCCGGAAGTGCGGGCCCGGGCAAAGGACCCGCAGCGGCTGATCCTGACCAAGGCCAACTCCCGCTCCACCGTGCACCGGCCCGCCTACCTCGATTACATCGCCATCAAGCGGGTCGACCAGGCCGGTCAGGTGAATGGCGAGTACCGGTTCATCGGGCTGTACACACACGCCGCCTACCACGAGAGCATCGCCCGGATCCCGGTGCTGCGGCGCAAGCTGGCCGGTGTGCTGGAGCAGGCCGGGGTCGCCACGGACAGCCACGATGGCCAGGACCTGGCCGAGATCCTGGAGGGCTACCCCCGGGAGGAACTGTTCCAGATCTCCGTGGAGGAACTGACCCCCATCGCGCTGGGCGTGCTCCGGCTGCGGATGCACCGGCAGACCCGGCTGTTCCTGCGCCGGGACGTCTACGGCCGGTTCATGTCCTGCATGGTCTACCTGCCACGGGACCGCTACACCACGCCGGTGCGGCTGCGCGCCCAGGAGATCCTGCGGCAGGCGCTGAACGGGGTGTCGGTCGAGTACAGCGCCACCGTGGGGGACTCGCCACTGGCCCGGCTGCACGTGGTGGTACGGGCCAGGAAAGGCACCTCACTGCCGGACGTGGACCCGGCCGCGCTGGAGGCCGCGGTCGCCGCGGCCGTCCGCAGCTGGGACGACGACCTGGCCACTGAGGCTGCCCGCAAGCTCGGCGAGGGACCGGCCCGGGTGCTGCTCGGCCTGTGCGCCGTCGGGATACCGGAGACCTACAAGACCGACGTGCCCGCGGCGAACGCGCTCACCGACTTGCTGCGGATCCAGCAGTTGCTGGCCGACGGCCAGCACACCGCGTTCGACCTGTGGGAGGCCGAGAGCTACACCGGCGGCCGCCCGGTCACCGACCTGTCCCGGCAGGGCGTCTGGCGGCTCACCATTTACCGGACCGGATCCCCGATCACGCTCACCGACGTGCTGCCCCGGCTGCAGCACATGGGTGTTGAGGTGGTGGATGAGCACCCGTACGAGTTCGCCGGCCCGGGAGCGGCCACGCCGTTCTGGATCTATGACTTCGGGCTGAGGCGCAGTACCGAAGCGGGCCAGGCCGCGCCGCCGCCCGGGCATCCGGGGCCGGTCAAGGCCATGTTCGAGGATGCGCTGCTGGCGCTGTGGCGGGGCGACATCGAGGACGACGGGTTCAACGCGCTGGTGCTCAACGCCCACCTGACCTGGCTGCAGGTGGTGGTGCTGCGCGCCTACGCGAAGTACCTGCGGCAGGCGGGCATCGCGTTCAGCCAGCGCTACATCGAGCGGGTGCTGGCGCTGAACGTGTCCATCACCCGGCTGCTGATCCGGCTGTTCGAGTCCCGCTTCGACCCGGCCCGCGGCCAGGGCGAAGCCGAACGCAGCGAGGCCATTACCGAGGAGATCCGCGGCCAGCTGGACGAGGTCGCCATTCTCGACCACGACCGGATCCTGCGCAGCTATCTCGGGCTGATCCTGGCCACCTTGCGGACTTCGCATTTCCAGAACGGCCCGAGGCCGGGCTTGGCCGAGCCGGACGGGCCGCCGTACCTGGTGGTCAAGCTGGAGGCCGACCGGATTCCGGAGCTGCCCGCTCCCCGGCCGCGGTTCGAGCTGTTCGTCTACTCGCCCCGGCTGGAGGCGGTGCACCTGCGGTTCGCCCCGGTGGCCCGGGGCGGCCTGCGCTGGTCGGACCGGCGGGAGGACTTCCGGACCGAAATCCTCGGGCTGGCTAAGGCACAGGAGGTCAAGAACTCGGTCATCGTGCCGTCCGGGGCCAAGGGCGGGTTCGTCTGCAAGCAGCTGCCTGATCCGGCCGACCGGGAGGCCTACCAGGCCGAGGTGCGCGGCTGCTACCAGACCTTCATCCGGGCGATGCTGGATGTGACCGACAACCTGCGATCCGGCCAGGTCATCCCGCCCACCGGCGTGGTCCGGCACGACCGGGACGATCCCTACCTGGTGGTCGCGGCGGACAAGGGCACCGCCACCTTCTCCGACACCGCCAACGAGATCGCCCAGCAATACGGGTACTGGCTGGGCGACGCGTTCGCGTCCGGCGGGTCGGCGGGCTATGACCACAAGAAGATGGGCATCACCGCCCGCGGTGCGTGGGAATCGGTCAAGTTCCACTTCGCGACACTCGGCGTGAATGTCGACCGCGACGACTTCACGGTGGCCGGGATCGGCGACATGTCGGGGGACGTGTTCGGCAACGGCATGCTGCTGTCGGAGCACATCAAGCTGGTGGCGGCGTTCGACCACCGGCACATCTTCCTGGATCCCATGCCCGATCCGGCGGCCAGCTTCGCCGAGCGGCAGCGGATGTTCGAGCTGCCCAGATCATCCTGGGCGGACTACGCCCCCGCGCTGATCTCGGCCGGTGGCGGGGTATGGCCGCGGACGGCCAAGTCGGTGCCGATCTCGCCGCAGGCGCGGCAGGTGCTGGGCCTGGATGACGCGGTCATCTCGCTGGTGCCGGACCAGCTCATCTCGGCGATCCTGGCGGCGCCGGTGGACCTGCTGTGGAACGGCGGGATCGGCACCTACGTCAAGGCGAGCTCGGAAACCCACGCCGATGCCGGGGACCGGGCCAACGACGCGGTCCGGATCGACTCCACTCGGCTGCGGGCCAAGGTGGTCGCCGAGGGCGGCAACCTCGGCCTGACCCAGAGCGGCCGGATCGAGTACGCGCTGGCCGGGGGACTGGTCAACACCGACTTCATCGACAACTCAGCCGGGGTGGACACCTCCGACCACGAAGTGAACATCAAGATCCTGCTGGCCGAGAGCCAGGCCGAGGGTGAGCTGACGCCGCAGGCCCGGACCGAGCTGCTGCACGCGATGACCGATGAGGTCGCCACCCTGGTGCTGCGGCAGAACGCGGACCAGAACCGGGCGCTGGCCGCGGCCCGCGCGCAGGCCGCCCAGATGCTCCACGTGCACGCGCGCTACCTGCGCAGACTGGAGCGGGACCGGCGGGTAAGGCGGCACATGGACTCGCTGCCGGGGGAGAAGGAGATCGCTGAGCGGCGGTCGGCAGGGCTGGGCCTGACCAGCCCAGAGTTTGCGGTGCTGCTCGCCCAGGCAAAGATCTCGGCCGTGCAGGACGTGCTCGAATCGGACCTGCCCGATGACGGGTTCCTGCGCTCGGTGCTGTCGGACTACTTCCCGGCGCCGCTGCGGAGCACCTACGCCAGCCGGATGGATCAGCACCCGCTGCGGCGGGAGATCATCACCACCGTCGTCGTCAACGACATGGTGAACGAGTCGGGGACGACGTTCCTGTTCCGCATGAACGAGGAGACCGGGGCTCGCACGCCCGACATCAGCCGGGCCTGGCTGGTGGCCAGGGACGTGTTCGACATGGCCGGTTTCTGGCGGGAAGTGGAGGCGCTGACCGGCAGCGTAGACGTGCCCACCCAGATCTCGCTGCTGCTGGAGGGGCGCAAGCTGACCGAGCGGGCGACCCGCTGGCTGCTGCAGACCCGGCGGCAGCCGTACGCGATCGGCGAGATGGTGGACTTCTTCTCAGCCGGAGTGGCCGCGGTCGAGGCGGACCTGCCCAAGCTGCTGACCGGCCGGGACCTGGCCGGCTACACCGAACGGCGGGAGGCCTACACGGCCCGGGGGGTGCCCACCCGGCTGGCGGAGCGGGCCGCCGCGATGATCCCTGCGTACTCATCCTTCGACATCGTGGAGATCGCCACCAGCACCGGCCGCGACATCAGCGAGACTGCCGAGGTCTACTTCGACCTTGCCGACCGGCTGCAGATGAGCCGCCTGCGGGACCAGATCGTCGCGCTGCCGCGGGACGACCGGTGGAACACCATGGCCCGCGGTGCGCTGCGGGACGACCTGTTCGCGGCGCACGCCGCACTGGCCGCCGACGTGCTGATGTCCACCGGGCCGGGCACACCGGAGCGGCGGCTGGCGGAGTGGGTGAGCCAGAACGATGCGACGGTGCGGCGGGCAGCCGACATCTTCTCCGAGATCTGGGAGAGCGACCGGTTCACGGTCGCCACCCTGTCGGTGGCGGTGCGGGCCATCCGATCGCTGGTCACCGGGGGTGCCGCGGCCGCACCGGCCGGCCCGGCCGCTCGCGTAGGCTTTCCGGCATGACAAGTACCGACCCGGCAGCCGAAATCTCGGAACTGTCATCGACTCTGGCGTCGGTGGCTGCCGTCCTGGATCCGGATGCCATGCGGGGGGAGGCGGACCGTCTCCGGGAGCAGGCCGGTGACCCCGGACTGTGGGATGACCAGGAGCGCGCGCAGGCGGTCACCCGCCGGCTGTCCTACCTGGAAGGCGAGCTGGCCCGGCTAGACAACCTGCAGCGCCGGCTCGAGGACACCAAGGTCATGTTCGAGCTGGCCGACAGCGAGCACGACGAGCCGACCAGGGAAGAGGCGCTCCGCGAACTGGCCGCGCTGCGCAAGGAGATCCAGCAGCTCGAGGTCAGGACGCTGCTGTCCGGCGAGTACGACGCGCGGGAGGCGCTGATCTCCATCAACTCCCAGGCCGGCGGGGCGGACGCGGCCGACTTCGCGCAGAACCTGCAGCGGATGTACCTGCGCTGGGCAGAGCGGCACGGCTACCCGACCGAGGTCTACTACACCTCCTACGCCGAAGAGGCCGGCCTCAAGTCCACCACCTTCGCGATCAAGGCGCCGTATGCCTACGGGACGCTGCGGGGGGAGCACGGCACCCACCGGATGGTGCGCATCTCCAAGTACGACAACCAGGGCCGGCGGCAGACCTCGTTCGCCGGGGTGGACGTGATCCCGGTGGTCGAACAGGCGGACGACATCGACATCCCCGAGGACGAGATCCGGGTAGACGTGTACCGGTCAAGCGGGCCGGGCGGCCAGGGGGTGAACACCACCGACTCGGCGGTCCGGCTGACCCACCTGCCGACTCAGATTGTGGTCTCCTGCCAGAACGAGCGCAGCCAGATGCAGAACAAGGCGACCGCGATGGCAGTGCTCAAGGCCAAGCTGCTGGAGCGCAAGCGGGAGGAGCAGGCGGCCAAGCTGGCCAACCTGCGCGGGGAGACCACCAGCAGCTGGGGCACCCAGATCCGGAACTACGTGCTGCACCCCTACCAGAGCGTCAAGGACGTGCGGACGGGGATGGAGACCGGTAATACCAGCGCGGTGCTGGACGGCGAGATCGACGATTTCATTGACGCGGAGATCCGCTGGCTCCGCAAGCAGGAGGCAGGCGGGGACGGCTAAGCCAGCTGACGGCCAGGCCGGATGCTAGCGTGCGAGCTGAATCCAGAGGGTGAACAGCAGCAGCGCCAGCAGGACGGCGGCGATCAGCGGCAGGCTGAAGCCGGGAGAGTGCCGGTGAACCTGGGCCCGGGCGGCCTGGCAGGCCGGGCAGCGGGCTTCTACCACCGGTGACCCGCACTGGGCGCAGATCAGGTGTTCGCAGCTCATCGGTGTTCCCCCTGGCCTGGTGCGTTCCCGGTCACTTCACCAGTGTTGCACGTCTGAATTCAGTTTCCCCCCTAGACTGTCGTCTGGCCAGGCCCGGCTGAGCACCATAACCCGGGCCGGCCTGGCACAGCAGCGGCCGCCCGGCCCCCGCGGCCGCACCGGTCCTTATTCGTCGAGCGCGTGTGATGGGCCAGTGATCCACTTCGATAACGTCACCAAGACGTATGCAAATCAGAGCAGGCCTGCTCTGGAGAACGTCAGTCTCGATGTCGAGAAGGGCGAATTCGTCTTCCTGGTCGGACCGTCCGGCTCGGGGAAGTCCACCTTCCTGCGGCTGATCTTGCGCGAGGAGCGGCCCAGCGACGGCCGGATCTATGTGGCTGGCAAGGACCTGGCCAGGCTCACCAACTGGAAGGTGCCCTACCTGCGGCGCCGGATCGGGTGCGTGTTCCAGGACTTCCGGCTGCTGCCGAACAAGAGCGTCTACCACAACGTGGCGTTCGCCCTGCAGGTCATCGGCAAGCCGCGCCGGTTCATCCGCAAGGTCGTGCCTGAGGTGATCGACCTGGTGGGGCTGGAGGGCAAGCACGACCGGATGCCCGACGAGCTGTCTGGTGGGGAACAGCAGCGGGTGGCGGTGGCCCGGGCATTCGTTAACCGGCCGATGATCCTGCTCGCTGACGAGCCGACCGGGAACATAGACCCGGCCACGTCGATCGGGATCATGAAGGTGCTGGACCGGATCAACCGGACCGGTACCACGGTCGTGATGGCGACGCACGACGCGGCGATCGTGGATTCCATGCGCAAGCGGGTCATCGAGCTTGAGTACGGCAAGGTCGTCCGTGACCAGTCACGCGGGGTATACGGCCAGGCGTACTGACCAGGCCGGCCAGGCCAGCCCGGCCGGCCGAGAGCCACCGATTGGCGAGGTAACGCGAGCATGCGGGCACAGTTCGTTCTGCAGGAGGTCTGGACCGGCCTCCGGCGCAATCTGACCATGACGATCGCACTGGTCGTGGTGGTCGCGATCAGCCTGGCGCTGCTCGGTACCGGCCTGCTGTTCGTCAAGCAGGTGGACAACACCCGGACCTACTGGCAGGGCAAGGTCCAGCTGTCCATCTACCTGTGCACCACCACCAGCGTGAGCCCGCAATGCCATCAGAACGGGCCGGCCACCCAGACGGAGAAGAACCAGATCGCCGCGGACCTGCGGGCACTGCCACAGGTTGAGAAGGTCTACTACGAGTCGCAGGCGCAGGCGTACCAGCACTTCCGGCAGGACTTCTCGCGGGATCCCTCGTTCACGAACCTGGTTACCAGGTCCGAGATTCCCGACTCGTTCCAGGTGAAGCTGCGCAACGCGGCGGCAGACTTCAACATCGTGGCGGGCACGGTGCAGGGCCGTCCGGGGGTTGACCAGATCGTCAACGACTCATCCATCCTGGCCAAGTTCTACAAGCTGCTCGACGGCGCCAGGAACGCGGTGGTGATCATCGCGATCGTGCTGATTATCGCCGCCGTGCTGCTGGTGGCGAACACGATCCGGCTCTCGGCCTTCAACCGCCGCCGGGAGACGGCGATCATGCGGCTGGTCGGCGCCTCGAACTTCTACGTGCAGCTGCCCTTCCTGGTCGAGGGCATCATCGCCGGCCTGTTCGGCTGGCTCATCGCGGCGGGCCTGCTGATCGCGGTGAAACAACTCGGGCTCGACACCCTGCAGCAGTACTTCCCCTACAACATCCAGCTCACCGCGGCTGACCTGGTCGAGGTCATCGTGCTGGCGATGGTAATGGGTGTGCTGCTGTGCGGTGTCACCTCATTCGTCACCCTGCGCCGCTACCTGCGCGCGTGAGGCCGGCGACTGCCAGGGCCATGGCGGCCGACCCAGGGCGCAGGGTTGTTGCCCGCAACCGCCGGGCGAGGCACGATTATCACATCGAGGATGTCGTTGAGGCCGGCCTCGTCCTCACCGGCACCGAGGTGAAGTCCCTGCGTGCTGGCCGCGCCTCCCTGACCGATGGGTACGGCCAGATCACCGATGGTGAAGTGTGGCTGCTCGGGGTGCACATCCCTGAGTACACACATGGCACCTGGACCAATCACGAACCCAGGCGCCCCCGCAAGCTGCTGCTGCACCGGAAGGAGATCGACAGGCTCGCCAGCAAGACCGCCGAGCGCGGCCTCACCCTGATCCCGCTCTCGCTGTACTTCTCCAACGGGAAGGCCAAGGTCGAGCTGGCGGTGGGCCGTGGCAAGAGGACCTATGACAAGCGCCAGGACCTGGCGCAACGAGACGCTGCCAGAGAGGTTGAACGTGCCCTCCGGCGGCGAAGGTAGCGGAGGGGCAGGCGATGGCCTCCTACCGTAGGCGGGGCTCGCACGCGGCCCGGCCGGTCACCGCTCCCTTCGTCACCGACAAGCAGGCACCGGAAAACGGCGCCGGCGGAGACCGGCCGGTGACGGGCGGCATCCCGGGGGATGCCCGGAGGAGCGTACGGGGGATGAGCTTGAGTGTGTTCCGCGGCCCGCCGTCGCTAGCCAAGGTGATAGCGGCGGTTATCGCGGCCGGCCTGGTCGTGGCCGTCTTCGCGGGCGGGCTCTGGTCCACACCCTCCGCCGAGCCCACGGTGGAGGCCTTCTTGCTGGCCTGGCAGGACAACCAGTACCAGGCGGCCGCCCAGCTGACCACCGGCAACCCGGCGGTGGTGGCGCGCGCGCTGCAGGATGCCTACTACCAGCTGGACGCGGCGG
>Ga0318568_10000262_pt1 | contig 20100 bp, 11 predicted proteins | sample GRESIP088b5f21_FD_203690 | JGI IMG/M metagenome (GOLD analysis project Ga0318568, IMG submission 203690) | Tropical soil microbial communities from Luquillo Experimental Forest, Puerto Rico - GRE.SIPMG.088b5f21 | ecosystem: Environmental > Terrestrial > Soil > Tropical forest > Bulk soil...
GGCCACCCGGTGGCCCGGCTCGACCTCGCGCAGCTCGGGGACCTCGACCGCGCACCGCTCCTGCGCGTTCGGGCACCGCGTTCGGAACCGGCACCCCGACGGCGGGGCGATCGGGCTCGGCGGCTCGCCCTGCAGCGGGGCGTGCTGGTGCGCGTGCGAGGGGTCGGGCTCGATCGCCGAGGCGAGCAGCGCGCCCGTGTACGGGTGGCGCGGGGACCGGTAGAGGCCGTCGGCCGTCCCCACCTCGCAGAGCCGACCGAGGTACATCACCGCCACGTGGTCCGAGACGTTCTTCACGACCGCGAGGTCGTGGGCGATGAAGAGGATCGTGAGGCCGTAGCTGGCCTTGAGGTCCTCTAGGAGGTTCAGGATCTGGGCCCGGATGGAGACGTCGAGCGAGGAGACCATCTCGTCGCAGATCAGCACCTTCGGCCGCATGACGAGCGCGCGCGCGATGCTGATCCGCTGGCACTGGCCGCCCGAGAAGCTCCGGGGATAGCTCATCGCCACGATCCCTGGGTCGAGGCCGACGGCCTCGAGCATCTCGTCCACGATCCGCGTGCGCTCCGCGCCCTTGGCCGAGTGCCAGATGTCGAGCGGCTCGGCCACGATGTCGCGGACGCGTCTGCGGGGGTTGAGCGACGAGATCGGGTCCTGGAAGATCATCTGGAGCCTCGTGCGCTCGCGGCGGAGCGCCCGGGACCGGCAGGTCGTGAGCTCGACGTCGCCGAGCCGGACCGTCCCCGAGGTCGGCCGGATGATCTGCGCGATGGCGCGGCCGGCCGTCGACTTCCCGCACCCGGACTCCCCGACGAGCCCGAGCGTCTCGCCCTCGATGAGCCCGAGCGAGATCCCGGACACCGCGTGGACGGTGTGCCCGCCGCGGGTGAAGTTGACGTGCAGGTCCCGCGTCTCGAGGAGCGGTCGGGCGGGTGCCCCGGGCTCAGCCGACACGGGACGCCCCCGCGGTGAGGGTCACCGGCGCGACACCCCTCGGGTGCCAGCACGCGTAGAGGTGGTCGGGCTCGCCCGGGTCGGCGACGAGCGGCGGCGCCTCCTCGTGGCACCGGTCCGTCGCGTACAGGCAGCGCGGGGAGAACGCGCACCCGGAGGGCCGCCGCACGAGGTCGGGCGGACGGCCCTCGATCGCGCGGAGCCGGGTGTGGCTCGCGTCGGCCATCCTCGGTGTCGAGGAGAGCAGCGCCTCGGTGTAGGGCATCCGCACGTTCGCGAAGAGCCGCTTGGTCGGCGCGAGCTCGGCGACGCGTCCCGCGTACATCACCATGATCCGGTCGGTCCGCGTGGCGACGATGCCGAGGTCGTGGGTCACGAGGATCATCGCCATCCGGCGGATCCGCTGGGCCTCGTCGAGCAGGTCGAGGATCTGCGCCTGGATGGTCACGTCCAGGCTGGTCGTCGGCTCGTCGGCGAGGAGCAGCTCAGGGCCGCACGCGAGCGCGATCGCGATCATCACCCGCTGGCGCATCCCGCCGCTCAGCTGGACCGGGAAGCACCGCGCGCGGATCTTGGGCTCCGGGATTCCGACCTGGGTGAGGAGCGTGACCGCGGACTCGTTCGCCACGCGCTTCGAGAGCTTGAGATGGAGGCGGAGCGTCTCGGCGATCTGCTGCCCGACCCGGTGCACGGGGTTGAGGGACGTCATGGGGTCCTGGAACACCATCGCGATCCTGGGTCCCCACATCGAGCGCAGCGTCGCCTCGCTCGCACCGACGAGCTCGCGCCCGTCGAAGCGGACCGACCCCTCGAGCAGCGTCCCCCGTCCGGGCAGCAGGCCCATGATCGACCGCGAGAGCACGGTCTTGCCCGACCCCGACTCGCCGACGATCCCGAGCGTCTCGCCGCGGTCGAGGTCGAGCGAGACGCCGTCGACCGCGACGAGCGGGCCGCGCGGGGTCTGGAACGTCGTCCGGAGGTCCCGCACCTCGAGGAGCCGGTGCGAGCCGGCGGCCGCGGGGGTCTGGGCCCCGTTCGTGCTCACAGCCGTGCCTCGCCCGGGTCGAACCGCGCCTGCAGCCGCGCCCCGACCGTGAAGAGCGCGACGAGCGTGAGGAAGAGCGCGAGCGCAGGCCCGAGCTTGAAGGCGAGCGTCGCGCCCAGGTCGTTGCCGGCGTCGTTGATCATGTTCCCCCACGACGGCGTCGGCGGCGAGACGCTGAACCCGAGGAACGAGAGCGCCCCCTCGACCGCGATCAGCCCGCCGAGCGTGAAGATCGTGTAGACGAGGATCGACGGCGCGACGCTCGGGAAGATGTCGTGGAAGAGCACCCGCGGCGAGGTGGCGCCCTGCGACCGGGCCGCCGTGATGTACTCCTTCGTCGCGGTCGAGAGCGTCGCCGCGCGGATCAGCCGGTAGATCAGCGGGACGCTGAACAGGCTCAGCACGAGGATCACGTGCAGCTGGCTGCGGCCCCAGAAGTCGAGGATCGCGATGACCGCGATGATCGCCGGGAACGCGAGCCCGCAGTACATGAAGAACGAGAGCGCCGCGTCGAACCGACCCCGGGCGTAGGCGGAGAGCATCCCGAGCGTCGCACCGACCGTCATCCCGATGACGGTGGCCGAGACGGCGATCGTGAGCGACGTGCGCGTCCCGAAGACGGCGCGGGCGAACACGTCGCGGGTGAGCTGGTCCGTGCCGAGCAGGTGGTGCCACGACGGTCCCTGGTTCGGGCCGGCGAAGAGGTTGAGGGCGTTCGGGTCCTGCACCGGGAGCAGCGGCGCGAAGACGGCGGCGAAGACGATGAGGCTGAGCCAGCCGATGCAGACCCAGAACGTGACGCCGAGCGGCTTGCGCTTGGCCCTGGGCTTGGGCGCCTCCTCCGGCGCCGGTGCGGGGACGACGCCGGCCGCCCGCTCCGGTGCCGGGATGGTCCCGGCGTAGGCGGCGGCGACCTCGTCACGCACGGGCGATCCTCGGGTCCACGAACGTCGTGATGATGTCGATCGCGAAGTTCACGATCACGATGATGAGCGCCGAGACGAGCGCGATCCCCTGCACCACCCGGAAGTCCTTGCTCCCCACCGCCTGGACGAGCTCGGACCCGATCCCCTGGAGCCCGAACTTGTACTCGACGATGAAGAGCCCGGTGATGAGCAGCGCGACGTTGTTGCCGGTGCTGGTGAGGACCGGGACCGACGACGGTCGCAGCGCGTGTCCCCAGAGGATCCGGTTGGTCGTCAGCCCCTTCGAGCGCGCGACGGTTATGAAGTCCTCCTGCAGGGTGTTGCCCATCTCGGCCCGGAGGAAGCGGTAGTAGATCGCGAGGGTCCCGAGCGCGACGATGAACGAGGGCAGGAACAGGACCTGCAGCGACGTCCACAGATCGGTGAAGAACCCGGCGCCGGGCGGGAAGGGCTGCGAGTCCACCCCCGGGAAGATGTGGTGCTGCACCGTCAGGAGCTGGAGGAACCACGTGATCAGGATGAACCCCGGAAGGCAGTAGAAGGCGAACGTGATCGAGCTGGAGCCGGCGTCCAGCGCGCCTCCGGGCTTCTTCGACGCCTGGACCGCGAGCGGGATCGCGACGAGGAACGCGAGCACCTGGCTGTAGAGGATGATCGCCGCGTCGACCTTGAGCTCGCTTCCGATCAGCGTCGACACCGGCGTGCCGTAGATGCTCGACCCGAGGTTCCCGTGGAGGACGTGCTGCAGCCAGTACCAGTACTGGTGGACGAGCGGACCGGTCAGCCCGTTCTGCGCGTCGTACTGATGGCCCGACTGCGGGGTCCAGCTGAACCCGAGGATGGACTGCGACGGGTCCCCCGGCAGCATGTGGACGAGGAGGAAGCAGAAGATCGAGATGATGAAGACGATGCCCAAGAGGGCTGCGAGCCTCGTCGCCAGGTACCTCGCCACGGCATCCCCCCGGTTGTGCTTCTGGTGAGGATAGCCAAGGCAAACCTGACACCCAGATCGGGCGGCACATTGCGACGTCGTACGATCTCCGCGTGACGATCACGGAGGACGCGAGCAAGGAAGCGACTCGGGTCGGGCTCGCGACGGTCGACGACACACCAGGTCGCTCGGCTCGCGTTGCGATCGCCGTGATGGTCGCCATCGCCGCCGTCGACGTCGTCGTGGGCGTCTACTACCGGTTCACGACGACGTCGAAGATGTGGCTCGACGAGGCCCAGACCGTCAACATCGCGAGCTTCCCGCTGCGCTCGATCGGCCACGCGCTGCGCGCGGACGGCGCGCCGCCCCTCTACTACTACCTGCTCCACGTCTGGATCGGCGTGGCGGGTCACTCCGACGCCTCGATCCGCGCGCTCTCCGGGCTCTTCGGCGTCCTCACCCTGCCGCTCATCTGGTGGGTCGCGCGCCGGGGGTTCGGGCGGATCGAGGCGATCGCCGTGCTGGCCGTCGTGGCGTCCTCGCCGTTCGCGGCCTACTTCTCGACCGAGACGCGGATGTACTCGCTCATGGTCCTCCTCGCGACCGCGGGGATCGGCGCGGTCCAGGCGCTCCTCTCGAGGCCGACCGTCCCGCGCGCCGCGCTGCTCGCGCTCATCACGGCACTGCTGCTCTACACGCACTACTGGGCGCTGTACCTCTTCGTCGTGGTCGGCGCGTGGCTGGCGTTCGTGGCGCTCCGCTGCGCGGGCGCGCGGCGGCGCGGTGCGCGCTTCGGGCTCGGCGCCCTCGCGGCCGGCCTTGTGTCGTGGGTCCCATGGGTCCCGACGTTCCTCTACCAGCGCGCACACACCGGCACCCCCTGGTCCGCCGCACCGACGCTCGCGGCGGCGTTCGGCTGGTTCGCCGGGTTCGTCGAGAACCAGTCCGTCCAGGGCGAGACGCTCTCGTTGCACCTCGAGATCGCGCTGCTCTGCTTCCTCGTCCTTCTGATCATCGGCTTCGCGGCGGTGCCCGTCGGTCGCGCGCACCTCGACGTCCTGCTCACCGGCCAGCCGCGCGCCCGCGTGCTCGCCGGGATCGCCATCGGGACGCTCGCGGTGGGGTGGGTGGCGAGCCGGGAGGCGGGCACGGCGTTCCAGCCGCGGTATGGATCGGTGGTCTTCCCGATGCTCGCCCTCCTCGTCGCGCTCGGGATCGCCGCCATGCCGTCGAGGTGGATCCAGGTAGGGGTCCTCGCGCTCGTGAGCGGGCTCGCGCTCTGGACGACGCACTGGGGCGCGCACGTCCAGCGGTCCCAGGCGGGGAAGGTCGCCACCGTGCTGCACGGGACGGTCCCCAAGGGCTCGCTCGTCGTGGTCTGCCCGGATCAGCTCGGGCCGTCCCTGCTCCGGTACGCAGGCGCGTCGACGTACGGGTACGTCGGGTACCCGCGCTACACGAGCCCGGAGATCGTGAACTGGGTGGACTACAAGCGCGCGGCGGCGGCGACGTCGCCCGCGGCGTTCGCCCAGCGCGTCGTGCACCAGGCAGGTGACAAACCCTTCTACCTCGTCTGGGCGGTCGGGTACGGGTTCCACCGGACGTGCGCCGAGCTGCGCGGCGAGCTCGCCGACGCCTCGGGACGCCCGCCGACCCAGCTCGTGCAGGGCCGGAAGCTCGTCTACTACCAGTCGATGAACCTGCTGGAGTACGCGCCGCGGTGACGCCGACGGGCTCGTTGACACACAACTTGCCCAAATAGAGTTCACGCGTGGCCCTCGACGACCGGGCGTCGGCCGGCGCCGCCCCGTACGTCGTGATCGGTGCGGGGCCCGCGGGGCTGACCGCCGCCTACGAGCTCGTGAGGCGCGGGGCGCCGGTCGTCGTGCTGGAGGCCGACGACGTCGTCGGCGGGATCAGCCGAACGGTGGTGCGCGACGGGTGGCGGTTCGACCTCGGCGGGCACCGGTTCTTCACGAAGGTCCCCGCGGTCGAGGCGCTCTGGCACGAGATCCTGCCTGATGAGGAGTTCCTGCTCAGGCCGCGGATGAGCAGGATCTACTACGACGGGAAGTACTACGAGTACCCGCTCCGGGCGTCCAACGCCCTGCGGAACCTCGGCGTCCTCGAGGCGGCGCGGTGCGTCGGGTCGTACGCGTGGGCGCGCGTCCGGCCGCCCAAGGACCAGAGCAACTACGAGGGCTGGCTCGTCGCGCGGTTCGGGTGGCGCCTCTACCGGCGGTTCTTCAAGACGTACACCGAGAAGGTCTGGGGCGTGCCGGTCAGCCAGATGCCGGCCGACTGGGCCGCCCAGCGGGTGAAGGCGCTCTCGCTCGGCAAGGCGATCACGAACTCCCTGCTGCCGCGACGCAACCAGAAGGAGATCACGAGCCTCATCGAGGAGTTCCAGTACCCGAAGTACGGCCCCGGGATGATGTGGGAGCGGTGCCGTGACCTCGTGGCCGCGGCCGGCGGCGAGGTGCGGATGGGGGAGCGCGTCGTGGCGGTCCACGCCGACGGCGGCGAGGTGACGGCGGTCACCACCCGGTCCGCCGACGGCAGGGCGACCACGACCCCGGCCAAGGCCGTCATCTCCACGATGCCGATGCGCGAGCTCGTCGCCGCGATCGACCCGCCGGTCCCCGACGAGATCCGGGCAGCGGGCGACGCGCTCCACTACCGCGACTTCCTGACGGTCGCCCTGGTGGTGCCGCAGGAGGCCGCGTTCCCGGACAACTGGATCTACATCCACGCAGAGAGCGTCAGGGTCGGCAGGATCCAGAACTTCGGCTCGTGGTCGCCGTACCTCGTGAAGGACGGGAAGGCGTGCCTCGGGCTCGAGTACTTCGTCTTCGAGGGAGACGACGTGTGGTCGATGCGCGACGACGACCTCATCGCGCTGGCCTCCAAGGAGCTCGAGGCGCTCGGCCTCGTCCACGCACCGGACGTCGAGCGCGGGTTCGTGGTTCGGGTGCCGAAGGCGTACCCGTACTACGACACCGAGTACCGCCGCAACGTCGCACGCATCGTCGCGTACCTGGACGACCACGCGCGCGGGCTGCACCTCATCGGTCGCAACGGCATGCACCGGTACAACAACCAGGACCACTCGATGTACACGGCGATGCTGACCGTCGAGAACCTGTTCGGCGCGCACCACGACATCTGGTCGGTGAACGTCGAGGAGGAGTACCACGAGGAGTCGCGCTCCGCTGCCGGCGGCGGCACCGGGCGCGACGCGCCGGTGCTCCCGCCGCGGGCCCCCGCGAGGTGAGCCGGGCCGACCGAGGACGCCAATGGCGCGAGCCCGTCGCGCTCGGCGTGGTGACCCTGCTCGGCTCGGCGGCCGTCTGGGGGCGCCTCTGGGCCACGTCGCCGACGACGCGGGGAGTGTGCGGGTGCGGCGACCCCTCACTCTTCCAGTGGTTCCTCGCCTGGCCCGCGCACGCCATCACGACCGGGCACAGCCTGGTGTTCTCCCGGGACCTCTTCCATCCCGACGGCGTCAACCTCCTCGCCAACACCTCGGTGCTCGCGCTCGGGGTCGTCCTCGCGCCGGCGACCTGGCTCTTCGGGCCGGTGCTGACCCAGAACCTCGCCCTCCTGCTCGCGGTCCCGACGGCCGTCGTCGCGATGGACCTGCTGCTCCGCCGCGCGACCGACGTCGTCCCGGTGCGCGTGGCGTGCGCGCTCCTCTACGGGTTCTCGCCGTACGTGGTCGCGAGCCTCGCGGTCAGCCACCTCATGACGGCGTGGATCGCCGTCCTCCCGCTCATCGCCCTCGGCGCCGTGGACGCGGTGGCGGACGACCGCGGCCGACGGATCCGCGGTCAGGTGCTGCTCGCCACCGCCCTCGTCGTCCAGTTCTTCCTCTCGACCGAGCTCCTGCTCCTCGCGGCGGTGGTGGTCGTCGTGCTCGCCGTCGTGCTCGGGGTCACGGCCCTCGTGACCTGGCGGGTCCCCGATGTGGCGTGGCCTGCCGCACGGCGCCTCGCGTGGCCGCTGGGGGCGAGCGTCGTCCTGCTCGCCGCGCCCGCGGCCTACGCGCTGTGGGGGCCGCGGAGCCTGAAGGGCAACATCTGGGGGCCCGGGTTCAACCCCGACACCGGCGGCAGCTCCTGGCGGGACCTGCTCCGCCCGCACGCCGTCGGGGGCGGGCTCACCGCCCTCTCGGGGTACACCGGGCCGCCGGTCGTCCAGATCCAGCTCGTCGGGTGGGGGCTGGTCGTCGTCACGGCGGCGATCACGGTCTGGCGGTGGCGCGACGGCGTCGTCCGCGCCGCGGCGCTCACGGCGCTCGGCTGCCTGGTCCTCGCGCTCAGCCCGCTCTCGGTCAGCTGGGCGCCGTGGCAGTGGATCGGACGGCTCCCGGTCCTCCAGGACATCCTGCAGTTCCGGATCGTCGTCTTCGCGCTCATCGCGGCGCTCGTGGTTCTCGCGCGCGGGGCGGGCGTGCTCGCGCGGGGCGGCCGAGCCGGCGCCGTGGCCGCCGCCGCGGCGCTCGCCGTCGTGATCGTCCCCGTCGCCGTGCCCGTCGCGCAGTCGCTGCCGCTGCGGACCGTGCACGTGGGCGTGCCGACGTGGTGGCGAACCGTGCGCGGGCCCGGGGTCGTGCTCGCCTACCCCTACGCCAGCCCGCTCCTCCAGGCGCCGCTCACCTGGCAGGCCCACGGCGCCTTCGCGGTCGCCCAGCTCGGCGGGGGCGGCCCGCAGGGGACGGTGGCGCGCGCGGGGCAGGACGCTGCGGCGACCGCGGTGCTCGACGCGCTCTCGATCGGGTGCCCGGGGCTGCCCCGGCACCGGCCGGTGACGGTGCCGGGGTGCCCGGACGACAGGGCGTGGCCGGACCGGCCGACCGCGACGCCGGCCAACGCGCGGCTGGTCCGGGCGATGGTGGTGCGCGACGGCGTCACCGAGGTCGTGGTCCCCGTCACGCTCCGCGGTCGCCCGATCGTGACCGGCGCCCCGAGCCCGTGGGCGGCGGCGTTCTTCACCCAGGTGCTCGGGCTCGCGCCTGTCGTCGAGGGGCGCGCGTGGGTCTTCGGTCCGACGGCCGTCCTCCCACCGCCGCACCTGGTGACGCGCGCCGCGGCCCGCCGGTGTGCGGCGTTGGCAGCGAGCGTCGGCCCGGGCACGCTCGCGCCCTGCGTCCTCGGCGGCCGCCCGTGAGCGCTGAGGCGCCGAGCGTGCGCGACCCCGGTGCGCCGTCCACGGGCACCTCGGTCCGCGACGCGCTCGTCGTCGCCGTCGCGGGCCTGGTCGCCAACGGGCTGAACCTCGTCGTCACCATCGGGCTCGCGCGCCTGCTCCCGGCGCGGGACCACAACGCCGCGTACGGCGCGTTCCTCCAGATGGTCGGGCTCTACATCGTGGTGTCGCTGCCCGGCTCGGCCATCGCGATCGCGGTGGTGCGCCGGTCGTCGTGGTGGCTCGCCCACGGCGGGAACGCCGAGCTCGAGGCCTGGCGGCGGCGCGCGTCGCGCCGGATGGTCCAGGTGCTCTTGGGGTTCGCGGTGCTCGCGGCGGTGGTCTCGCCGCTCGTCGCTCAGGGCCTCGGCGGACGAAGCTGGCTCGCCGTCGTGATCACCTCCGTCGCTGCGGGGTGCTGGGTCGCGATCGCCGTCGAGCGCGCGTTCCTCCAGTCCTGCCGCCGGTACCCGCCGCTCGCGGCGAACTTCCTCCTCGAGGGCGTCGCGAGGACCGCCGCCGTGCTCGCGGGCGCGGTCGTGGCCGGGGTCACCGGCGCGGTCCTCGGGATCCTGCTCGCCGAGCTCGTCACCTGGGGCCACGCGTGGCGGGCGGCGACCCGCGCGGTCCCGGACGTGACCCGGTCCGCACCGGGCACCCCGCCGCGCGGCGAGCTCGGGACCGACCTCGCGGCCTCTGCCGTCGCGTTCGCCATGCTGGCGCTGCTGCAGTACGTCGACGTCTTCGTGGTCGGCCGCCTGTACCCGCAGGGCTCGGGCCGGTACGCCGCCATCGCGGTCGTGGCCAAGACCCTGGTCTACGTCGCGATCGTCCTCTCCTACTACCTGCTCCCCGAGGCCTCGATCGGGCACCGGGCCGGGCACCACGCGCGGCGCCAGCTCGGCGTCGTGCTCGCGCTGTACGCGGTGCCGTGCGGGGTGCTCCTCCTCGTCGCCGCGGTGGCGCCCCGCAGGCTCCTCTCGCTCATCTACCCCGCCCACCTGCTCGGGGCGTCCGGCTCGCTCGCGGTCCTCGTGGCGGCCATGGCGATGCTCGGGCTCTCGTTCCTGCTCGCGACGTACCTGCTCGCCCGCGGGCTCCGCGCGGTGGCGGGGTGGCTGGTCGTTTGCACCGCCCTCGCGTACTGGTGGGTGGCGACCGCGCACGGGGCGTGGCACGCGACGGCGGTCCACGACCTCGTCGCGCAGCTCGTCGTCGCCGGCGGCCTCGTGCTCGCGACGCTCGCCGCGCTCGCCACCCGCCGTGACGAGCGGGTCCCCGACCCCGTCGCGGAGCCCGCCCCGTGACAGCGGGCGCACCCGATCTCGCCGCGCTGGTCGAGGGCTCGGCGATCCGCCGCGTCCGGATGGTGGCCTGGCGGGACCTCGACGACGCGGAGGCCGGCGGGTCCGAGCTCCACGCGGACCGGGTGGCCTCGCGCTGGGCGGCCGCGGGCCTCGACGTCGAGCTGCGGACGTCGATGGTCGCGGGGGAGGCCCGCGAGATCGACCGCAACGGGTACCGCGTCGTGCGGTGGGGCGGGCGGTACGAGGTGTTCCCGCAGGTGGCCTCCGAGGCGTACCGGTTCCGGGCCGCCCGGCCCGACGCGGTCGTCGACATCTGGAACGGGATGCCGTTCTTCTCGCCGCTCTGGTTCCGCGGCCCGAGGCTCGCCCTGCTGCACCACGTGCACGGCGAGATGTGGCGGATGGCGCTCAAGCCGCTGGCCGCGGCGCTCGGCGACGCGGTCGAGCGCCACGTCGCCCCGCTCGCCTACCGCGCCACCCCGGTCGCCACGCTCTCGGCGTCGTCGCGGGACGAGATCGTGGACGAGCTCGGGCTGCCGGCGTCGCACGTCCACGTCGTCGAGCCGGGGGTCGACCCGAGGTTCGGGCCGGGCGGCCGGCGCAGCGCCGAGCCGCTGGTCGTCGCCGTCGGCCGGCTCGTGCCGGTCAAGCGGTACGACGTGCTCTTCCGCTCGCTCGCCGAGGCGCGGCGCACCGTCCCCGCGCTGCGTGCCGTTGTCGTCGGCGAGGGGTACGAGCGGCCCCGGCTCGAGGCCGTCCGTCGCGAGCTCGGCGCCGAGGCGTGGATCGAGCTGCCCGGGCATCTCGAGGACCGCGCGCTGCTCGCGCTCTACCGCTCCGCCTGGCTCGTCGCGTCCTCGTCGCTGCGCGAGGGGTGGGGGATGACGCTCACCGAGGCCGCCGCGTGCGGCACCCCGGCCGTCGCGACCGACATCGCCGGGCACCGCGACGCGGTGCGCCACGAGGAGACCGGGCTCCTCGTCGGGGAGGCCGCGCTCGGCGGCACCATCGCCGGGGTGCTCTGCGACGACGGGCTGCGCGCACAGCTCGGGCGCGCCGCCCGGGCGCGCGCCCGGCAGCTCTCATGGGAGCGGACCGCCGCGATGCTCTTCTCGCTGCTCGACCCGGCGCTCAGACCTTCTCGAGGAGCAGCACCAGGTTCCACGTGAGCAGCTCGCGCGCGAGCGGGATGCGGACCACGAACCGCAGCCACGTGGGCAGGTAGCGCGGCTCGGCGGAGACGATCTCGACGTCGCCGCGACCGCGCACCATCCTGAGCGCCGAGCCCACGCGCATCTTGAAGAGCGACTCGCCGTAGACGTTCTTCGGTTCGCGGCCGTACTTGCGCGCGTACCGACGCTTCGCGTACCCGCCCGAGACGAGGTGCCACGGCGAGGTCTCGTGCCCGCCCCACGGCGAGGACCAGACCGTGAACGAGAGGTAGAGCAGCCCGCCGTGCCGGGTCACGCGCACCGCCTCGTCGACGAACCGGCCGGGGTCAGCCACGTGCTCCAGCACGTTGGAGCTGAAGACGAGGTCGGCGACGCCGTCGGGGAGCGGCAGCGCGAGCCCGTCGCCCGCGACGGTCCAGCCCGGGAGCAGCCGGCCCGGCCAGACCGCGCGCTCGTGCCGCGTCCGCGCATCGAGCGGCTCGTCGGGGCCGGCGGGGGGCGGGATCGGGTCGGCCGCCTCTGGCTCGACCAGGATGACCCGCGCCCCCGCGTCGCGGAACGCCTCGGCGAAGTAGCCCGCGCCGCCGCCCACGTCCACGACGCGCCGGTTGAAGAGCGGCACCGATCCGGTCAGCCGGTGGAGGGTGTCGAGCGCGATCGTCCGGTAGAAGAGGTCGGGGTCGTCCTGCTCGCGGCGGAACGCCCTGAGCAGCGCGAACGACCTCGCGAGCCCGGACGCGGGGAGCGCGATGGTCGGCTGCTCCCCTCGGTCGTCCTCCTCCTGGCGGCGCCGGGTGACGAGGGCGGTGGCCGAGCCGAGCAGCCGGGTGGGCACGACCCGCGCGCTCCCGACCGGCTCCTTCTCGGCGGGCCGCTCCGGCGGGGCCGCGGGGGCGGGCGCCGGCGCGTGCTCCGGCTCGGGCTCTTGCTCGGCGGCGGGTGCCGCCGCCACGACGCGGTCGAAGGCGGCGACGTCCACGAGGAGCAGCCCGATCGCGGCCCACGCGAGGGTGTTGGCGAGGCCGAAGTGCGCGGGCCACTGGATGTCGTGGGGCCAGTGGTACTTGTGCTGCTGCTCGACGACGTAGAGCGCGGCGAGGGAGAGCAGCGCCGCGGGCCCGACAGCGAGCAGCGCGCGCAGCGAGGGGCGCCACCACGCGAGCGCGAGCAGGGGGACGACGACGAGCGCGACCGCGGGGCCGGCGATCAGCGCGGCCACGACGGTCGCGACGGCCGCGAGCAGCAGCGCGGGCCGGGTGCGCGACGTCCATGGCCAGGCGAGCGCCGCGCGGCGGACGAGCGCTGCGGACGGGTCCTCGGCGCGTCGCCGGCCGCCGATCGCGACGCACGCCACGGCGACCACGAGCCCCACCAGGCTGAGCAGCAGCGCCAGGTCCACGGTGCGCTGGGGCGCCCAGGTGATGGAGACGGTCGCCGCCGAGCTCCGCGCGGGGAGCCGCCACGCGGTGAACCCGCCGTCGAGCAGGACCGGCGCGCCGAGGTCGTGCCCGCCGACGCTGGCGCGCCACCCCGACGAGAAGCTCTGGTTGAGGACGAGCCACGACGCGGCAGTCTGCGGCCCGACGCTGGCGGTGAGCGCGACGGGGCTCGTCCAGCGCGCGTCGGTCACCGCGGCGGTGCCGCCCGTCACCGGCGGCGTCGGCCCGACCGCCGCGCTCGAGAGCGCCAGCGTGTCGATGTTCCATCCGGTCACGTCGCCCGGGGCGGAGGTCAGGAGGTGCGGGCCCACCCCGAGGTGGACGGGGGCGCCGCACGCGGTGAGCGCGGCGGCCCGCTGCTTGACGGCGTCGCTCGTCGCCGCCGAGATCCGCACCGGCACGTCGCGGCCGTCGACCGAGAGGAGGCCGGCGATGCACCCCGACGGGAGGACGAGCGGCGTCGACCCGGGGGTCACGCCCGGCATCGTGATCTCGGCGATCCCGATCGGCAGGGCGACGCGCAGGCCGGAGACGTGGTCGACGGTGCTCACGGTCTCCTGAGTCGGGAACTGGAAGGTGATCGTCGTGCCGGAGATCGCTGGGAAGTGGAGCCTCGCCACCACGACGCGCCCCTGCGCGGCCCGCAGCGTCGCGCGGGCGAGCTTCGGGATCGCGACCAGCCGGTGGGCGCCGGTGTCCGTCGTGATGCGCACCGACGTCGGGAGGCTGTGACGGCCGTCGTCGACGATCCGGATCGTCGCCTGGTCGATCGTCGTCGGAGCCGAGAGCGTGACCTGCACCCACTGCGCGCCGGGCGCGAGGAACGCCGGCGACCACGAGGTCATCGGGTTGCCGTCGAACGCCGCCCACGACTCGTTCGTGAGCGAGCCGGTGAGGGTCGTCGAGGCCGCCGACGAGACGACGTGGAGCCCGGTCCCCGGGCCGCGCCCGAGGAGCGCGTCGACCTTGGCGTCGGGGACGAGGGTCGAGAGCCGCGCCGTGCCGGTGACGCTGAACGTCCGCGCGTAGGGGAGCGTGAACGTGCGGGAGATGGCGAGCTCGGGGTCCGTCCGCGGCGGCACCGTGGCGGCGCGGAGCCGGTGCAGGAGGATGACGAGCGGGGCGGAGGCCGAGGCGGCGCCCGCCGGGCCGAGGAGAATCGTCGGCAGCCGGAGCGATGCGGTGACCGGGCCGACGCCGGGCGCGTGGACCTCGGCGAACCCGACGCCGCTCGCCCCCGAGAAGTCCGTGTGCGACCCCGTCATGTCGAGGATCGTGATCCTGAGCGACGAGCTCGACCTCGGCGTGAAGTGGACCACCTGCCCCGCACCGAGGGAGGCGGAGCCGAGGTGGGCGACGACGCTCGAGCCGTCGGAGAAGGTGAGGCGCACCTTCGTGATGACGCGGGTGCGGACGCCGATCTGGGGCTGCTGGAGGCGGACGGCCGAGAGGCGCACCGGCCGCAGGAGCTCGATGTGCAGGAACTGGCCACGAGGGTCGCTGAACGCCCCGACCGTCCACGCGGTGCGCGGGTCCCCGTCGACGGCCGCGAGCGGCTGGGACTCCGGGGCGTTCGCGACGGGGTTCCCGTACCCCGACGCGGTGACCTCCTTGACCCCGCCGAGCAAGCGCACGGTCTGTGCGGACGCGGTCTGGTGCGGGAAGATCGAGAGCGCCTGCTCGGCGGGGTCGTAGCTGGCGGCGCGCTCCGTCGGCGTCTCCACGTAGCCGTACGTGGTGTGCAGCGTCCCCCAGGTGTCGAGCTCGCGCGCGTTGGTGTCGGTCAGCACCAGCTCGCTTCCCGGCCCCGAGGCGAGCGACCGCAGCTCGTGCGGCGTGACCGAGGAGGCGTAGACGATCGCGCGCGGCGCGCCCGCGAGGAGCCCCGCGCCCGCGGCGAGGAGCACGCCCTGGCCGTCGCCGGCGAGCACGATCGGGTCCCGCATCGACTCGGTCCGCAGCAGCCCTCGCGGGTCGCGCACCTCGTAGACGGCGAGCGCCGGCGGGTACTTCGCGCCGGTCGGGACCGCGAGCTGGGTCTCGTCGATGATCGGCCCGACGAGCGTCCCGAGCGGCCGCGCTGGCCCGAAGCCGCGCAGGAACCGCATGCCCGCGGGCAGCGGGCGAAGCGAGCGCCAGAGGACCTGGGGGCGCGGGGTGTCGAACCGCTCGTACTGCATGTCGGACTGCAGCAGCACCGTCGAGGCCCCGATGAGCCGCGCCATCGGCGCGACCGTCGCGGGGTCGAGCACGCCGTCCTGGATCGACTCGTCGAGCGCGCGGAGCAGGTTGGCGCTCGCGGGCTCGCCCTGCAGCACCGCCTGGCGCTGGATGTACGGCCGGGTGAGCAGCCCGGGCCACACGGCGTCGCCGGTGACGCCCCACCGGTAGTACCCGAAGTCCGCGCCGGGGAGCCCGAGCACCGGCTCGTCGCCGAGGCGGTTCATGTACGTCGCGGCGTCGGTGACGTACCGCGGGAGGGTCTCGGGGAACATGAGGTTGGTCGCCACCATGTGCCCCTCGAAGAGCGGCGCGAGGTTGACGACCGCGAGCACCCCGACGAGCGTCGCGGCGAGCGCCGGGAGCCTGGGGCGGAGCGCGCGGAGCGCGTCCACGCCCGCGCCGAGCAGCAGGCACAGCCCGAGGACGATGATCGGCAGGACCCGGTTCGACGACCGCATCGCGAGACCGACCGTCGAGTTCTCGCCGATCGCGCGCAGCACGGTGCCGACCGGCGTCGGGTGGGCGAGGGGGTACGCGCCCACCGCGAGCACGGTGCCGACCGCCACGAGCAGGACGCAGAACGCCCGGTACCGCCACCGCACGAGCGCCGCCGCGAGGAGCGCGAGCAACGGCAGCGCGAAGCTGACGAGGATCCCGAGGGAGTGGAGCATGTACCCCGAGGACGCCTGGGTCCAGGGCTGGATCTTGTCGTTGCCGTAGAAGTACCAGTACCCGAGCCCGCGCAGCGCCTCGGACGCGAGCGACGTCATGGTGACGGTGGGGAACGTCTCGGTGTAGCGCAGCACGTTGATCCCGTAGGCGCCCTCGGCCCAGAGGCCCGCGATCCACCACAGCGAGACCGCGACGCTGAGGGTCCCCGCCCGGAGCGTCGCCGTCACGATGCGCCGCCACGGCGCCTCGTTCGTGAGCCCTGCGAGCACCAACCAGATCGCAGGGGCGAGCCCGACCAGCAGCACCGATGTCGCGTTCACGCCGCCGATGAGCGCGACGACGAGCGCGAACAGGCCGGGGTAGCGCCACCCGCCGCGGCGCACCGACATGATCATGAACCCCACCAGCCACCCGAGGCCGGCCCACGGCATGAGGATCGCCGACGTCCGCGCCAGGTAGTCGAGGACGTACGGCGTGAGCATGTAGGGGAGCGCCGCGGCGAGCTGCCCCCACGCGGGGATCCCGAGGATGCGGGCCAGGTACCGGACCCCGGCCCCCGCCGCGAAGGTCAGCGTGCCCAGCCAGAGCCGCTGCGCGATCCAGGTCGGCACCCCGAGGACGTGGAGGAGCCCGTACCACGGCCCCATCGGGAAGAGGTACCCGATGTTCTGGTGCGTGACGGTCCCCATCGCGACGTCGGGGTTCCAGAGGTACCGGGCGGTGCGCAGCAGACGCGTTGGGTCGAGGTAGAGGTACGCCTTGGTGTCCGTTGCGATCCACCCGGGGTGGGTGTAGAGGAGCGGGACGTACGCGATCAGGGCGAGCAGGCCGAGGTGCCACCAGCCCAGGCGGGTGTCGCGTCCGGCGTCCGCGCCGGCGTCTGCGGGGGCCTCGATCGTCGGCGTCGGCTGCGTCACGTGCGACGCAAGTGTACGACAGCCCCTCGATCCGCCCTCCGGCACGAACGGCCCTCGGTGCGTCGCACGCCGCCTCTAGCGTGACGCTGTGCCCACCGTCGCGATCATGGGAGGGATCGGGTGCGGCAAGTCGTCGGTCACCGCGCTGCTCGCCGCGCACGGCGCCGCCGTCGTCGACGCCGACGTCATCGCGCGCGAGGTCGTGACGCCCGGAAGCCCCGCGCTCGCACGGCTCGTCGCCTCCTTCGGCGACGAGATCGTGACCCCTGCGGGCGAGCTCGACCGCTCGGCGCTCGCGACGCGCGCGTTCGCCGACCCCGGCTCGACCATGAGGATGAACGAGATCCTGCACCCGGCGATCGGCGTCGAGCTGGTGCGTCAGGTGCGGGCGGCGCGCGAGCGCGCGAGGGTCGTCGTCGTCGCCATCCCGCTCTTCCGCCCCGAGCACCGGGCCCAGCTCGGCATCGACACGGTCGTGTGCGTCGACTGCCGCGAGGAGCTCGCCGCGTCCCGGCTCGTGACCGAGCGGGGGATGGACCCCGAGGACGTCGCGCTGCGGATGGCGGCCCAGCCGACCAGGGCGGAGCGCCGCGCCATGGCCGACGAGGTCGTGGAGAACGACGGGACCTTCGATGAGCTTGCGAAGGCGGTGGCCGCGCTGTGGGCGCGGCTGGAGGTCGCGTGAGCGCCGAGCGCGCGTTCCAGGTGCGGTCGCCGTTCTCCCCGGCCGGCGACCAGCCCCAGGCCATCGAGGCGCTCTCGCGGGGGGTGCTCGACGGGTTGCGCTTCCAGACGCTCGAGGGGATCACGGGGTCGGGCAAGACGGCGACGATCGCCTGGGTCGTCGAGCAGCTCCAGCGGCCGACGCTCGTGATCGAGCCGAACAAGTCGCTGGCTGCGCAGCTCGCCGCGGAGCTCCGCGAGATGCTGCCGGAGAACAGGGTCGAGTTCTTCGTCTCCTACTACGACTACTACCAGCCCGAGGCGTACCTGCCCCGAACGGACACGTACATCGAGAAGGACTCCTCGATCAACGACGAGATCGACCGGCTCCGGCACGCCTCGACGTCCTCGCTGCTGACGCGGCGCGACACCGTCGTCGTCGCCTCGGTCTCGTGCATCTACGGGCTCGGCTCGCCGGAGGAGTACCGCGAGCGGATGGTGGCGCTCGAGGCCGGCGAGGAGTACGACCAGCGCGCGCTGCTGCGGCGGCTGGTCTCCATGCACTACACGCGCAACGACATGACGCTGTTGCGCGGCACGTTCCGGGTCCGTGGCGACACGATCGAGCTCCTCCCCAGCTACGAGCAGGAGGCGGTGCGGCTCTCCTTCTTCGGCGACACGCTGGAACGGATCCTCCTCTTCGACCCGCTCACGGGCGACGTCCGCACCGCCGTCGACGACCTCGCCGTCTACGCGGCCTCGCACTACGTCGCAGGCGACGAGACGATGCAGCGCGCGATCTCGACGATCGAGACCGAGCTGCAGGAGCGGCTCGCCGTCTTCCAGTCGACGGGGAAGCTCCTCGAGGCCCAGCGGCTACGGGCGCGCACCGAGCACGACCTCGAGATGCTCGCCGAGACGGGGACGTGCGCCGGCATCGAGAACTACTCGCGCCACCTCGACGGCCGCTCACCCGGGGTGCGACCGTTCACGCTGCTCGACTACTTCCCCGACGACTACCTCGTCGTGGTCGACGAGTCCCACGTCGCGGTCCCACAGCTCAACGGCCAGTACGCCGGCGACCGCTCCCGCAAGGAGGTGCTGGTCGAGCACGGGTTCCGGCTCCCGTCGGCGCTGGACAACCGGCCGCTGCGCTTCGACGAGTTCATCGACCGCGTCCCCCAGGTGCTCTTCGTCTCGGCGACGCCGGGGCCGTACGAGCGCGAGGTCTCCGACGCAGTCGTCGAGCAGGTGATCCGGCCGACCGGGCTCGTGGACCCCCCGGTCGAGATCGTGCCGACCCGCGGGCAGATCGACGACCTTCGCCTCCGGATCGAGGCGACCGTGGCCGACACCGACAGGGTGCTCGTCACGACCCTCACGAAGAAGATGGCCGAGGACCTCACCGGGTACCTCGCAGACCAGGGCGTCCGCTTCCAGTACCTGCACTCCGACATCGACACGATCGAGCGGATCGAGATCCTGCGGTCGCTCCGGCTGGGCGAGTTCGACGTGCTGGTCGGGATCAACCTCCTTCGGGAGGGCCTCGACCTGCCCGAGGTCGGGCTCGTCGCGATCCTCGACGCCGACAAGGAGGGGTTCCTGCGCAGCGGGTCGTCCCTCATCCAGACGATCGGCCGCGCCGCGCGCAACGCGCGGGGGAGGGCGGTGCTCTACGCGGACACGATCACCGACTCCATGCGCCTCGCGGTCTCGGTGACCGAGCGACGCCGCACCGCCCAGCTCGCGTTCAACGCGGCGAACGGGATCGACCCTCAGTCGGTCACCTCCGCGGTGAAGGACATCCTCGGTCGGCTCCGCGGGGCTGCCGCGGAGAACGACCGCGCCCGCGGCCGGCGGCCCTCGGGGCGCGGGTCCGCCGCCCGCCGACCCCGGACCCTCAGGTGGGCGGAGGCGTCCTCGCTCGAGGACGACGCCGAGCGGCTGGAGAAGGAGATGCTGCTCGCCGCCAAGGACCTTCGGTTCGAGGAGGCCGCCGCGCTCCGCGACGAGCTGCACGAGGTCCTTGGGATGCTCGCCTCGCTCTCCCAGGAGGGGCCGGTCACAGCGGACCGGTAGCCTCCGGCCGATGGCGGACCGGATCGTGGTTCGGGGGGCCCGCGAGCACAACCTGCAGGACATCCACCTGGAGATCCCGAGGGACCGCCTCGTCGTGTTCACGGGACTCTCGGGGTCCGGCAAGTCCTCGCTCGCGTTCGACACGATCTACGCCGAGGGCCAGCGGCGGTACGTCGAGAGCCTCTCCGCGTACGCCCGGCAGTTCCTCGGGCAGATGGACAAGCCCGACGTGGACTTCATCGAGGGGCTCTCGCCGGCGATCTCGATCGACCAGAAGTCCGCCTCACGGAACCCACGGTCGACGGTCGGGACGGTCACCGAGGTCTACGACTACCTCCGCCTGCTCTACGCCCGCATCGGTCGGCCCCACTGCCCGGGCTGCGGCCGCGAGGTGGGCCGCCAGACCCCCCAGCAGATCGTGGACCAGGTCCTCTCGCTGGGGGAGGGGACCCGCCTCCTCGTCCTCGGCCCGGTCGTCCGGGGCCGCAAGGGGGAGTACCACGCCCTCCTCGAGGACCTCGGGCGGCAGGGGTTCTCCCGGGTCCGGGTGGACGGCGACGTCCTGGAGCTCGCCGACCGCACGGC
>Ga0318568_10000273_pt1 | contig 19782 bp, 16 predicted proteins | sample GRESIP088b5f21_FD_203690 | JGI IMG/M metagenome (GOLD analysis project Ga0318568, IMG submission 203690) | Tropical soil microbial communities from Luquillo Experimental Forest, Puerto Rico - GRE.SIPMG.088b5f21 | ecosystem: Environmental > Terrestrial > Soil > Tropical forest > Bulk soil...
GATGGACCTGGAAACGCTGGACTGGGACGACGAGCTGTTGTCGTTCTTCTCCATCCCGCGTGCGATGCTGCCGGCGATCGCGCCGTCATCGCCGCGGCAGCCCTACGGTGTCACGTTGGAGACGGGGCCCGTCGGTGGCGAGGTGCCGATCACGGGGGTCCTCGGTGACCAGCACGCGGCGATGGTGGGTCAGGTGTGTCTGGCCGAAGGCGAGGCGAAAAACACCTACGGCACGGGCAATTTCCTGCTGCTCAACACGGGCGAGACGATCGTGCGCTCGAACAACGGGCTGCTGACCACCGTCTGCTATCAGTTCGGGGATGCCAAACCGGTTTACGCACTCGAGGGTTCGATCGCGGTCACCGGCTCAGCGGTGCAGTGGTTGCGCGATCAGCTGGGCATCATCAGCGGCGCCGCGCAAAGCGAGTCACTGGCCCGGCAGGTCACCGACAACGGCGGGGTGTATTTCGTCCCCGCGTTCTCCGGGTTGTTCGCCCCGTACTGGCGATCCGATGCCCGTGGCGCGATCGTGGGGCTGTCGCGGTTCAACACCAACGCGCACCTCGCCCGCGCGACTCTGGAGGCGATCTGCTACCAGAGCCGCGATGTGGTCGACGCGATGAAAGCGGATTCCGGCGTGCGTCTCGAGGTGCTGAAGGTCGACGGCGGCATCACGGCCAACGACCTGTGCATGCAGATTCAGGCCGACGTGCTGGGCGTGGACGTGGTGAAGCCGGTGGTCGCCGAGACCACCGCGCTGGGTGTCGCCTACGCCGCGGGCCTGGCGGTCGGGTTCTGGGCCGATCCGTCCGACCTGCGCGCCAATTGGCAAGAGGACAAGCGCTGGACGCCGGCGTGGAGCGACGACGAGCGCGAGGCCGGATATGCGGGTTGGCGCAAGGCGGTGCAGCGGACCCTGGATTGGGTCGACGTGTCCTGAGCTCGGCGTGCCGAGAGCGCGCGTGTCTGTACACCGACACGCCGTGTTGGTTGGCATTTTGCGCGCGCTCGCGGCAGCTGGAAATCAGTCTTCGCCGAGAATGCCGTAGACCTCGCGGCGGGCGTTGTTGATGATCTCGACGATGCGCTGCTGCTGCTCAGCGGTGGCGGTGTGCGCGGATTGCGCGACCGCGCCGAACAACTGGCCGATGGCCGCCCGCAGGTTGACGTGGCCCGGGTCGACGCCTTCGGCGATCTCGTCCCACGGTGGCGTCTCGATCTTCTCGGCTGCCGCGCGGCCCTCGTCGGTCAGCTCGAAAAGCTTCTTGCTGCCGTCGGTTTCGCTCGCGGTGATCAGCCCTTCGTCGTCGAGCAGCTGCAGCGTCGGGTACACCGACCCAGGGCTGGGCCGCCAGATTCCGTTGCTGCGCTCGGCGATCTGCTGGATCATTTCGTAGCCGTGCATCGGCCGCTCGGCCAGCAGCACGAGAATGGCCGCTCGCACGTCACCGCGGCGTCCGCGACCGCCGCCGCGACGCCATCCGCCGCGCCGGCCGCCGGGTCCGAAGCCGAAGCCCGGACCGAAGCCCGGTCCGAAACCAGGGCCGAAACCAGGGCCGAAGCCCGGGCCGAAATCCGGGCCAAAACCGGCGCCGCCGGCGTGATCGCGGAGGTGTTCGCGGAATTCCCGGCGCGCCTGCCGCCGGGCGCCGTGCAGGGCGCGCCGGTCGGTGGGGCCGAAGCCGAATCCGAAACCCGGCCCGCCGCCGAAGGGTCCGTCCGGGGGAGTGAATGGGTTGCTCATTGTCTGGAGTCCTTAACGTCTTGTGGTTGCGCACTGGTCGTGCGTTTCGGTATATCACGATATATCGTAAACTAACGCGATGCAACGGGATATTCCGTAAGGGCCTGACCTGGGGGATTGGCCATATCGCTTTTCGCCGCAGAGCGCCGCGGCGGCGTAGCGGTACTGCTGTGCGGATGGGCGCTATTGGATGCTGACGTCGCGCTGATCGCGGCGAGCGTCTCGAGTTAGGCCGGCAATCAGCGAGGCGGTGAGAAACCGCCGGTGTGCGGTCCCTCCTGTGGCCAGTCGACCGGCTGTGGTGTTTCGGGCTCGGGCCACGGCACCGTCCCCGGCGGCGCGGTCGGCCCAGGGGGGCCAGGGTGCGGCGCACCCGGTGATGGCCAGGGCGCAGCTCCCGGCGGAGGCGTCGGGGCGGGCACGGAAAAGCGAAGCCGCGCCAGTTCGCGGCGGTGCCGTTCGGCGAGGACGGCGGCGAGCACCAGTTCCGGCGGTGCGCCGGGCGGTGGCGGCGGGGCGATGTGGGAGACCACGTCACCGGCGATTCGGTATGCCATCTGCAGGCGTAGCCGCCGATCGAGTTGTGGTGCACGGGAAAGGAATTGACGCGCGATCTCGGCTTGACCGGCGTTCAGTCCGGACAGCTGCAGAGACGATGCCCACCATGCCAGCGAAGGCGGCATCATCGGCGGCGCAACCAGTCGGGGTCCGCGTTCACTGACTACCACTGTGCCGGCGAAGATGTCGCCGATGCGTTTGGCCTTCGATGACAATATGCTGCAGATCACCGCGGGGCTCCCCGCGAACATCCAAATCTCGACCACCGATGCCAGCGCGCGAAACAACACCTGCCGGAAGCGTTCTGGGCCGCCGTCGTCGGACACCACCCGCAGGCCCATCACGATCTTGCCTACTGACCGTCCTCGCGTGGCGGTTTCGAATGCCAGGGGATACCCGATGACGACCAGCACTGTGAAGATGAGCAGGATGGCGGTGCTGAGCGCGCTGTCGAACTGAGTTAGGGTGGCCGCCCACAACATCAGCCCGAGCATCCAGCAGACGAAAATCACGGTGATATCGATCAGCGCGCTCACGGCCCGCACCGGCAACTGGGCGATCTGCACGTCGAGCACCACGGCATCCCCGGTTACCACCTCCGACATAACACCGAACGGTACAGGTTTTGTGGGTGCCAACGACCGGACTCGGTCCCCCGCAAGCGGGAGGTGCCCCCAGCGCCGATGCGATTAGGCTGCGCAGGGTGGACGTCGACGCATTCGTGCTGACCCATCGCGGCACCTGGGACCGGCTCGACCAGTTGGTCAAGCGACGGCGGTCACTGACCGGCGCCGAAGTCGACGAACTTGTCGAGCTCTATCAGCGGGTCTCCACCCATCTGTCGATACTGCGGTCGAATTCCTCGGACTCGGTGCTGATCGGTCGGCTGTCGAGTCTGGTCGCGCGCGCCCGTTCCGTGGTGACGGGCGCCCACGCGCCGCTGAGCAGCACCTTCGCCCGATTCTGGACGGTGTCTTTCCCGGTGGTTGCCTATCGCACCTGGCGGTGGTGGCTGGGGACCGCGGTTGCGTTTTTCGCCCTGGTGGTGGTCATCGCGGTGTGGGTCGCCAGTAACCCGGAGGTGCAGTCGGCCATCGGAACGCCAAGTGACATAGACGAATTGGTCAACCACGATGTCGCGTCCTATTACAGCGAACACCCCGCCGCGGCGTTCGCCTTGCAAGTCTGGGTGAACAACTCCTGGGTTGCCGCACAGAGCATCGCGATGTCGGTCCTGCTGGGATTGCCGATCCCCATCGTCCTGTTCAAGAACGCCGCCAACCTCGGAGTGATCTCAGGGCTGATGTTCCACGCGGGCAAGGGCGGCATCCTGCTGGGCCTGCTGGCCCCGCATGGACTGCTGGAGCTGACGGCGGTATTCCTCGCGGCGGCAACGGGGATGCGACTCGGGTGGTCGGTGATATCACCCGGGGATCGGCCCCGCGGACAAGTGCTCGCCGAACAAGGTCGTGCCGTCGTATCGGTCGCCGTCGGACTGGTGGGTGTCTTGTTGGTGTCCGGTTTGATCGAAGCATTGGTGACGCCATCACCATTGCCGACGTTCGTTCGGGTGGGCATCGGAGTCGTCGCCGAGGTCGCGTTCCTGTCTTATGTGGTGTACTTCGGCCGTCGCGGGGTGAAAGCCGGTGAGACCGGCGACATCGACGACGCACCCGATGTAGTCCCAACCGGCTGAGTCGCGCGAAAGTTAAAGCCGCCCCGTGGCTTTCATCGCGAGATAGCGATCGGCCAGGGCGGGCGCCAACTCGGTGGGGACGGCGTCGACGACCTCCACCCCGCCGCGCTGCAGCCGCGCCGCGATCGTGCGGCGGTCGTTGCGGGATCGTTCGGCGGCCGCCGCGTCGTACACCGCGGCCGCATCCGAACGCCCGGCCGCCATCTGGTCGACCCGAGGGTCGGCGACCGCGGCGATCAGCATGTGGTGTTTGGCGGACAACTGCGGCAGCACGGGCAGCAGGCCCTCGTCGAGGGCGGTCGCATTGAGATCGGTCAGCAGGACGACGAGCGACCGTCGTCGGGTGCGCCGCGCGACCGCGGCGACCATTGCGCGCCAATCGGATTCGACAAGCGTCGGCTGTAACGGAGCCATCGCCTCGACCAGCTGGGCCAACAGCTCGGTGCGCGACGCGCCGAACACACCGGCCCGGCTCAGCCGGTCGTGGGCGAGGAAGTCGACATGGTCGCCGGCCCGCGACGCGAGCGCGGCCAGCAGCAGGGCGGCGTCCATCGACCAGTCCAGCCGGGGCCACCCCGCGGGGTCGGCGGCGGTGGGGTCGACGCCGACACGACCCGCCGCCGTCCGACCAGTGTCGAGCACGATCACCACGCGGCGGTCGCGTTCGGGTCGCCAGGTGCGGACCACGACGTCGCCGCGGCGCGCGGTTGCGCGCCAGTCGATCGAGCGCACGTCGTCGCCGACGACATACTCGCGCAGCGAATCGAATTCGGTTCCCTGCCCGCGTATCAGCGTCGGCAACAGCCCGTCGATCTCCCGCAGCTTGGCCAGCCGCGCCGGCAAGTGCTTGCGCGACAAGAACGGCGGCAGCACCCGGACCTGACCCGGCACCGGTTGCGAGCCCTGCCGCCCGGCCAAGCCGAGCGGTCCGATCGATCGGGCCGTGACCACTGCCGCGCGCTGGTCGCCCCGCCGAACCGGTCGCAGCCGGGCCTGCACGTGCTGACGTTGTCCTGCGGGGATTTTGACGGCGTGGATGCGTGGCTCGGCGCGCGCGCTGGGCGGCCAGGTGTCACGGATCTGGCCTCGAAACGTACGACCGGCGTCATTCTGGATCTGCAGGCCCACATCCACCCGTTGCGCGAGCCGGACCGAGGTGTCGGGTGAACGGGTATAGCGCAATCCGCGGGTGCTCGCCGCCAGCGCGGCATCGACGACAACCAGTATCGACAGCAGCAGCAGCGATACCACGAAAGCCCTTGCCGGCCAAGGCGATACCGCGATGGGGAGGACGCAGATCAGCGCCAGCAAGCCGGTGCGTCCGGTCAGGATCACTAGCGGGGCACCGGGACCGACGCGAGGATTCCGTCGAGCACACCGTCGGGTGTGGCCCCTTCGAGCTCGGCCTCCGGGCGCAGCATCACCCGGTGCCGCAGCGTCGGGCGGGCCATGGCCTTCACGTCATCTGGAGTGACGTAATTGCGGCCGGACAGCCACGCCCAGGACCGGGCGGTGCCCAGCAGCGCCGTGGCCCCGCGTGGCGACACGCCCAGCTGCAGCGCGGGCGAGGAGCGGGTGGCCCCGACGATGTCGACGATGTAGCCCAGCACCTCGTCCGCGACCAGCACGTGCAGCACGGCCTGGCGGGCGGCCGCCAGCTCCGCGGGCCCGGCCACCGGCTCGATCGCGGATAGATCGCGGGGATCGAAGCCGTGCGCGTGCCGGCTGAGGATCGCGATCTCGGCGTCGCGCGCCGGCAGCGACACGTTCAGCTTGAGCAGGAAGCGATCCAGTTGCGCTTCGGGCAACTGGTAGGTGCCCTCGTATTCGATCGGGTTCTGGGTGGCGGCGACGATGAATGGGTCGGGCAGCGGTTTGGGTTCGCCCTCCACGCTGACCTGACGCTCCTCCATCGCCTCCAGTAGCGCGGCCTGCGTTTTGGGCGGGGTGCGGTTGATCTCGTCGGCCAGCAGAAGGTTGGTGAACACCGGACCCGGCCGGAACACGAACGCCGCGGTGCGCGCGTCGTACACCAGCGAACCGGTGACGTCGCCGGGCATCAGGTCGGGGGTGAACTGCACCCGCTTGAACTCCAGCTGTAGCGCGGCGGCCAGCGCCCGGACCATCAGCGTTTTGGCCACCCCCGGAACACCTTCCAGCAGCACGTGGCCGCGACACAGCAGCGCGATCACCAGGCCGCTGACGACTCCCTCCTGCCCGACGACGGCCTTGGCGAGCTCGGTGCGCAACGCCAGCAGCGCATCTCTCGCCGATTCAGCGTGCAGGGTCTGGGCGGGAGGTGGTTGTGTCACGTCTGTGTGACCTGCCTTTCGATTTCGTCGAGCGCACGGGCAAGTTGTAGCAGGTCGTTGTCGGTGGCCGGGGGCGGGCCGAACAGTTGGTGGGAAACAAATCCGGCGTCGACCCCGCTGCGTCGGGCCACGGTCGCCACCACCGCCGGCGCCGGCGCACCCGGGCCCAGGCCGAGCCGGGGCAGCAGCCGCTGCACCGTGGCGGCCCGCAGCGCCGCGGCGGCACGATCACGTGCCCGCCGGGACCGGTAAAGCCGCGCGCGGCCCTCCACGGTCTCCGACGCGCGCACCACGACGGGCAACTGCTCGGCCACCAGCGGGCCGGACCGGCGGCCCTTCCACAGCGCAACCAGTAGCACAACCAGGCACAGCTGCCAGACGATCCACGTCACGTTCTCCGGGATCAAATCGGAAAGCGATGCGGGAGAAGATGTTTCGCCTTCGATGCGGTGGGGCGCGTACCAGATGAGGCGCGGCCGGTCGCCCGCAAGGTTCATGGCCAGCGCGGCATTGCCCGCCTGCAATAGGCCCTCGTTGGTCATGAAGTCGGTACTGCCGACCGCCGTGACGGTCCGCCCGTGGTCCCGGTAGCGGATGAGCGCCCCGCCGTAACAGCTGGTCATCGTTCGGCCGTCGTTGGCCTCGTAGGTGTCGCTCAGTCCGAGTCGAACCTTTCCGGCGCGATTGGCCTCTCGCAGAGCGCAATTCGGGGCGACATCGAAGGAAGGGTTGACGGTCGACATGCGCACGTGCGGCATCAGTGCCTCGCGGGTGCGCGAGGTAGGTTCGACCAGGAGTAGATCGCCGGGGGCCTGCGCCAGCCGGTCGAGCAGCGAACTGTCGGTGAGGTACTGGCTCTGCGCCACCAGTATCAGCGTGTCCGGCCGCGCCGCCTGTTCGACGTCGGCGATGCTGTTCGCCACGAGGACCTCGACGCCGCCGTCGCCCAGCAGCGTCACCAGCGCGCGGGCACCGTCGGGCTCAGTCGATTTCGCATCCATCCGGGCCCCCGGACGCGGTGCGGTCAGGTAGGCACCGATGGCGGCGATCGCCGCGAGCACGACGAGCGTCAGGACCACCCAGCGCCATGATCGCCATCGCCGCGACACCGCGCCGGTCACGGCTTCCGGTCGTGTTCCCACGGTCGCCATCACCGAACCTGCGCCCATGATTCCATCGCGGCGGCCTGCCCCGTCGGCGGCGGGACGGCGGGCGGCCGCGATCGCAGGTGGTCGTCGAGTTCGGCGATCATCTGGTAGGCGGCCTGGCTTCCGGGCTGCTCCCCATAGGTGACATCGTTGAATGCCGTTGCCGCCTGGGATAGTTCGCCCGCCAGATGGGGCAACACGGCGCCGGCATCCCGGGCCAGCTCGTTGGCGGTGCGGCCGGGAGCCGGCTCGAGCACGCCGGTCTCCTCGAGCTGGCGGGCGACGGCGCGTAATCGGTGGCGAATCGCTGCCGCCCAATCACCTTGCGCCGCAAAGCTTTCAGCCGTAGCACGATGTTGGGCCGCGGTAAGGGGAGCGGATTCGAACAACTGGTAGTCGCCGCCGCGGTGGGTCCGCATGGTGCGCCGTGCGACGTTGATGGCGACCACCAGGGCGATCGCCAGCACGATCAGGAGCACCGTGGTGGTCAACCACCCGCCCGGTATGGAGGAGGTCTTCTGCAGCAGTCGATACAACAGTTCGTTGACCCAATCGGCGAATTGTTGTGTCGCGGAACCCTTGGAGTAGATCGGCTTGTCGAGCTCGATCTGTGCCGCCTGGTGTGCGGCATCGCGGTCGATGTCGATGGAAGGCACTGTCAGCCGGTCCTCACTCAGCCCTTAGAACGGCCGGGTCAGCCAGAGGTTATCGGTGGACCCGACGGCATACGGTCCACCGGCGGCGCCGCTCTGCAGCACCAGGTCGAAGGCCTCGGCGCGCATTCGGCGGTCGGTGTAGAGCAGCACGACGACCCCGGCGTTGAACGGCGCGGTGATGATTTGGCCGATCGCCGATCCGACGGAGGCGATCGCGGTGCCCAACAGCAGGCTTCCGGTGGTTGGGGTCCCGAGCAGGATCACCTCGCCGACGATGCTGAACGGTATCGCGACGGCGTTGGCGATGACGGATGCCACCAGGAACGTCAGCGCCCGGATCCCCAAGACCCGCCAGAAGCCGCCGCGCACCAACGTGAAGGATCGTCTGATCGCATCGATCACCGGCAGCCTCTCCAGGACGATCAGCACGGGTGCGAACAACAGCACCGTGTACAGGTACACCAGCAACGCGGCCACGACGAGCAGCAGCGGGAAGCTTAAGAGGATCGCCGCCGCTCCGTTGCCGACAACCGCCAGCAGCGCGATTAGCACCACCACCAGCCCGAAGAGGGCCGCCATCGCCGCGGCTTCCAGCAGCGCCAGGCCGAGCAAGGGGATCACCCGCCCACGAATCTTGGCCCAGGTTTCGCCGATCGTGATCGACGACCCGAACACAGCCCGGCCGACGATGACGGTGAGCATGCCGGACAGCAGCATGCCACCGAGCCAGGTGACGAGGAGGCCGGCGGCCGTCGACGCCAGCCACGTGCCCGCGACTCCCAAGCTCATCGCGCCCGATCGTCCGGGCGTGATCCTGCCGTGGGCGGCCAGCGGGCCGACCGTCGCCATCAGCGAGATGATCTGCATGAGCACGACCACCATCGTGGTGAGTCCCAACGTCGCCTTGGGGTTGGCCCGGATGTACCCGACCGCGCCATTGAAGATCTCACTCAGGGTCAGGGGCCGCAGCGGGATGATCCCCGGTTTGGCCGCTCCCGGAACCAACTGCGGTGGACCGTATTGCGGGCCCGGTGGGGGGCCATAGCCGGGCGGCGCCCCGTAGCCGGGCGGCGGCGCCCCGTAGCCCGCCGGCGGACCGTAGCCGGGCGGCGGACCGTAGCCCGGCGGCGGACCGTAGCCGGGCGGCGGACCGTAGCCGGGCGGCGGACCGTACCCCGGTGGGGGGCCGTAGGTGGGCGTTGGACCGTAGGCGGGCTGCGGGCCGTAGCCGGGAGGCGGACCAACCGGATAACCAGGCGGCGGCGCGGTCACCGTGCTCGGTGGCCTTCGAAAAGGCCTTTTAAGCCAGCTCTGAAGCCGGGCCCGTCGTGCGTCATGGGCTCCATCCTGTCGGCGGTCCGGGCATTTCTCAATCTTGGCCGACGCCCCTGCGCGTAGCGTCTCGGGCATGACGGAACTCAAATCCCGGCTGCGGGCGGACTTGACCCAGTCGATGAAGTCCCGGGACAAGTTGCGAACCGCGACCCTCCGCATGCTGCTGGCCGCGATCCAGACCGAGGAGGTCTCCGGCAAGGAGGCCCGCGAGCTCTCCGACGACGAAATCATCAAGGTGCTGTCCAAGGAATCACGAAAGCGCGGCGAAGCGGCCGAGATCTACACCCAAAACGGTCGCGGCGAGCTCGCCGCCGAGGAGCACGCCGAGGCGCGGATCATCGACGAGTACCTCCCCACACCGCTCACCGAGGCCGAGCTGGCAGATGTCGCCGACACCGCGATCGCGCAGGTTGCCGAGCAACTCGGCGAGCGGCCCGGCATGAAGCAGATGGGACTGGTGATGAAGGCGGCCACCGCTATCGCGGCCGGCAAGGCCGACGGGGCTCGGCTGTCGGCGGCGGTCAAGGAGCGCCTGTAGTTCCAATTGTTCTGCGCTGAGCAGGAATCCACCGCCGCCCGATAACGACAGCGCTATCGGCTCTATCATCCAGTCATGCTGATCCGGGTCCCGTCGATCCGGCAAACATTGGACCTGCTGCGTACGGAGGATCCGGAGCGCGACGCGCTGAAACGCGCCATCCGTGCGGCGATCATGGTGCCGCTGACGGCCGGACTCGCCTTCGCGTTGGTGGGCGGCAGGGTGACGCCCCTGTATGCGTTACTCGGCGCCTTTTGGCTGCTGGTGGTCACCGAGTTTCCCGGCAACCGACAGCAGCGCGCGGTGGCTTACCTCGGCTTGACCGTCAACGGGATCGTTCTGATCGCGATCGGCACTTTGGTTGCTCCCATCGCCTGGCTGGCGGTGACGTTGATGTTCTTCCTCGCCGTAGCGGTGACCCTGGCCAGCATGCTCAGTTCGACGATGTCGGCCGGTCAGCGCGCGACCCTGTTGTTCTATGTCTGGCCGGTCTGCACACCGGTCGGCCCAGTCGGCGGACGGCTGCTGGGCTGGCTGATCGCCGTCGCGGTGTGCGTGCCGGCGGCGTTGTTCTTCCTTCCCGCACGGCACTACGGCGCCCTGCGCAGTCACGTTGGACAGGTGTGCGCAGCGCTGGCCGACCGGATCGAGGGCATCGGTTCGGCCGAGGACGTGACCGCGGCAATGGACGCGCTGCGCGCCAACTTTTTGGCTGCTAGCCACCGCCCGGTCGGGCTCAGCGCCGGCAGCCGCGCGCTGGTACGCATCGTCGACGTTCTCGAGCTGGTCGCCGACCTGGTCGCCGACAACACCGGGGCGACGTTGGGGACGGTGAGACCGGCGGCCCTCGACATCCTGCGATGCTGCGCCCGGTTGCTCGATAAAACGCAACTGGCCCATCGCGCCGAGAACCGCGCCGCTCTCGATCAGGCACTTTCGCGATTGCGGTCGCTGGCGCGTGCGGGTTACCGCGAGGACGTGGAATTGATACTCAGCGCCACCGACGATGCGTCGGCCAGTGCGACCGGCCGACAGCTGCTGGGATGCCGAGTCATCACGACGACCATCGGCTTGACGGGCAGGGTCGTCGCCGCGGCCGCCGCGGCCGACGCCCGGCCGGTGTGGGCACGGGCCCTCGGCCTGCAACTGCCGCCCACCGGCTTCGCCGACCGGCTGTCGTCGGAGACCGCCGCCGGCACCGCGATTGTTACGGGCTTTTTGAACAGCCGCTCCGTGGCGGCGCATAACGGCCTCCGGATGGGGGTCGGGTTGGCCCTGGCCGTCGCCGTCACGCATCTGCATCTGGTGGAACATGGCTTCTGGGTCGTGGTGGGAACGATGCTCGTGCTCAGCAGCAGTGCGCTTTCCACCAGAACCAAAGTCGTTCAGGCGGTGACGGGTACCGCGGTGGGCATCGTCCTCGGCGCGCTGCTCGTCGCAGCTGTCGGCGTACAACCCGTGGTGCTGTGGCTGCTGGTGCCGATCACGCTTTTCGCGTCCACCTACCTGCCGCGGTTCGTTTCCTTCACCGCCGCTCAGGCCATGGCTGCCTTGAGCCTGTTGGTCATCCTCAACCTCCTGGCCCCCGCGGGTTGGCGCGTCGGCCTGCTGCGCATCCAAGACATCGCGATGGGCGCGGCCGTCGGTCTGACCGTATCGCTGCTGCTGTGGCCCCGAGGCGCCACGGCCGCGGTGTCGGCTCTCATCGAAGCCGCGGTCGACGTCAACCTGCGCTATCTGGAGGCGGCCGTGCTGCGTGTTACCCGTGACCGTTCGGAGGAAGGCCGGGACGAAATTGACGCCAACCTCGCGACCCTAAGCTACGACGCAGTGGTGGCCAGCCGAAGAGTCGATGACGCTGTGCGCCACTATCTTTCGGAGACCGGCAGCGGGGCCGACCTGCGGACTCCGGTCGTGCGGGCGGCCAACCGGGCCACCTGGCTGCGCCTCGCGGCGGACATGATCGCCGACATCAGGACGCTGCCGCCGAGCGGAGCGTATCCGTCCGCCCGGGCCGTGTTGGAAGCCCATCTGGAATTCGTCACCGAGCAGGTTTCAGGACACGGCGACACGGCAAGTCGGCCGATGGTGGGGGACGTCGCACTGGCATTGCGAGCCGAACCGCCCGACCAATATGACGCGGTCGAGGCCGCGCAGCCTATAGTCACGGTGGCGGCCAATCTTGCTGAACTCGAACTGATCTCGATCAAAGAATCGGAAACCAACTCTGCGACAACGGTTTCCGCGACCGACTGATTCGCGGCTCGATCAAACGACCGTCCGGGTGTTGTCACTGCCCCGCCTTGTGACGCGTCGGGCATCGAGCTGCTCCAGCAATGGCACGGCCACCCGGCGGGTGGTGCCCAGCGCGCGGCGGGCCTCGCTGACGGTGAACGGCTGCGGCAGCTTCGCGAGGACATTTGCCGCCCGATCCAACGCGTCGGATCCCAGCACGACACCGTCAGCGATTCGGGTCAACCGCCCCGCGCGCACCGCCGCCGCCAGCTCCCGGGTGCCGAGCTTGAGCGCGGCCAGTTCGTCGGCGTCCGGCGCCCGAAACGGTTCGGCGGCCAGCCACTGCTCCACCGTGCGCACCGCGCTGTCGACGCGGGCCGGCAGGCTCGCGCCGGGTGGCCGCACCACCCCGTCCACCACCTCCAGGCCGGTTCCCTCGAGCAGCTTCGGCACCAGCTCGGCGGCGGGCAGCCCGACCCGCTGCCGCAGGGTCTCCAGCGGCATCCCCGCTGCGATGTCGTGATCGGCCGCCCAGCGCTGGACCGTCGCGGTCGCGCAGTCGCGTCGCGCGGCCCACCACCGCGGGTCCACCACCCAATCGCCTACCCGCGTGCCCGACGGCGGCAGGCCCATGGCGCTCAGTTCGGCCGTTCGTGCGTAGTCCGGTGGACGGACGTGGCCGGTTGCCAGCTCCGCGGCACGGTCCCGCGCCGCGCCCCGGCGGCGCAGCCCGGGTGGCCGAACGTCGAGCACCTCGATTCCCGCCGCGATCCGATGCTCCCCGGGATCCCGCAGCAGCCCGGCGTCCCCGACACGCAACGGCAGCGGCCGCGCCAGGCGCAGCCGCGCCGCAGCCGCGCCCAGTCGGCGCACCTGGACGGGGACGGCGGCGGACCCGATGTGCAGCACCAGCTGTCGGTGCAGTTTGTCCGCCGACCGCAGGGCGACGTCGATCTCGGCGGTGTCCAGCCACGCGCCCGGCGTCCGAACGGTATCTCCGCGACCGATGTGCTGGCGGTGCACGCCCCGCAGGTTCAGCGCGACGCGCGCCACGGCGCCGACCGCGCTGTGGTCGCGGCCGAGCAATTGCAGTCCGCGGACGGTGACGCGCCGCCCGCCGTGTTCGAGTTCGTCGCCCACCCGCACCGTGCCGGCGGCCAGCGTGCCCGTCACGACCGTGCCCGCGCCCCGCACAGTGAAGGAACGATCGACCCACAGCCGCACGTCGGCGTCGGGGTCGGGAACCGGCAGCCGGTCCGTCAGGGCCAACAATTCCGTGCGCACCCGCTCGAGTTCGGTGCCGATCGCGACGGGAGCGCCGGCAAGCGAGGTGGCGGCGAACCTCTCCGACGCCTGCGCGACGGCCGGGCCCGGATCGGCGAGGTCGGCCTTGCTGATCACGACCAGCCCATGGTGAACGCCGAGGGCATCCAGCGCCGCGAGATGCTCTTCCGACTGCGGCATCCACCCCTCGGTAGCGGCCACGACGAACATCACCGCCGGGGCCGCGCCCACCCCGGCCAGCATGTTGGCCACGAACCGTTCGTGGCCAGGCACGTCGACGAACGCGAGCTGACGACCACCGATCTCGGTCCACGCGAAGCCGAGGTCGATGGTCAGGCCTCGCCGCTGTTCTTCGGCCAGCCGGTCCGGCCACATGCCGGTCAGCCGTTGCAGCAGGGTCGACTTGCCGTGGTCTACGTGCCCGGCGGTGGCTATGACGAACACGCGCGCACCGCCGCCACCAGCAGCTCGTCGTCCTCCGGTGCCACCGTGCGCAGGTCGAGCAGGCACCGCCCGGCCTCCAGGCGGCCGACGACCGGCGGGCTGCCGGCACGCAGCGCGACGGCGTAGGACTCCGGCAGGCTCACCGCGGCGCTCGGCAGTCGCACACCGGGTGCGCCGCCGCCGCCGACGGCCGCGAAGCAGTCCACGGCGTCGGCCCCCGAGCTCTGGGACAGTGCGGCGGCGAGCGATTCGGCGCGGGCCCGAAGTTGCGCCACGTCGGCGCCGAGCGCCTCGGCCACCGGCGACGGCGGGCCGGTCAGCGTCGCTTCGAGGGCGGCAAGCGTCAGCTTGTCGACGCGCACGGCGCGCGCCGCGGGGTGACGCCGCAGCCGCTCGATGAGCTCGGTGCGGCCGAAGAGCAGGCCGGCCTGCGGGCCGCCGAGAAGTTTGTCGCCGCTCGCGGTGACCAGGTCAGCGCCGTCGGCCAGCGTCGACGTTGCGTCGGGCTCGTCGGGCAGCACCGGGTGCGGGGACAGGAGCCCGGAGCCGATGTCGACCACCAGCGGCGCCTGGAGCTTGTCCATGAGGGCCGCCAATTCCGCGACGCCCACCGCCGAGGTGAAGCCGGTGACGTGGAAGTTCGACGGATGGACCTTCAGCACAAAACCGGTCTCCGGCCCGATCGCCTCGGCATAGTCGCGCAGGCCGGTGCGGTTGGTGGTGCCGACTTCGCGCAGCCGTGCACCTGTGGACGCCAGCAGTTCGGGGATGCGGAAGCCGTCGCCGATTTCGACCAGCTCGCCGCGGCTCAGCACGATTTCCTTGCCCGCGGCCAGCGTGAGGGCGGTCAGCAGCAGCGCCGCGGCATTGTTGTTCACCACGTGCACGCCGCCCGCGGTGGGGACCGCCCGGGCCAGGGCGGCCAGCGCGCCGCGGCCACGGCGAGCGCGGTGGCCCGTCGCCAGGTCGAACTCGACATCCGTCGCGCCGGCCGCCGCCACCACCGCGTCGAGCGCGGCCCGCGACAGCGGCGCCCGGCCAAGGTTGGTGTGCACGACCACGCCGGTGGCGTTGATGACGGGTCGCAGGCTGGACGCGGTGGCCGGGAGTGCGGCGAGCGCGTGGTCGGCGACGCGCTCCGGCGCGATTTCCCCGGCGCGCGCCCGCTGCTGGGCCTCGGCGATCACCGACTTCACCAGCGCTCGGCCCAGCAGCCGCTCGGCTTCGGCGAGGCGGGGGTCGGCGAGCAGTGTGTCGGTGCGCGGGACCCGCCGCCTCGGGTCGTCAGGCATCAGAGTGGCGGAGGCGGACGGGAATCGAACCCGCCAGCGACAGCGTCTGCCGCTCGACAGTTTTGAAGACCGCGCCGGTCACCAGACCGGACACACCTCCCTGGACCATGGCGACCATTATGTATCCCGTGACTTATCGCCTGACCCAGTACGCCCACGGCGGCGGCTGCGCCTGCAAGATCCCGCCCGGTGAGCTCGAGGACGTGGTCCGCGGGTTGGGGAAATCCGCGCCGCGCCATCCGGCCGGTGAGCTGCTGGTCGGGTTGGACAGCGGCGACGACGCGGCGGTGGTGCGCATCGAGGCCGGCACGGCGCTGATCGCGACAACGGACTTCTTCACCCCGGTGGTGGACGACGCGTACGACTGGGGCCGCATCGCGGCCACCAACGCGCTTTCGGACGTGTACGCGATGGGCGGGCGACCGGTCGTCGCAGTGAACCTGCTGGGTTGGCCGCGGGATGTGCTGCCGTTCGAGCTGGCGGCCGAGACGCTGCGCGGGGGACTGGATGTCTGCGCGCTGGCCGGCTGCCATCTCGCCGGCGGGCACAGCGTGGACGACCCGGAGCCAAAATACGGTCTGGCGGTAACCGGAACCGCGGACCCAAACCGGTTGCTGCGCAACGACTCCGGCAAACCGGGCACGCCGCTGTCGTTGACCAAGCCGCTCGGCATCGGCGTGCTGAACAGCAGGCACAAGGCCACCGGAGAACGCTTCGGCCAGGCGATCGAGGCGATGACCACGCTGAACGCCGAGGCGGCCGCGGCGGCGCTGGCTGTGGGAGCCGAATGCGCAACGGACATAACGGGTTTCGGTCTGCTCGGGCACCTGCACAAGCTGGCGCGGGCCAGCGGCGTCACGGCGGTGATCGACTCGGCGGCGGTGCCCTACCTGGAGGGGGCGCGGGAGGCGCTCGCAGCCGGCTACGTCAGCGGGGGCACGCGCCGAAACCTCGACTGGGTGGCGCCGCACGCCGACTTGTCGAGGGTCGACGAAAACGAGGCGCTCCTGCTCGCCGACGCGCAGACGTCGGGCGGGCTGCTGATCGCCGGCGAGATTCCGGGCGCCCCCGTCATCGGGGAGCTCGTGCCTCGCGGCGAGCACACGATCGTGGTGCGCTGACCGGGCGCAGTTTCGCCGTGGCGCACTAGTGTGAGGAAATGGCGATCTCGAGAATGTTCCTGGAGTGGCCCTTGGAATGGCCCGTAATACGTCAGTTCATTTCGGGGGACAAACTCGGCCGCGGGTCGGCCGTGACCTCCAAACGCACCCGCGCCATCACCGCGCGCACCGCGACGGCGGATCGGGTCGTGCAAAGCGTCTGCCCCTACTGTGCGGTCGGCTGCGGTCAGCGGGTGTTCGTCAAGGACGAGAAGGTCGTCCAGATCGAAGGTGACCCCGACTCGCCGATCTCGCGAGGCCGCCTGTGCCCCAAGGGTTCTGCCAGCGAGCAACTGGTCAATTCGCCGGGCCGGCAGCTCGAAGTGCTCTACCGCGCCCCGCGCGCGACGGAATGGCAGCGTCTCGACCTGGACACCGCCACCGACATGATCGCCGACCGCTTCCTGGAGTCCCGCCGCCATTCCTGGCAGGACATCGACAAGAAGGGCAACCTGCTGCGCCGCACGATGGGCATCGCGGCCTTGGGTGGTGCCACGCTCGACAACGAAGAGAACTACCTCATCAAGAAGCTCTTCACCGCGGCGGGCGCGATCCAGATCGAGAACCAAGCTCGTATTTGACACTCCTCCACGGTTCCCGGTCTGGGAGCCTCCTTCGGGCGCGGCGGCGCCACCCAATCACTGCAAGACATGGCCAACGCCGATTGCATCATCATCCAGGGTTCCAACATGGCCGAGTGCCATCCGGTGGGATTCCAGTGGGTCGAGGAGGCCAGGGCCCGCGGCGCGCTGGTGATCCACGTCGACCCGCGGTTCACCCGGACCTCGGCGGTGTCGGACAGGCACATCCCGATCCGCGCCGGTTCGGACGTGGTCTTGCTGGGTGCGCTGATCAACCACATCCTCACCAATGACCTGTGGTTCAAGGAGTACGTCGTCGCATACACGAACGCCGCCACTCTGATCAATGAAAACTTCAGGGACGCCGAAGATCTCGGCGGGTTGTTCTCCGGTTTCGACCCCCAGACCGGTCAGTACGACATGTCGACGTGGGCTTACGCCGAATCCGACGGTGACCATGCCGAGTCCCCCGGCGGCGGCCACGAGCACGGGGCCAGCGCGTCGGCGCGCGCGGCGGGTGATGAGCACGGCGGCGCGGGTCCAGCGCTGGCGCATGCTCGGGTGCTGCGCGACGAAACCCTTCAGCACCCGCGGACGGTATTCCAGATCCTCAAGCGGCACTACGCCCGCTACACCCCGGAGATGGTCAAGGACGTCTGCGGTATCAGTCTCGAGGATTTCGACTATCTCGCGCGTTCCATCGTCGAGAATGCCGGGCGCGAGCGCACCACCTGCTTCGCGTACGCCGTCGGGTGGACCCAGCACACTCTCGGGTCGCAATTCATCCGCACCGCAGCAATTTTGCAACTCTTGATGGGCAACATAGGCCGTCCGGGCAGCGGCATCATGGCCCTGCGCGGCCACGCTAGTATTCAGGGCTCCACCGACATTCCCACGCTGTTCAATCTGCTACCCGGATACCTGCCGATGCCCAAGGTGGGCACGCACGACACGCTCGCCGACTACCTCAAGGCGGTCGGGTCGAAAAAGCAGAAAGGCTTCCGGGCCAACGCCGACACCTATGTGATCAGCCTGCTCAAGGCGTGGTGGGGTGACGCGGCCCGGCCGGACAACGACTGGGCCTACGACTACCTTCCGCGCCTGACAGGCCCCCATGGGACCTACCAGACGGTGATGGGGATGCTGGATAACGAGGTGGAGGGCTACTTCCTGCTGGGCCAGAATCCCGCGGTCGGGTCGGCGCACGGCCGGATGCAACGACTCGGTATGTCTCACCTGAAGTGGCTGGTAGTCCGTGACCTCAACCTCATCGAGTCGGCCACGTGGTGGAAGGACGGTCCGGAGATCGCGACGGGCGAACTGCGCACCGAGGACATCGAAACCGAAGTGTTCTTCCTGCCGGCGGCCACGCACGTGGAGAAGGCAGGATCCTTCACCCAGACGCAGCGGCTGCTGCAGTGGCGGCATAAGGCTGTCGACCCGCCGGGCGATTGCCAAAGCGAATTGCAGTTCTTCTACGAGCTTGGCAAGCGGATCAAAGCTCGATTGGCCGGTTCGACCGACGAGCGTGACCGGCCATTGTTGGATCTGACCTGGGATTACCCGATCGACGAGCACGGTGACCCCGACGGCGAGGCGGTATTGGCCGAATACAACGGGTATCACCTCACCGGCCCTGACGCCGGTAAGCCCGTGGCGTCGTTCACCGAGTTGCGCGCCGACGGGTCGACCGCCTCCGGCTGCTGGATCTACGCCGGTGTGTACGCGAACGGCATCAACCAGGCGGCCCGCCGCGTACCGCACGGCGGCACCGGCCCGAGTCAGTCGGAGTGGGGCTGGGCGTGGCCCGCCGACCGGCGGATCCTGTACAACCGCGCCTCGGCCGACCCCGACGGCAGGCCGTGGAGCGAGCGCAAGAAGTACATCTGGTGGGACGAGCAGCACCGGCGCTGGGTTGGATATGACGTCCCCGACTTCGTGGCCGACCGGGCGCCGCGCAGCCGCCCCGACCCCGAGCTCGGTGGCCCAGCCGCCCTGGCGGGCGACGACCCGTTCGTGACGCAGGCCGACGGCAAGGGCTGGCTGTTCGCTCCGAAGGGCGTGGTCGACGGGCCGCTGCCGACGCACTACGAGCCGCAGGAGTCGCCGGTCGCCAACCCGTTATACCCGCAACAACAGAATCCCGCGCGAATCACTTTCCCGCGCAAGGACAATCTGAGCGCGCCGAGCGCCGGCGACCCCGGCGCCGATGTGTACCCCTACGTGTTCACGACATACCGGCTCACCGAGCATCACACTGCCGGCGGCATGAGCCGCTGGCTGCCCTATCTCTCCGAACTGCAACCGGAGATGTTCTGTGAGGTCTCTCCGGAGCTGGCCGCCGAACGTGGCCTCGAGCCCTACGGGTGGGCCACCATCATCTCGCCCCGTGCGGCGATCGAGGCGCGGGTGTTGGTCACCGAGCGGATGACCCCGTTGGTCGTCGGCGGCCACACGGTGCACCAGATCGGGCTGCCCTACCACTGGGGCGTCGGTAGCGACGCGGTCGTCAGCGGGGATGCGGCCAATGATCTCCTGGGCGTGACTCTCGACCCGAACGTGCAGATCCAGGAGTCGAAGGCCGGTTCCTGCGACATCCGCTCGGGTCGTCGCCCGCAGGGTGAGGACCTGCTCCGACTGGTCGCCGAATATCAGTCTCGCGCCGGCGCAACGACGGAGACCGGCAATGTGCGAGTGAGCGACGCCGTCCTGGAGAGGGGGGCCGATGGGCCAGCTGACCGGACCGACTGACCCGGCTACCGACGCCGGTTGGGGCTTGAGTCAGGGAAAGGTCAAGCC